>PJEL010004199.1_pt1 | contig 12024 bp, 14 predicted proteins | sample 1853271 | NCBI WGS metagenome assembly PJEL01 (sample SAMN08108733, study PRJNA415343) | Invertebrate metagenome, whole genome shotgun sequencing project. | host: Globobulimina | place: Sweden: Gullmar Fjord | collected 2015-08 | reverse complement strand
AGGACGATCCATTTGATTCCAATACATCTGAAACTATTCTTATTGTATATGGGAACTCTGACTTGGGAGGGAGAACGTCCGTTATCGCACGCTCTGCCAACTTACCGTGCCCGATTTCTCTCCTGCCTGCTGAACGAAGGAACTTAACCTCTCCAACGCTGAAGGGAGGGAAATTATAGTGGAGCATAAAAGATCTCTTATAATCTCCTTCAAGTGAATCAATCCTCTGCTCGTCATCAGCCGTCCCGAGAGTTACCACTGCAAGGGCCTGGGTCTCTCCTCTTACAAACAGGGCTGAACCATGTGTCCTTGGCAGGAATCCGACGTCAGCACTTATAGCTCTGACTTCATCGGGTTTACGGCCATCCGACCTAATTCCAGTATCAAGAACAATGTTTCTAACAAGGTCTTTTTCCAGTTTATGAAATATAAAAGATATGTCCTTAGAGACGTCCTCTTCCCCAGTATTCAACTCCACTTTCGCGTCATCCAGAATACTATGAAGTTTCTCCTGCCTGATCATTTTGTCAGGTATGGCAATAGCCTCTTTTATTTTATCTATGCAGAGTCCGGATACCGCCTCCAAAAGTTTCGCATCAACCTCCGGAGCAATAACAGTCCGTTTTTCCTTACCAGCTACGGCAACCAGTTCTTTCTGCAAATCAACTACAATCTGAATTTCCCTGCGTGCAACCTCAAGAGCTTCAAGCAGTATCTGCTCTGAAACTTCGACACCTCCGCCCTCAACCATAAGGACTGCATCCTCAGTACCAGCTACAACTAGAACAAACTCACACTCGTCAACTTCCTGCAGATCCGGATTCACTACAAAAGTGTCTCCTATTATTCCAATTCTTACCGCACCGACCGGCCCGTCAAACGGGATATCAGATATACTAAGTGCAGCCGATATACCATTTATTCCGATAATATCCGAAATATTCTCTTCCCCAAATGACAACACAGATACGATGCCCTGAGTTTCGGAATAAAAACCATCAGGAAATATAGGTCTGATAGGTCTGTCGATTAGGCGTGATGTGAGTACTTCTTTTTCGCTCGGTCTGCCTTCCCGCTTAAAAAAACCTCCGGGAATTTTACCTGCTGCGTATGCCTTTTCCTGATAATCGACGGTGAGGGGGAAAAAATCTATGTCTTTTCTTGCTTCTTTTTTGGCTACTGCAGTTGCCAGAACAACTGTGTCTCCGTACCTTACAATTACTGATCCATCAGCCTGCTTTGCAAACTTTCCTGTTTCAAGAAAAAGGGGCTTCCCTTTAACATCAATATTAACACTTTTCATTCAGATCACTTTCTCAATCCAAGTTGCTTGACAATCCCCTCGTACCTACCCTGGTCAGTGCCTTTTAAATACTTCAAAAGCTTCCGCCTCTGACCAACAAGCTTCAGAAGTCCGCGGCGAGAGTTGTGGTCCTTTTTATGCATTTTGAAATGCAAATTGAGAACAGTGAGTCTCTCACTCAACAGCGCTATCTGAACTTCCGGAGATCCGGTATCGCCATCATGCAACTTGTACTGTTTAATTATAGTTTCTTTTTGTTCTTTTTCTAAACTCATAACGTCACCTTTCCATTTTTAAAGAGATCAAGTCTAACACAAGTTAATTATCTATGTAAAGCTAATACAACTTCTATCTAAATAGTGAAAAACCACTAGCGCGATATAAGAATTATAACAAATAAATTAAAATTCAACACATTGAATTTCATAATAAAGATATATCACCCAACCGCTTTATCTCGCCGCTATTTTACTATTAAAATTAGAGTCTTTGTTCATCCTTCCCTTACCAGAATTTCGTCCCGGTACTCCACCCGCCCTACACAACTCAGACATCTCCCACTTTTCTGAAGCTCATCCTGTGTATCGGACAGGGACCATATTGCTTGATGGCCCCAATATGTTCTTTTGTACCGTATCCCTTATGACCCTTAAAATTATAATCAGGATATTGCTCATGATAATCGAACATCATATCATCCCGTACTACTTTGGCAATAATGGATGCAGCCGCTATCGATGCACTAACAGACTCACCTTTAATCATTGACTGCTGTTCAATACTTACATTTGTAAGCTCCACGGCATCAATTAGCAGAATATCAGGCTCGACTGCCAGGTCTATGATCGCACGCTCCATTGCACGTTTTGTAGACTGGAGTATGTTAATCCTGTCAATTTCCTCCGCCTCCGTAATACCGACACCAATTGCAACTGCATGCTTAACGACACGCCAGAACACCTGCTGTCGCTTCTTCTCTGCAATTTTCTTTGAGTCCTTCAAGCCCTCTATCATAATCCCTGGAGGCAAAATAACTGCTGCTGCAACCACAGGTCCGGCCAGCGGGCCCCGACCTGCTTCATCCAGCCCGGCAACGAATGAATAATTCCGGCGAGCTTCTTCGTCAAAGGAATAAATTTGCGGTATGGAATTGTCCAGAAGATTATTTTCAGATGACATGAGTCATATTATCGTAGTATGCCATCAGCGCCCGTTAGTCCATGACATGTATTAATACAATGACACATCATTCGGACACGAGCGTTGCAGAACGCAAGAGTTGTGCGATCTGGTTCAGGGGCTACTTCTTCTTTATATAAATCTTTTCCTTAACCTTAGCTGCCTTGCCCTTCTTATCGCGCAGGTAGTACAACTTGGCTCTTCTTACTACACCATGCTTGGTAACCTTAATATCGTCAACGAGCGGTGAGTGAAGCGGAAATACTTTTTCTACGCCCACACCATAAGATATTTTACGGACCGTAAATGTTTCACGGTTTCCACCACCCTGTCGGCCGATAACAACGCCGGTAAAGATCTGTATCCTAGATTTTTCACCTTCTTTGATTATGGTGCTCACATTTACGGTATCACCAATTCTAAAAGGCGGTATTTCTTTCTTATATCCTTCTTCTATTACTCTAATAGCATCCATTTTATTCCTCCTGCTAACATTATATTATATTTTTTACAGATCCAATTTATATTTCGCACTATTATGTGCTCATCGATATAATCATACTTCACCCGAAGAAGTCAATCCAATCTCATCAAGTATTGTTTTGTCAGCGTCTGTAAGCGCCACCTTATCTATGAGATCCGGCCTTACTTCCAGCGTTTTCTTCAACGCCTGAGTTCTTCTCCAACGATCAATTACCTTATGGTCTCCGGATACAAGAACCTGCGGAACATCAAGTCCCCTAAACTCCCTGGGCCTAGTATAGTGGGGATAGTCAAGCATTCCCCATGAAAACGACTCATTCTCTATTGACCGCTCGTCTCCGAGAGTGCCAGGGACAAGTCTTGTTACTGCATCTATTATAATGAGGGCCGCCAATTCACCACCTGTGAGAACATAGTCTCCAATAGAAACTTCCTCATCAACAATGGTTTTGACCCTTTCATCAATCCCTTCATATCTGCCGCATATAAACACAAATCTTTTCTCTTCCCTAGAAAACTCTTCAGCCATTGACTGACTGAACGATTTTCCCTGTGGGCTGAGAAGGACTATCCGACGCGGCTCACCATCTTCCTTAAGAGAATCAATCGCCCTGAATATCGGTTCAGGCTTAAATACCATCCCGGCCCCTCCCCCATAAGGAGCATCATCTACCTGACGGTGGGGACCTAGCGCAAAATCTCTTATATTATAAAGCCCTACATCAAGCAGCTGCTTTTCTCTCGCCCTTTTCAAGATACTCTCATTAAGATACGCTGCTAGAACATCCGGGAAGAGCGTCAGAACATCACATTTCATAACAGGCCATATGGCAATTCAAAGGAGAAGGGACACTCCCTTCTCCTGGTTTATCTCTACTTCTTTTTAATATTATTTAGGGTCAGCTAACTACTCAAGTATCTCAAGAACACAGCGCTTGCCCAGCTTAGTTCCAGCAGCACCCAATATAGTCCTCATTGCCCGGGCCGTCTTGCCTTGCTTACCGATTACCTTGCCAAGATCAGTACTATCAACACGCAGCTCAAAAACAGCAGTCCTCTCTCCATCAACTTCAGCAACAACAACCGCCTCAGGCTTATCAACCAATGCCTTAGCAATATCTTCAATCAACGCTTTCATTACTTCCACCCCCAAGTGAATTTAGGCTTTATTTACAGGCCCGAAATTGTCAAAAGCTTTTTAACAACAGATGTTGGTTGTGCTCCACAGCCCATCCAGTACTTAGCCCTTTCAGTGTCGATCTTTATCTCGGAGGGCTCTTTCAGAGGGTCATATGTCCCTATAATTTCTATAAAAGAACCATCCCTTCTATTTCTGGACTCCGCTACTATCACTCTGTAAAAAGGCCTTTTCTTAGCGCCTTTCCTTGTTAATCTTATCTTTACCAAAGTCACTCCTCCATCTAAAAATATTTTAAAGCTATTCTACATATAAGGAATTATATAAATATACATTATGCATATATACTTAGTCTACCTTGAAGTTTTACGCTGTATTAGAATTTAAACTGCGGCATTCTCATACCCTTACCGCGTTTCATTTTCTTAAGCATCTTTTTCATCATAAGATGCTGTTTAACAATCTTATTTACGTCTGCAACAGACGTGCCGCTACCGGCAGCAATCCTCTTTTTTCGGCTGCCGCTAAGTATAACATAATTTCTTTTTTCCTGCATTGTCATGGAATTAATAATCGCCTCAACCTTCACAAATGCCCCATCGTCAATATTAACACCTTTCAATTGCTTGCCCATCCCCGGAATCATGCTAAGAATACTTTCAAGGGAACCCATTTTTCTTATCTGCTTTATCTGACTTACTAAATCTTCAAAAGTAAACCTGTCTTTCTTTATCTTATCTTCAAGCTTTAGGGCTTCATCAAGGCCGACTGCCTCCTGGGCTTTTTCGACAAGGCTTACAACATCGCCCATACCCAGAATCCTGGAGGCCATCCGCTCTGGATGGAAGGGTTCGAGAAAATCAATCTTCTCACCAACACCTATAAATTTCACAGGCTTGCCGGTCACATGAACGATTGATAGTGCAGCACCACCACGTGCATCACCGTCCATTTTAGTAAGGATTACACCCTGAATATCAAGACGTTCGTTAAATGACTTCGCAATATTCACCGCATCCTGGCCTGTCATTGCATCTGCTACCAGAAGGATTTCTTTGGGGTTAGCTTCTTTTTTCAGATTCTCAAGCTCGACCATCAAATCTTCATCAACATGGAGGCGCCCGGCAGTGTCCATTATTACAATATCACGCCCCTCAAGGTTTGCTTGCTTCAATGCATTAGGATAAATAGCGAGCGGATCATCTCCCGGCTGCGTTGCATGGACAGGAACATCGATCTGAGCACCAAGAGATTGCAATTGGTCAATAGCAGCAGGTCTGCCCGTATCGAGAGCAACAAGCAGGGGACGCCTGCCTTCTTTTTTAAAGTTATATGCGAGTTTTGCGGAAGTAGTGGTTTTACCAGATCCATGAAGCCCGACAATCATAATGACCGTCGGCGGGTTTGCAGCGAGGTTAATCTTACTGTTCCCTCCCCCCATAAGCTCACAGAGCTCATCATTCACAATCTTAACTACCTGCTGTCCGGGGGTAATACTATCAATTACTTCTTTGCCGATTGCCCTGACTTTTACCTTCTCAACAAAATCCTTTACGACCTTAAAATTAACATCGGCCTCAAGGAGTGCCATCCTGATTTCTTTAAGCGCGGCTTCAACATCTTCTTCATTAAGAAACCCACGACCTTTGAGTTTCTTAAATATGCCGTCTAATCTGTCCGATAATGATTCAAACATTTACTAGTTCTTATCTATAAGAATTCAGCAGTCAGCTTAGTGAGCGCTGAGCCCTGACACTTATTAATTAAAGTTTTCTTCAACATATTTTTCCGCCGTCATAGCCGCTGTCGCTCCGTCACCAACTGCGGTAGCTATCTGTTTCAGCGTCTTTTTTCGCACATCACCGGCAACAAATATCCCGGGAGCGGAGGTAGACAGGTCGTCATTGGCAAGGATGTACTTACTATCATCCAGTTTTGCCAGATCCTGCAGAAACTCTGTATTGGGGTTATAGCCCACGTAGATAAAAATACCCTTCGCTTCAATCACAGACTTCTCACCAGTCTTCACATTTTTCAAATGCACCGATGTTACACCACTGGCATCGCCTGCTATTTTTTCAGGAACTGAGTCCCAGATAAGTTTAATTTTGGGATTCTCAAAAGCCCGCTCCTGCACAACTTTTGCTGCCCTGAGCTGGTCTCTCCTGTGAACAATATACACTTCTTCGGCAAACTTAGTCAGAAAGATACCCTCTTCCACAGCAGAATCTCCTCCGCCAATGACTACCAGTTTTTCGCCTTTAAAGAAGGCCCCGTCGCAGGTCGCACAATATGAAACACCCCTGCCCCGGAACTCATCCTCGCCCTCAATCTTCAGAGGTCTTGGGTTTGACCCTGTAGCCAGGATGATTGCCTTCGTTTCATACTCTTTTCCATCCTCAAGGATTACCTTCTTTACTTTTTCATCCGAAGATATTTTCATTACGGAGCCCTGGGCTATTTCAAGACCGAACTTGACCGCCTGTTTTTCCATCTTCTGGGAAAGCTCCGCACCAGATATCCCGTCTTCAAATCCGGGATAGTTCTCAATCCACTCGGTCGTCATCACCTGACCGCCCGTAAAAGCCTTCTCAATAAGCAGGCTCTTGAGTCTTGCCCTGGAAGTATAAAGCCCCGCTGTAAGACCAGCAGGGCCTCCGCCGATTATTATAACGTCATACATGATATATTGAATTAACCGAGCAACGCGTCGATTTTAGATTTCAACTGAGCTTTAGGAACTGCACCAACAACCTGCTCTACCATTGTGCCTTCCTTGAAGAACATTAAAGTAGGAATCCCTCTAATATTATATTTACTAGCAAGATCAGCATTCTCATCTGTATTGACCTTTACAAAATTCACCTTACCCTCATACTCCTTAGCAAGCTCTTCAACAACAGGAGCAACTATCTTGCATGGACCACACCAGGTTGCCCAAAAGTCAACCATTACGAGACTTGATGATTTAATTACTTCATCGTCAAACGAATCCACTGTAACATTTTTTACTGCATCTGACATTCGAATTTCCTCCTATATAGTATTTATATATTAGTATTTAATTTTAGTGCTTCAATTATATTTCTTAAGCACCTTTTTTGTCAATTATTATCATAAGTTAATGATATTCAACGTAAATTTCACGGCACACCCCAGTTACATTTTCATCCACTGTATATTCTCATTCATATGAACTTACTCCAACCATATTGCAATAATAATTTACACTAGCAGAAAGGTCAGTTTCTCAGTGAGATAGGCTGATTTGGGCATCAGCGATCCTATATGCAATTAAAACTGAGCGCTTATCTTACAGCTAAACGGGTAAAACAAAACTTAGATATGGTAAAATCTCTTCGATATAATTTAATAATGTATGGAGGCAATTCATGTCAGAAGTAAAAAGTCGTGAAGATAAACCACTACCCGGAATTGAGTATTCGGAAATTCACATTCCCGATGAAGACAATATTGGGACCGGCACTTTCTTAACTGTACTCGAACCGAAGGCTTTGACCAAGATTAATCCCATAATGAGTTCAATGGTAAACAAACCCTTATTTCAGCTGATCATGGGCATTAATGCTGCTGAAAATGAAGCTACGGTACTTCTCGGAAAAGCAGACAACACCCCAGCCGTGTCAAGAAAGGTCTACAAGGTCCCCACAGATAAAAACAGAGATGATGCCCTGGAATTCAACATAATTTTCAAAGATTGGGACATCACGGCACTGGAGCTGGACGGGAGTGCGCTAGAGGAAGCTATAGTTTAAGCTGAATTTGGCAGCGACTACCCATCAGCATACTGAATAATTCAATGTAGGGCAGGCACTGGGCCTGCCCTACATTGAATGAAATTATTTTTTCCTTAACGCTTCGTCAACTTTCTTAATCGCACAAAGGTCACCACACATACTGCAGACCTGGGACTCGGTCGGCGGGACTTCAGCACGCCGGCTTTTCACGAGCTCAGGGTTAAACGACAGTGCAATCTGTCCGTTCCAGTCGAGGGCCTTCCGCCGCCTTGCCATCGCAATATCTTTATCCATAGCGCCCTTCACACCCTTTGCAATGTCAGCTGCATGGGCCGCTATCTTCGAGGCGATTACTCCCTCTTTCACGTCTTCAATACTCGGAAGCCTTATATGTTCGGAAGGGGTCACGTAGCAGAGAAAATCAGCTCCTGCTGCACCACCGATTGCACCACCGATTGCAGCAGCGATGTGGTCATATCCCATCGCGATATCAGTAACCAGTGGACCAAGGACATAAAACGGAGCACCCTTACAGATCTCTTTTTGCATTTTCATATTAAGTTCAACCTGATTAATAGGCACATGCCCCGGCCCTTCAATAATAACCTGGACCCCTGCTTCAAGCGCCCTATCTCTCTGCTCCCCCAAGGCAAGAAGCTCTTCTATCTGCGTCCTGTCCGTTGCATCAGCAAGGCATCCGGGACGAGCACCGTCACCGAGGCTTAACGTAAGGTCATACTTCCTTGAGATTTCCAACAACCTATCATACTGCTCATAGAGAGGATTCTCTTTTTCGTTATACACCATCCATTCAACCAGAAATGACCCGCCACGGCTTACAATATCAAGGATCCTCCCATCTTCCCTCAGAGTCGCGATTGTCTTTTGTGTAAGACCGCTGTGGACAGTCACAAAATCAACCCCTTCCTTCGCATGGTTTTCAATTACGTCAAACAGATCATCAGCACTCATCTTGGCGATAGAACCTTTTTCCTCGGCAATCCTTGCAACCGCTTCATAGATTGGGACTGTTCCGACTGCAACGGTCGACTTCCGCATAAGCAGCCGACGGATATCTATTATCGGGCCACCTGTCGAAAGGTCCATCACAGCGTCAGCACCATATTGAATCAGAACATCAAGTTTCTCCATCTCCTCTTCAAGAGAGATCCGGTCTTTAGACGTCCCGATATTTGCGTTGACCTTTGTCCTTAAACCCTTGCCGATACCAAGCGGTTTTATATCGTGACTCACATTCCTTGATATTACCGTCAGCCCATCCGCTATATCCTGAGAAAGCTGCTCCGGTGCAATGCTTTCATCGATGGCAACCTGCTTTACTTCATCGGTAATGATGCCCTTCTTCGCAAGTTCGATCCTTGTATGTTCTAATTCATTGCTCATAGTGTCTCCTTATTACATTGTTCAATAATATTTAACAATTCTTTCGATCTTTGCCGTATATTATCCGCCTGTAAAATCTCTGATATCATTGATACGCCGTATGCTCCGGCGTCTATTACTTTGTTGATCCTGCCGGCTTTCACCCCGCCTAATGCGACCACAGGGATTTTCAATTTTCCCGACACGGACTTCAGTTCATCCAACCCCTTCGGTGCTCCATATTTCACTTTCGAGGATGTCCTGTATACCGGGCCGAATGTCACGAAATCAGCACCGCCTTTTTCAGCCTCTTTTGCCTCTTTTAAAGAATGCGTCGAAGCCCCTATCAATAACTTTTTACCGACCATTTCCCTCACCGCATCAACTGGTAAGCTGCTCTGCGTAAGGTGAACACCATCAGCGTCAACAGCCAGTGCAATATCAAACCTGTCATTGATAAAAAATCTCGCATCATACTGAGCTGTAAGTTCTCTCATTTTATATGCCAGTTTCAACATGTCCCGAGTCTCCAAATCCTTCTCCCTAAGCTGTACTGCCCTCACCCCGCCCTTCAAAGCCTGTCTGACTGCCGCAACAAGTGCCGATAAACCAGCGACTAATTTCCTATCGGTAATAAGGTACAGCCTAAAATCTATAGCTTTTTGAATTCTCAATAGTATGTCCGTAAGGACGTGCAATACGACCCTACAATAATTTTAGAGCATTCCCTCAATCGGACTGCTTGCGGTCGCATATAATTTCCTCGGCATCCTTCCCGCATTATGAGCAAGACGTCCGGCAAGGCATCCATGCTTCATCGCCGCAGCCATAGCAATCGGGTCCTGTGCTCCGGCTATCGCAGTATTTAATAACACGGCATCAGCGCCGAGCTCCATGGCAACGGCAACATCAGATGCCGTACCAACTCCTGCATCAACGATTATTGGCACTTTGGCCTGCTCAAGTATTATTTTCAGATTGTAAGGATTTCTTATTCCAAGACCTGATCCTATCGGCGCGGCAAGAGGCATAACTGCAGCAGCCCCAGCATCGACGAGCCTCAAAGCCATTACCGGATCATCATTTATATATGGAAGAACGATAAAGCCTTCCTTTGCCAGGATCTCCGTCGCCTTCAGAGTAGCGCATGCGTCCGGGAAGAGTGTCTTCTCATCACCGATCACCTCTATCTTGATCAGGTCCGACACCCCGGTTTCTCTTGCGAGGCGAGCATATCTTAGTGCATCTTCAAGTGTATAACAGCCGGCTGTATTGGGCAGTATTTTGTACTTCTTAGGATCAATAAAATCGAGAAGGTTTTCAGACTTATTGTCAAAGATATTCGTCCTTCTAACTGCAACAGTCACTACATCAGCCCCAGAAGCCTCAATCGCCTTTGCCGTCTCCTCAAAATCCTTATACTTCCCAGTCCCTACCCAGAGACGCGAATTGAACTCAATATCCTTTATCACTAACTTATCGCCCATTATATTTTCTCCTCATTTCTTATAGCAGCATCATCACAATATTTAATCTTATCTAATAGAAGTATAATTCGATTAGCCTCCACCAACAAAATTCACGATCTCCACAATATCGCCTTCGCTAAGAAAGCACTCCTGGTAATTAGCCTTTTTAATAATAATCATATTCACTTCAACAGCTACCCGTCCTGGCTCGATCTTCAGCTCTTCCAGAAGCCCGGAAACAGTAAGGTCATCCGTCACATCCGCTTCACTTCCATTTATCTTCAGTTTCATTTCGTTACTTTTTACCCCTAGCCATTAACATTATATATGCACATCTCTCTTGCCTGATTCTATGAGTCCAAGCTTCTCCGAAAGGCCGTTGGAGTTATTACCCGCTTCTTTCTCCAGCAACGCCGTCAGCTGTCTTTTAAGTTCATCATTACTGCAGTCTTCCACAAATTCCTTTAGCGACAAAATAGCATTCTCCCGGCAAATACTTTTCATTGACTCATTTTGAGCAAGGTGCTTAAATGTCTCTCCGCTTCTGCCTTCCCTATAGCATGCCGTGCATAAACTCGGCATCAGACCAAGACTAGCGATCTTCCCGATCACTTCATCAAGGCTTCTCGTATCTCCGACCTCAAACTGCTCTGTGTCACCGTCTTTTATATATCCGGAAGGGCTCGTTTTTGAACCGGCAGATATCTGCGAAGCTCCAATTGAAAGAAGTTCATCTCTAAGTCCGGCCGGCTCTCTCGTAGAAATAACAACACCGACATGCGGCAGCGCAAGCCTGTAAATCGCGACTATCCTTTTCATGTCTTCATCAGAAACCCTGAACTTCGGATTATCTGTCACTGATCCCTGCGCAGGCTGTAGACGCGGAACAGAAAGTGTATGCGGTCCAAATCCGTACTTATTAATAAGCCTCCGGCTGTGTGAGATCAGCGCTGCCACATCCCAGCGCCAGTCATAAAGGCCAAGGAGTACGCCCATTCCAATATCCTCAAATCCAGCCTCAATCGCCCGGTCCATCGCACCTAACCGCCAAGCATAATCCACCTTTGAACCAGTCGGGTGGAGATGTCGATAGGTCGCAAGATGGTATGTCTCCTGAAAACACTGGTACACACCAACCCCGATCGACTTGAGCCGCTTGAAATCTTCGACACTCATTGGGGCAGTATTGGCGTGCAATATGCGGATGTCGGTTTTTTCGTAGATCGCAGGAACTATCTTTTCAAGGTAATCAATGCCCGCCCGCTTTGCGTGTTCACTCGTAACAAGCAACAGTCGTTTATATCCCTTTTC
>PJEL010004198.1_pt1 | contig 12026 bp, 15 predicted proteins | sample 1853271 | NCBI WGS metagenome assembly PJEL01 (sample SAMN08108733, study PRJNA415343) | Invertebrate metagenome, whole genome shotgun sequencing project. | host: Globobulimina | place: Sweden: Gullmar Fjord | collected 2015-08 | reverse complement strand
ATCGCTATCTTTGTCATAACCCTCATTTTTGCAAAAGTGCTTTAAGTCGTTATACCCAGTGGGATTTTATCGGCCTTGTCGATAAGCACAATATTCCGTATCACGAAAAACAGCTGGGTGAATTATTTTGTGATCATAAATCCAGTGATATTCTTGAAATGCTTTTGGCTGAGTGCGATCAAGCAGGGGTTAAGATTCAACTTAAAACCTCTGTGGATTCCATTGAAGCATTAGAGGTGGATTCTGAAGAAGGTACCCTACGTAATAATAGCCGTTATAAATTGATGACTACTCGAGAGGATAATCGCGCTGACTATAGCTGTGAATCTTTAGTCATTGCTACGGGTGGTTTATCAATTCCTACACTAGGAGCAAGCGGTTTTGGTTATCAGGTTGCTGAACAATTTAGGTTAAAAACTTACGCGACTCGTGCAGGGCTTGTACCTTTCACGATTACCAACCAGTTAAAAGAGGTGTGTATTGCGCTTTCAGGCAGCTCGTGTGAAGTGACGATGGCATGTGGGGATCAAAGCTTCCGGGGGAATATGCTCTTTACGCACAGAGGCTTAAGCGGCCCGGCGGTATTACAAATTTCGTCTTATTGGCAGCCGGGAAAGGCACTGACCATCAATCTGCTGCCTGACATCGATCTCGCACAAGTTTTACGTGAAACTCAACATGAGCGGCCGAAGCTGTCCGTGAAAAAATTTATTGCGCAGTGGCTAACACAAAAAATGTCAGAACAGCTCGTTGAATTCTTTTTCTCAAACATGCCGCAAACCTTAGCGGAATTAAATGCTGAGCAAATGGATACCATTGCCAAGCAATTTAATGCTTGGCAGTTGGCGCCTTCTGGTACAGAGGGCTACCGCACCGCGGAAGTAACCCTTGGCGGTATTGATACCGATGAAGTCAGCTCAAAAACCATGATGGCGAATAATCAAGAAGGTCTCTATTTTATTGGGGAAGTGCTGGATGTTACTGGGCATTTAGGCGGTTTTAATTTTCAGTGGGCCTGGGCAAGCGGTTGGGCCGCTGCGCAATACGTATGATTTCGATAGGTATGAGCTTTCTGAAAAGTCTGCTGACTGTTAGAATGTGCACCTTAAAAATGCACATTCTAGGTATTACCCCACATGAAATTTGTTGCTAATGTCGATTTTAACGGCGGTCAATTACGCCCGTTAGATAAGTCCGATGTCGATACCATTATTAAGCTTTATCAAAAACAAACCTTAGCGGGCCAAAGCGAAGCGGCGAGTAAAGAGCATGCTGAGCGCTTAATTGAGCTTTCGGTGCAAATGGCCGCGACTCAACGTGGCTTGATGTGGGCAATTGAAGTGGATGGCAAAATGCTCGGCATGTTAAGTCTTTATGACTGGCAGCCAACCTCGTTGAAAACCCTAATGCGTTTAGATGCTTTGCCGAACTTAGATCAACAGCATCAAGTAGATGCTTTACATTCAGGTATTGATTATCTGGCACATAAATATCATCTAAGAAACTTTTCCTTTCAATGCTTACCCGAAGGTGAAGACGCAATTATTGATGTGATTAAACTTGCAGGGTTTGAGCAATCGGCACGTTTGCGAGATTTTCGACGTACCAGTCAAACAGAATTTTCTGACATCTTAGTCTTTAATTTGATTCTCACGGAATCGACCGCAGGTGAACAATAATGAACTGGAACCTAAATACTGAACATTATTATGTTCGCTTTGCTCATGAAGACGATATTGAAAATATCTACGCGTTGTTAAGTACCAAGGGGGTTGTAAAGCATCATCCTAAAAGTCCTATGGTTGTTGAAGCGCAAGCAATGGATGAAGCGCGCCGTATGGTGATGCAGTTTGAGGCAAAAGAAGCCGCTTTTTGGTTGGTTGAAGAGAAAGCCAGCGGTAAAGTGATCGCCCGTATTCGTTTGCAAAAATTTAATTGGGTTAATGCCAGTGCTCAGTTGGTACTGGATATTTTTCCTGATTATAAAATACCTGCGCATGTTGCGGAAATTGTATACGCCGTATTAACTCTTGGTTATGAAGATCTCTCTTTGCATCGTATTGAGTGGCTATTGCAAGCCTCTGATGCTCGCACCATTGAACTTGCAAAGGCATTTGGATTTCAGTATGAAGGGCAATTAAACAGCGTTATCGAGTTTGAAGGACAGTGGATTGATTACCAAGTTTATAGCATGCTCAATGAGGATGAACAGTGGCAGCAAGCCATTAAAAATGAAGGTTTATAATCAGTCTACTGGGTAAAATTACTAGCGATTACATAGATCTACTTAAAAAGTCCTTTGTTTTTTTCAGATTCCACTAAACTTAAATACATAAATTCTGTTTAGTTTGATCTGGAGAACAATGGGCTCGATGTCACAAAATTCACCCTCGTTAAATCAAGCTCCTGATATCCAACAATTTGAGTGCCCTCAATGTGGTTTATACAGCCCATTAGCGGACGAATTGATGGCATTGCGTGAGCAGGTTATTACGGATCCTTTAACCGGCTTATTCAATGTTCGTCATTTTCGTTCTGCCTTGGATAAAGAGTTAGAGCGTACTCTGCGTTCTGGTGTGCCTACAGCTTTAATGATGATCGATTTAGATCACTTTAAGCAAGTAAATGACCAGTGGGGGCATGAAGTTGGTAATCATGTTCTAAAAATGACGGCTCGGTTGATTGGCCAAGCAACACGCCAACTTGATATTCAATGCCGATACGGCGGTGAAGAGTTCGTCGTTATTTTACCGTCGACCAGTTTATTATTAGCCAGTCAGGTGGCTGAACGTTTGCGTGAATTAATTGAACATGCGGAAATGGATGTTGATGGGCAAGCTTTAAAAGTGACCACGAGTATTGGTTTGTCTGTGCGGCTAGCGAATGAGCGCGGTAGTGCTGATCGTTTAATTAAAGAGGCGGATGAGTGTTTGTATCAAGCAAAGCACAGTGGCAGAAATAAAGTATTCTTCCACAGCGCTGAAAAAACAGTAGAGGCCGCCGTTAATTCTGACGAAAAAGAAGCGCTATTAGGGATGTTTTCTGACTACTTTGAAGATTAAACAGTAAAAATACGACCCAAGAAATTGGCTTGAGTCGTATTGTTGGTCGATTACAGTTCGTTGATGAGTGCTGTACTACGATATGGGTGTAAGGTCATGAATGGCTCGTCAGTATCCGTTTCTTGGAAACTGTGGCGTAGGCGGAAGCCTGGGTCCAAACGACGTGTACAAAGCGTTAAGCGTACAGTTAACCAACGATAATCTGCTTTCGTACTTGTATGCAGTACAATTGAGGCTTCGTTATCGATAACCGCTTTACAGATAGGCACAAGGTCTTCACTGATCCCTCGGTCACGATTGCTGATTTTGTCCTGAGCTAGTGGATAGCTAGCAATAGGAGACGATGTTTCTTCAGCTGAGTTGATTTCAATGGTTGCAGGCTCGGCTACTTGGGCAGTCGCTTTTGCTTCTGATTTTGCTTTTGCTTTTTTAGCGAGAGCTTCTAATCTTGCTTTTTCAGCTTGTGCGGCCGCCAGCTGTTTATTCAGTTGTTGTTTTTTAGCCACATTTTCTGCAGCTTTATTTTGTTCGTTTTGTGCTTTAGCGGCGGCTAATCGACGTATTTTCTCAGCCGCTTGTTCTGCCTTTTTATCGGCTTTTGCTTTTTTAGCAGCCGCAATTTTTGCGTTTTTATCGGCTTGAGCTTTCTTTTTGCGATCATTATCGATGCGCTTTCTTTCAGCGGCAGCGGCAGCGGCTAATGCTTTTTGCTGTTTTATTTCAGCCGCCGTGGGGCCTTTCTGAACCACTTCTGTCTTAGATTTACCTGAGGCAAGTTTGTCGTTTTTCGCTTGTGCTTCTTCTAAACCAGGGGTTAATGCCGCTACTTGCCAAACAATATCGAGGTAGCCTTGAGCTTGAGTCTGATCCTTTTTAGCAATGGCTTTATTGGCTAAAGACACGTACGATTCGCCAAACTTATAGATCAAAGGTGTGATGCGGAAATCAAAGGGGGCTTGCGCTTTAAATGCATCGATACCTTCAAGCGCATTATTGCCAGCAGGTTTTGCTAAACGTTGGGCTTTGATATCGGCTTCGATTTTACTTAATAGTTGATCGAGATCTTGCGTTGCAGCCTGGCTATTCATACTGAGAACAAGAGCTGCGGCGATAAATATGTGCTTCATAATAGCTAAAAGTGCCTGTTTGTTATTGTAAGATGGACTTTAGAGATGGCCTAAGATGAAAAGATTAGCGCTTAATGTCAAGTTAAAGTAAGAGAAAAGGGGTAAAAAAATATGATGCGTTGGGGTTCAATTATCTTTTCGTTGCCAGTCATTTTGCTGTTAAGCCTTTATGGTTGGGAGCTTTCAACGGTTAATGATTGTATTGATCAAGGGATGAGCTATAGCTTTGCGCTCGAGACCTGTGTTGACGAAAAACAAAACGTTCGCTCACCTTATTATGCTCGTCATACCTTGTTTGTGAACAGTATGTTAATTTTTTCTGTGATCGGGTCTGTGATGATGACGGTGGCAATGATTCAGCGTGGAATGCAGCGCGATGCGTAGTTAGGTTGCCTGCAAAAGTTGATCGCTTTGGTTGATCAACTTCTTGCTTTTGGCTTTTGTATTATGAGCAGCATTTCTTAAATTTTTTACCACTTCCGCAAGGGCATTCGTCATTGCGGCTCGGCTTTAATATTTGTGGTTGATAATCACCGCTGAGATACAGCCAATGGCCATTCTCAAATAGAAACTTAGACGTCTCTTCTAGTAAGTGCCATTGCTTTTGCTCTTGGTAATACGCCTTAAAATGGACGCGCCCTTCAGTCTCATCATTATTTGCATCGATGATTTCAAGTCGCTTCCACTGTGTATCGCTATCCAATTCAATGTGCTTAGGTCGAGTAATGGGATGCCAGCTTGTTAATAAATAATCCTCAAGCAGAAGAGAGAATGCACTGAAACGTGAGCGCATGAGCGCTTCTGCACTTTTTGCCGGCACTCCATTGTGTAAAGGCTCGCAACAATGATCGTAAGGAATGTTAGAGCCACATGGGCAAACTTCTTGAGAGTTCATGGTCGATTAACCTGCTTGTTGCACGCTTTTCATCAGCTTACCAATTGCAGACATTAAAGCCTCGCTGCGGTTTTCGCTACGGAATGCTTGTAAAATATGCTCTCGTTTGTTTGGCAGTGGCATTAGGTCAGCAACCAGTGCATTAAACGCTGCTTGCCCTTGATCATTAGTTGCAAGAACATTCAAGAAAGCGAGTAATAGCTCACCTTGTAGATCTTGCCAACAGCGGCTTGCCATGGATGCTAATACTTCGATACTGGTAGATTTTGGGTGCAGTAGAATGACTTCAATCAGCATTTTACGCTGCTCGACATTTTGGCTGTGAGATAGCGCTCTCACAAAAGCCGCCAAATCCGCAGGCTCTGCCCCGTTTTTAATGACTCGAGCTAAGCGATCATTAATAGCTACCGACAGTTCAAGGTCGGGTTCTATGTTTTCTAAAAAGCCGAGTAGTGTATTCAAGGGTGTAGTGGGCATGTTAGCAATGCCTTGTGAGACAAGCTTGGCGTTTTTATCTTTGTCGATATTAACAACCACTTCAGCAATACCTTGCAGCCCGAGTTGTTGCCAATTTTCCCACCCCATATCACCACTTAAATAGGCGCGAGTTGTGGTGTAAAAATCGGTATGTGATTGTCCGAGTGTTGCTAGTGCTAAAGAGTGAAAATAAGCCATGCGATTTTGGTCTGGCTTATAATAGCAAGGCGCTTCACCGTGTTCTTTATCTGGAAATTGTAAACATCTTAACCAATGATTCAAGAATGCATCGCGGTCACCAGGCTGAATAAAATTTTGCTCATCAAGTGGCAATTTCAAAAACCAAATGTTGTGGTTACCTGCTTTTTTCGGATTCCAGGTTAAAATACCAATCCAAGCATGCTGTAGATAAGGAGATGGGTAAGGTTTCTTGAGGTCTTCTATGTCAGCAAAGTCGGCTTTTGAGATCTTTTGAATGCGGCGCCCTAGATCAAAAATACGCATTTGCGCACCGGTTTCTTCAACGAATTTACTGATACTCACGAGCGAACCCCAAGGTAGTTATGAACAGGATGTTTAATAAGGGCGCTATTCTAGCGGATTGCCTCTAGGGTATCGAGAGCTGAATGTTTATATCCTATTAGATATCGTACAATGTGGCTGACTTCACTGATGAGATACATGATCTTGATAGAGGGTATGGGCAAATTGATGGTACAGCATGAGCAGGTATTATTGGCTTTACAGTCTTTGCAGAACGCGTTGATGAATAGAGGCCACTGGTCTGAGTGTGAAATAAGTGCTGATGCATTGGCTAGCCAGCAGCCATTTTGTTTGGATACAATGAGTTTTAGCCAATGGCTGCAGTTTGTATTTATTCCTAATATTGAGGCACTTATTGATAATAACCAAGCTTTGCCTGTTTTGTTAAAAGGTCAGGGGCTTGAGCCAATGGCGAGTGAAATCTATAAAAATACAGAGGCTGATCAAGTTATTCTTGTTTTGATTCGCCAACTTGATGATTTATTACAGCAGGATTAAAGGTTTATATATGGCATTTATTTTAGCAGCATTAGGTGGGGTTGTTTTGGGCGGTGGCTTAGCTGCGTTGATTCTTTCAAATCGTTGGAAGCAGCAAGTTGAAGAGGTGAAAGAAGCCTTGAATGAACTTGCGGTTAAGCATCAACAAGAACAAGAGCAAAACAAAGAGCTTAAACAAAAGCTGGCAGATACCCGCTATCAATTAGGTGAAGCAAAAAAAGACTTAGCGGCTCGCTCATAATCTAATTGTCTCCACAGATATAAAATAGGTATAAAAAAACCGCTATAAATATCATTTATAGCGGTTTTTTTCAGTGATTAAGCTGACCTAATCACGTTTATTATTGGCTTAGGTTATTTAGCTAAGTAAGCCGCTAATTCTTCACTGCCACCGATGTATTGGCCAGCAATGAATACTTGAGGTACTGTTTCTTTGCCAGACACCGCTCGTAAAGAGGTCAGGCTAGCGTCTTTTCCTAATACAATTTCTTCATACGACATACCAGCTGTTTTTAGATCCTCTTTTGCTTTCGCGCAGAAAGGGCAGCCAGGCTTGCTAATAACACAAACGGAAGCGGGTGCCTTTGCGTCTGCATTAATGTAGCCTAACATGGTATCTGCATCAGAAACTTCAAAAGGGTCGCCTGGCTTTTGTGGCTCAATAAACATTTGTGCAATCACGCCATCTTTTACTAGCATGCTGTAGCGCCAGCTGCGTTTTCCGAAACCTATGTCAGATTTATCAACCAACATTCCCATGCCTTCAGTGAATTCACCTGTGCCGTCAGGAATTACACGAATGTTACTTGCTTCTTGATCGGCTAACCAAGCGTTCATAACAAATGTGTCGTTGACACTGATGCAGACAATTTCGTCAACACCATTTTCTTTAAATACGCTCGCAAGTTCGTTATAGCGCGGCAGGTGTGTTGAAGAACAGGTTGGAGTGAAAGCGCCTGGTAATGAAAATACCGCAACTGTTTTGCCCTTGAAAACGTCATCCGTTGTCACGTTGACCCATTCATCTCCTTGGCGAGTTGGCCAAGTAACTTGTGGAACGGTCAAGCCAGTGCGGTCTGTTAATGTCGTCATTTTCTTGCCTCTCGTTGGATTTATTGAATTCGTTTTATTTAACTGAGTTAAGTATGGACAATAATGAGGCGTTGGTAAAATGAATTGATTTAATTGTACCATTAGCTTTTAACTATCATATTTTAAAATCGATAGCTAAGGCTAATAACTAACTCATGCATTAGTACAGATAGTGGGCTGTGACTGACAGTTCTTTGTAGAGCATCTGAATTTTGCGCTTGCCGTGAGGATGGTTTCTATATAAATGTTTTAGTGCAAATAACGGTTGGTATAGATATTCAGAGCATACTTCACGCCAGTATTCTGGTTCAACCATATCGCTGGTGGTTTCAAAGAGGGTATTATAAACGCGTTTGAGCCAGCTTTCTTGCAGTTGTGGGTGATTTGTAATGCCTGCCTTCGTTGCCATGTCTAAACCAATATCAATATATTCATTTAAGTTGGCTTTTTGCAGAGCGACTTGTCGTAGCTCTGTTGTGCAGTGCCGAATGGTATTTTCTAATTGATGAAAGCGATCCAGTTTCTCAGCTTGATTTGATGGGGTGTGGCGTTGTGGCATGAAAACTCCTACTCGCTTCCTTGTATGGAGGAGCGATAACTTTAAATGGTCAACTAAAGATAGTGAGAATCATTTTCATTTGCAAGCACTTAAATGAGATTACTTCTTATTTGTTGAGCTGAGTCATTATTTATTCATGCTTCAGGTTTGCGCCCAAGTATATGAACATAGCGTGCAAGATCTTTATAAGGAGCTTGATAGCCAAATTCTGACTCGCTAGCGGCAATGGCTTCTAGGCCAACGCGGTCACGAATTTTTTGGTGCATATGGTCGTAAATAAAACGAATACCACGCCAAGATTTAACTTCTAGACCAAGACCGACTAAATAATCATGTACCCATTGAGGCTCCAAAGGCTGTTGAGGGGCAATGCCTTCTTTAGCCATACGCTCTGTGCTAGTGGCTGGTGCATGCAGTTTGCCGTTCATTAGTCCGCGCCAAGTTCTACCATGAATGTTATAGAACATGATCGATAGCCAGCCACCCGGTTTAACCTGTTGATAAAGTATTGCTAGTGCTTCGGCAGGATCGACTAGCCATTCTAAAACAGCATGATTCATAACGAGGTCAAATTGCTGGTCAAATTTTTGTGGAATCTCTTGAATGCCGCATTGAGTCAGATTAATTTTTGATATTAAGCCTTGTTCGAAAAAGAGTGATTTTGCACCTTCTAACATTTCATGGGATATATCGCATAATTCTATTTTATGACCTTTTTCAGCCAGTTCAGAACTGAATTGGCCCATACCGCCGCCAGCATCTAAAATAGTAAGAGGGTATTGGTTGCCAATCTCAGCGTTGGAAAAATCTTCCCTTAGTGCATACAAACGCAGCATTCCCTTGGGGGTGCCATAAATATTGTTTTTAAAGCGTTTGCTTAAATCATCAAAGTTACGATCGCTTGGGCGGGTCATCTGGTGCTCGATTTGATTTTAATTAGATCCATAACAAGATCTATAAGTAGAACGGTAGGGAAATTACTATTAGCTGCTATTGTAAATATACAGCGCGTTAACTGCACGGCATAATGGAGCTAGATCGTCATTATTCCTTAAAAAGGATCTAATCACATAACTCATCATAGTATAAATAGGGCATGCACTTAATCATGGTTGATAAACCGGTAAACTTTTTTTCAACTACTCAAATAGCAAAAAAGCTTGATCGCGATGCTAAAGATGTCTTTTCTTTATTATCTGAACGTGGCTGGATTAAGCGTGAAGGACGATCGTGGCGTTTAACGACTAAGGGAGAATTTGAAGGTGGTCGTTATACTCAGCATGAAAAATTTGGTGAATACATTGTATGGCCAGAAGAGATCAAAGCTCATCGCTTGTTTAATAGTGAAACGTTTAACTTTCTAACCGCTTCTCAGTTAGGGAAGTCGCATAAAATAGCGGCAAAGCGTATGAATCTTATTTTGTCGGAATTAGGCTGGATTGAACGTTTTCATCATGGTTGGAAATTGACGGCATTAGGGCAAGCGGTTGGTGGTCAGCAAGTTGAACATGAGACTACGGGCATGCCTTATGCGCAGTGGCCAGAACAGGTTCGCCATAATTTACAATTTAAAGCGACATTGGAAAAACTCTCACAGCACAATGAACACTTATCGAAAGAAGCTGATTTTTTTATTGCCGATGGTCGTTTGTGTGGATGTCTGGATGGGCACCAAGTTGAGTCTGCTGCGTTAGCCGAAATTGATAATTGGCTTTACATCTCAGGAATTAACCATGCTTATCGTCGAGAAATACCGACGGAGTTAGATCATGGCTCAGAGAGAATTAAAGAAAGTATCAGTTGTGATTTCTATTTGCCGAATGGGCATGTCTACATCGAGTACTGGGGTCAAGAAAAAAGCCCTGCTGATATTCAACGAAAATTGGCACGTAAAGAAATTTATCATGCGGCTAAACTAAAACTGATTGAACTTAATGAGAGCGATCTGGATCAGTTGGATGAGGTTTTGCCTAAGCTGTTACTTCAGCACGATGTGGATGTGTATTAAGTGTTTGAGATATAAACTATGGCAACGGTTGGCTCGCATTATATTAAAACAGCGTTGGGTGGTGCTAAAGCAAAAGGTATTGATACGCGTGCGTTATTAAGAAAGGCGCGTATATCTGATAAACAGATGAATGACCCTGATGCTCGTGTGCATGTGGATTTGGTCGCTAAGCTTTATTCTTCAATTGCTGAAGAGCTTAACGATGAATTTATGGGATTTACCGAGAAGTCTTTAAAAGTCGGTACGTTTGCACTGATGGCCGATTGGGTAAGCTACTCTTCGAATCTTGAGGAGTTATTGCAAAAGGGCATTCGTTTTTATAATCAAATCACCGATGAGGTTCAGATCTCTTTAGAATATGAAGGTGATCATGTTTATTTTACTACCGTCTTTCGCCGTCCTGAGTTAGATTTTGAGCATTTCTATATAGAGTACTGGCATGTCATCTGGCATCGTTTTGCCAGCTGGTATATTGGTAAGCCTATTAAGTTATTAGGTTCGTATATTAATTACACGCCTTTAGATAAGGCCGAGTATGATTTATTGTTCCGCTGTCCTACCTATTTAAAGAGTAAATATAACCGTTTAGTCTTTCATCGAAACTATCTGCATGAACCTCTTATAAAAAGTCAGCGTGAGCTTCAGGTATTTTTACGCAGAGCGCCAATTGATTTATTAACTATTCCGGGTGAAGACAGCAGTTTAAGCGCACGCATTTATCAGTTGTTGGAGCCTAGGTTAAATAAGGGGGCTGTTGTACCAGGCTCAGTTGAGTTATCGAAAGAGCTCTCAATGAGTGAGCAAACACTTCGTCGCAAGTTGACGGCAGAAGGAACAAGTTATCAGCAGATTAAAGACAATCTGCGTAATGATTTAGCCAATCGGCTATTGCGCGATCGCAGTATCACTATTGCAGAAATTGGCGCACGGTTAGGTTTTAGCGAGCCGCGTGCATTTACTCGTGCCTATAAACAATGGATGGGTATAACGCCGCGCGAGTATCGTGCTCAAAGGTTGGGGCGCTCAAAATAATTTCTGAACCTAAAATGCGGGATGCTGGTGGTTTGACCGTAATTGGCTTACGTTCACTATGGAGATTGAATTTTCTACGGCACGCCGTAAACCCATCCATGGGGGCTCGACTAAAAGATCCCTCTTTTAGACGTCCTACAAAATTAATCTCCATCGTTCACCGCCAATCACTCACAGTTTTAGAATCTGCTAATCCTTCTCCATTAAGTATCAAGAATCAGCTTTCTATATGCAGTTAATATTGCAGCTTAGATTGGTGTTAATTCTTTTTTTGAATCTGCTCAAATGTCTGTTGTGCAGGATTAGGTAGTTCGTTCAAAGCCCTTCTGCAGCAGGGAGCTGCGGAGAGCCCTCATGGAGCGTAGCGCCGTGAATGCCTGGAACGGCTGGAGTTTACGGCGTGGCAAAGAACGAATTGCCTAACTTCAGCCGGTAGTAGGTTTTGAATTTCAGTTTTTAGGCTTTAACAAAGTAGCTGCATCTATTATAGGTAACTCTTTTAATTTTCTTTTAATACTTTCTTATCATTGCTTGAATCTCCCAAAATATCTCCTATTCTCTAGTTCCAACCTTGGGTTTGTACGATTTCTAAACTGTTTTGATGATTTTTCAGTTAATTTCATTCATTTGTAATAAATTTACAGAAAGCAGTTGACGGGGCTGTGGATAAGCGTATTATTCGCCGCCTGCTCAGACAGAACGGCCTTCGGGAAGTGCTGAATGATGCGGAAAA
>PJEL010004197.1_pt1 | contig 12027 bp, 6 predicted proteins | sample 1853271 | NCBI WGS metagenome assembly PJEL01 (sample SAMN08108733, study PRJNA415343) | Invertebrate metagenome, whole genome shotgun sequencing project. | host: Globobulimina | place: Sweden: Gullmar Fjord | collected 2015-08 | reverse complement strand
TGAGAGACGTTCTCTAAAAACAGCTTTAATTTGATTGAAAAATCGATTCATCTCAGCATTTTTAATTCAACACAATGAACCTTCATTGGCCTGACCTCTAATAAATCTACAATTAGGTAGGGAGGGGCATTCTTCTTCCCGGAAATGCATCCAATGTTTTCTAAATCTGTTGTTTTATCTGCACTAATTTTGTTAAAATCATGCCCAGAGACGCTGTTTGACCGAGTTCCTTACAAGAAGTAAACTTGCTCTGCCTGAAACAGTTGATCGGTTTATACTACTGTAAAATGAATTTTTTGAGACTGAAGATTGGGCAAAAACCATTTATTTTAATTCATTCCAGTTCAACGAATCTTTAGCATCATCTGTTGCTAAACCAAATTTTATGTTCAGTTTTTTTATAACTTTGTACTTATAGTTTTTGAGGCTCTTATGAAAGATTTTACAAAAATCTTAAAAATGGTTTTGATCCTGAGTATCATTTATTTGATTTTTCAGGTTTCGGTTTCTGCTCAAACCATTATAGTTCAATATTTGGCTTCAGAACCAGATTTAGACGGATCCAGTGCAGATTGGGGAAGTATCAATCCGGTTTCAGTCCCCTTAACACCTTGCTGTCCGGATGCAAAATCAGATGTAAAATCAGTTGATATCATGGTCGCCGTTTTTAAAGATGACTTGTATTTATTTGCCCAATGGGATGATTCTTCTTACGATATAATTCATAAGCCGTTTATCTGGAATGAAAAAGAATCGCGGTATGTCAGAGGTTCGCAGCGAGAGGATCGATTCAGCATTCAATTTGCCATGGAGGGTAGTTACTCGACCGATTGGTTTTCAGGGAAAGAATTTAGAGCTGACATGTGGCATTGGAAATCCTCCCGATCAAACCCAATTGGATTGGCTCAAGATAAACAGACCTTTATTTCTTCTCGGAAAATGAGAAGGTCATATAAAACAAAGGGCAGAAATGGAAAAATCATCTATCTATTCCGACCTAGCGACGCCGGAGATAAGTTTTATGACTCTAAACGATACGGAATAAAAGAAAAAGAAATTATGCCAAAGTATTATCTCCATGATAATCCGAAAGGTTCAATAGCAGATGTAAAAGCAAAGGGTGTATGGAAAAACGGGAAATGGTTTCTTGAAATGAGAAGAAAACTGGATACAGGTCATGATGATGATGTTGTTTTTTTTAAAGGAAAGAAGGTTGCGGCAGGTATTGGGATTTTTAATCATTCAAAAACCGTTGATCACAATGTATCAAAGGTTTTGACGATTCAATTCTAAAAGTTCTTTGCAAAAACAGTGAACCTCGTTTTATAAAAGGTTTTGATATCCTCAATGCTAATAAATTGATCTGACACTATTCTTTAAAGCCTTGTCTTTATATTATTGTTCCGAACGAACAAACTGCTCGTTTCTGAGCCTGTTTCATATTTCAATTGTTATCGAATAGACAAATCTGACTAAAGTGACCAGAAAAACAGAATTAAAACAGAATAACAGGCCAGAATCATCCTCTCGGTTCCCCTGGAACAAATTATCAATTGGGCATATCATGATAGGGAATATGTCTATATTGATTATCATAATGTTTATCAGTAGTATGATGATCTATTTTCGTGTTGAGGATGGTCGAAAATCTACTGAACGAGGCTTGAAATATGCGAATGAATCTTCAAGGGCTATCAACCAACTGGTTCAAAAACAGCTTCCTCTTTTGAAGAACGCGGCCATACATCACATTCTTGCCCGTAATTTCAAATATGAGATTGAGTTGTTTGTATTAGAAGAGAGAGGAGATATTTCAGCGGTTGACCAAGCTTTCGGCGAGCTTCAGGATCATTTTGAAATATTTAAAAACTCCTGGATTGAAGAACTACCCATCGAGCTGTTGTCCAGACTGCAAGGCAATATTGGAATCATGATAGGAATTGTTGAGGAGCTTCATGAGTATAATAGCGTTGGTTTCGGAGAGATGCATATCTTGCTTGAAGAGTCAAAAAGCTTCATTGCTGAATTAATTTCCATCACAGAACAAATTTCTTATGACTTAGATAGAAATGCTCAGGAAACAAATAGAAAAGTACTCGAGAGCAGCTATAAAACCTCTAGCAATTTTAAAAAATTATCCCGGTTGTTTGATTTATTGGTAAATCAATCCTTTGTCTCTCTGTCGATATTCATTCTGACCGCTTTAATCAGCCAATTGATTTTTATAGTAATTCTAAAGCGCAAGCTGGGGGATTTAGTACAAATCACCTCAAGAATTACGCAACAAAAAAAGCTTTCTGAACGGGTTGATATAAACTCATCCGACGAAATCGGCATTCTCGCAGGATCATTTAACGATATGCTGGATGAATTGGAATCTATTCATGAAGAAATCACATCAACCAACGAGTTTCTGGATAATATTCTGCAATCAATGGTTGAGCTTCTCATCGTAATTAATCCCGATACGACAATTGAAATTATTAACCAAACTGCTGTCGATCTTTTAGGTTATCAAAAAGAGGAACTAATTGGTAAGCCCATTACCATTTTAATAGCGGAAGAGGATGAAGAATGGAAAAGAGAATTTCATGAATTAGAAATTACACAACTAGTAAAAAAAAGTTCTAATAGAGAAATTGAAAGGAATTTATTGGCCAAGGATGGAAGGTTGATTTCGGTGCAATTTTCAAGTTCTGCTATCTATGACAAAGAGGTTAACATCCAAGGGATTGTTTGTATTGCGCGCGACATCACTCTACTTAAGCTTGCAGAGAAAGAAACTCTGAAATTAGAGGAACAGCTTCGTCAAACTCAAAAAATGGAGTCCCTTGGGACTTTGGCTGGTGGAATAGCTCATGATTTTAACACACTCATCGGAACGATTATCGGCTATTCAGAAATTATATCAAACGAAACTTCGAAGGACAGCAACATACAGGATTATTTAAGCTCAATTACCAAAGTTGCAAATCGAGCCAAAATACTGGTGAAACAAATCAGAGATTTCAGCCGCCAAAAGACAATTGATAAAGTGCCCGTAAATATTATACAATCAATACGCAGCTCTCTGGATTTCATTAAAACGATACTTCCATCAACTATTGACATTCAAGCGGAGTTTGAAATTGATGAATTACTGATCACCGCAAATGAAGATCAAATATATCAAATTTTTTTAAATCTCTGTTCAAATTCAGCTGATTTTATGAAGGGCAGTCATCAAATAATTACCGTAAAAACGGAAGTTGCTAATAATAATAACGATGAGTTAAATCGTTTTTTGAACATCAGACCTGGTAGCTTTTTGAAACTCTCTGTTTCAGATACCGGAAGCGGAATAACACCTGAACACATTGATCGAATTTTCGATCCATATTTTACTACAAAAGACATTGGAAAAGGAAGTGGCTTAGGTCTTTCCATAGTTTACAGCATTGTAAAAAATCATAATGGTTATATTTTTGTCGAGAGTAAAAAAGGTAAAGGGACTACTTTTATTATTTTTCTACCAAGTACGGAGAATAGCAATTCCCAAGTGACCTGATCTAAGAAAAGGAGAAATGATGGCTCAGATATTAATTATCGATGATGATGATGACTTTAGAGAGATGTTAGGTATTATGTTAAAACAGGCAGGATATCAAGTTGTTGAAGCTGCAAATGGCAATGAAGGATTGGTAGCTTATAAACGTGAGAAAATTGATCTGGTTATCTCTGATATTTTTATGCCTGAAAAAGAAGGGATGGCAACTGTTTCTGAGTTAATGGCGTACAATCCGAATGTGAAGATAATCGTGATATCGGGTGGTGGTTCCAGTGGCCAAAAAGACTATCTGGAGTTTGTCAAAGACTTTGGTGTACAAAAAACACTTGAAAAACCATTTTCGTCCAAAGACTTGCTTGCAACAATAAAAGAACTAGTGGAAGGGAAATAAAAATAACCCGGGAAAAATGCAGACTGTCGGCCACTCACATTGCCATACAAGGTAAGCGGTAGTTGGGCCTCCTGAAAAAACGATAGAATTTCAGGCTATTGAAGTATCATTTGTAACTTTTGAATCAAGAGATCTCTCTCCTCTGATTGTGAGCAGTGTAAACTTTTCCTTTGTTTGAGAATGCCTTGATAGATACCAAAGTTCCTGTCGGTTCTCGATCTTTATTAACCTCAATAGTTTACCGGGTTTATTGTATTAATGTTGAACTATTTTGTTGATATTTTCTATTTGTTGTCATCTATACATTTCTATAAGCCAACTGATAAAAAGAGCCTAGCTGGGATCCCATTTTTATATACCACTTCAACATAACTTGTCCGCCTTCACGATCCTTCCTTCCTAACCTGCCTAAATTAATGTTTTATTATTTTCCCTAAACTATTCCTGCACTGCATAAGAATTTTGAAAATAGTGAAGAGCTGCTAACATATCAGAAATAGCGATATAAAAAATTGGTGCCGATATTGCAGAATGGAGGGGCTGAATTTGTTTATTGGCTTTTAGTGTTGTAAATAAACGCTTAATATACAGTAGGATAATTAAAAAAATGTGCAAATTTGTTGATATTAAGTGCAGTTTTTGTTATAAAATGACGCAGACAAAGCAAGAAAAACTTCACCGGTTGATTCTGTTTAACAACCCTGGTGATTTCATCGGGATTTATTATTCGACAGTTTTTTCTAGCTATATTTTTTGATCTTAATCGCGATAGGGGAAACACATTGGAAGTTTTGACAACAGCAACGTCTCTAGGGATTATGGCCACTCTGGGACTGACCCTCTCTTTGATTTTGGTAGTCGCCAGTCGAAAATTTCATGTATATGAAGATCCCAGGATTGATGCGGTGGACGAAATGTTGCCGCAGTCAAATTGTGGTGCCTGTGGTGTGCCTGGGTGTCGGGCTTTTTCTGAACAATTGATCACCGGAGAGTCTGCTCCGGGGCAGTGTACTGTCAGCACTCCGGAAGCCATTGCAAACATTGCCGGACTACTCGGTGTAGAGGAAGGAAATGTTGAAAAACGTGTCGCCCGTCTGGCCTGCGCCGGTGGGTCAAATGTGGCAAAACAACGGACCTCCTACAAGGGGCTCACGTCATGTCAGGCAGCTTCTCTGGTTGCTGGAGGTGGTAAAGGGTGTACCTGGGGCTGCCTCGGCCTGGGTGACTGTGCCAGGGTTTGTGAATTTGATGCGATTGTGATGAACCCGTTTGGACTTCCAGTGGTCGATCCGGAAAAATGTGTGGCCTGTAATGATTGCATTGAAATCTGCCCTAAAGATTTGTTCAGTCTGGAGCCAGTAGGCGATAAGCTTTTTGTGGCCTGTAAAAACCTGGTTTTTGGTGATCCGGCTGAGGAAGAGTGTGAGGTGGCCTGCACAGGCTGTGGATTGTGTGCTATGGACGCCCCCGACCAATTGGTTACAATGAAGGATAACCTGGCTATCATTGATCTAGAGCTGATGGAACAGGCCACACCAGATATTATTCAACGCTGCCCCACTGGGGCAATAGTCTGGGTCGAAGAAGGCGAACGGGTGATCAAGGGCAAAAAGGCTAAAAAGATTGTCCGGAAAACATCGTTGCCTGTCGGATGATCTCCATCTGATAAAATATCAAACGACTAGCCAGAAAACCAGAAACATTCATGTGCTACTTTCGTTATTGGAGGAAGCCCTTTGTTAATTCGAAGAACCTGAAAGAGGTGTTGTGAAAAAGAAAAATAACTTCAAATATCCCGGAAGACCGACAGCTATGGACGGCGCTACCGCCACCATCATGTGTGAACGTGAATCCAGTGACGCTGCCGGAGCTTATCCAATTACGCCTTCAACTCCCATGGGGGAACTCTGGGCGATTGATGCTGCCAACGGACGTTTGAACACCTCTGGGAATCCGCTTATTTTCATTGAACCGGAGGGGGAACATGCTGCAGCGGCAGTCACGGCGGGACTAGCAATGACGGGTCTGCGGTCCACAAATTTTTCATCCGGACAGGGTGTGGCCTATATGCATGAATCGCTCTACGCAGCGGTGGGAAAACGGCTGACCTATGTGTTGAATATCGGCTGCCGGGCGATCACCAAGGCATCTCTGAACGTACATGCCGGGCACGATGATTATCATGCTGTGGATGATACTGGGTTTTTCCAAATGTTTGCAAAAGATGTACAGCAGGTTGCAGACCTGACCATCATCGCCCACCGAGTGGCGGAGCTGGCCTTGACTCCGGGGATCGTAGGCCAGGACGGCTTTCTGACGACCCACCTGATCGAAACGCTCAAACTTCCGGAACGGGAATTGATTGCAGAATACCTGGGACGTCCCGACGATATGATCGATTGCCCCACACCGTCCCAGCGTATGTTGTATGGTTCTCAACGCCGACGCATTCCCGAAATTTGGAGCGTGGATAATCCTGTTCTGGCAGGTTCCGTTCAGAATCAGGATTCATATATGCAAAGTGTGGCAGGTCAACGGCCCTTTTTCTTCGATCATATTGAAGAGTTGGCCTTGAAGGCAATGGATGAATATTATGCATTAACAGGCCGGCAGTACAATCCGATTGAGACGATCAATGTTGAGGATGCAGACTATCTGATCATCGGTCAGGGTAGTGTGATCCCAAATGCGGAAGCAGTGGCCGATTACCTGCGCAAAACCCGGAAGATTAAAATTGGTGTGGTTAATATGACGATGTTTCGCCCATTCCCTGGACGTTATTTAGGACCTGTCCTGAAGGGGAAAAAAGGTGTGACTGTCCTGGAACGTATCGATCAACCGCTGGCCGAGGACCTGCCGTTGATCAAGGAAATCAGGGGAGCACTGGCCAAATGTGTTGAAAACGGACTTTCTCCCAAGGATAAGCCCTATCCGGAATACGAGGCCTACACCAAACTCAAGGATATGCCACCTCTGTATTCAGGCTCCTTTGGAATGGGTAGTCGGGATCTGCAGCCTGAGGGGATCATTGGTACTGTTGAAAATATGCTTCCCGAGGGAAAGCGTCGTAAGATGTTCTATCTATCGGTGGATTTTATTAGAGGGCAGGCGTTAACACCCAAAGAAGAGCTGCACCAGCAGTCAATCCTGGATGGTTATCCCGAAATCGCTGGGTTATCGGTGCGGGGCAGTGAAAATCCAAACCTGATGCCTGAAAACAGTATTGCTGTGCGGATTCATTCTATTGGCGGCTGGGGTGCCATGGCCACCGGTAAAAACCTGACCATGACGCTGGCTGATATCCTGGGTTACCACATCAAATCTAATCCCAAGTACGGTTCCGAGAAAAAAGGTCAGCCGACGACATATTACCTGGCGGTGGCACCGGAACCGATCAAGGTCAATTGTGAATATTTCTATGTGGATGTGGTCCTTTCCCCGGATCCCAACGTATTCAAACATTCCAACCCACTGGCTGGTTTGAAGAAAGGGGGTGTGTTTATTATTCAGAGTGATCTGGGCAGCGCGGACGAGGTCTGGAACTCCTTTCCACGGCACTTTCGTCAAACAGTTATTGATAATGAATACCGCGTGTTCTACCTGGACGCTTTTAAAATAGCCAAAGAGGAAGCCACCGATGCGGAACTCCAGTTCCGAATGCAGGGCACCGCTTTTCAGGGGGCTTTTTTTGCGGTTTCCCCAGTTAAAGCCTCAGCCGATCTGACTGACGACGCTCTTTTCGACAGGGTCGAGGCCCAGTTACAGGCAAAATTTGGGTCTAAAGGAGCCAATATCGTGGCTGGCAACCTGCAGGTCGTCCGTCGGGGATTTGAATCTACGACTGAGATTGAAACCAGGGACATGTCGGCAGATGATGTTAAACCCGCTGATACGCTGCCGATGAAATTGAAAACGCTGCCAGCCAGTGAAGCTAAGGTATCCGATATCCACCGTTTCTGGGAACAAACGGGATATTTTTATAAGACCGGCAAGGGTAATGACGGACTGGCCGATCCTTTTGCCAGCATGAGCTTGGTTCCGGCAGCGACAGGTGTCTTCAAGGATATGACCGATATCCGTTTTGAATTCCCTGAATGGATCGAAGAGAAATGTACCGGTTGTGGTAACTGCTGGGCTGTCTGTCCAGACTCTTCGTTGCCAGGCCTGGTCAACGAATTTAGCCAGATATTTCAATCTGCGATCACCTCAGTGGAAAAAAGGGGTCAGACGGTTAAACATCTGCGTAAAGCAGTGCGACCCCTTGAAAAAAACCTGCGCTTGCTGATAGATGAAAGTGGTGAAAACGCATCAGTACAGGCAGCACTCAAAAAAGCGATTGATATCACTAAAGAATCAGCGGACGGTGACATGGGAGAGATGGAAGAGTTGAACAGCGAATTTGTTTTGTTCTATGACGAACTGAAGGATTTTCAATTCTCCGTGACCCGCCCCTTTTACACATTGAATGAGCAGGATGCCAAAGGGTCCGGCGGATTGTTGTCCATCACTGTTAATCCATATACTTGCAAGGGTTGTATGGAATGCATTCAGGTCTGTGGTGATGATGCGCTGAGAAGCGTTCGTCAAACAGAACCTGCTGTGGATATCATGAAGAAAAACTGGGATTTCTGGCAGGAATTGCCGACGACACCCCAACAATATTTCAGAGTAGATAACCTGGAAGAGGGGATCGGCGCTCTGGAAACCATTCTCCTGGATAAGGCGGCCTACGAAACCATGGTTGGGGGAGATGGTGCCTGCCTGGGTTGTGCCGAGAAGACGGTGCTGCACCTGTTCACCGCCACTGTTGCTTCCCTGATGCAGCCTCGGGTCAAAGCCCATCTGGTAAAAATTGAAGATTTAATCCAGCGCCTGGAGCAGTATGTCAAACTAAGGCTGGCCGTGAATGTGGATGATACATCGTCACTGCAGAGCGCGGTGGCCTCGTTTGACAATAAGGAATTTACGCTCTCTGATCTCTCCGACAAGATGAACCGGGACAAGACCCCGGTTGATGCAGAATGGTTGAACAAGGTCACCTCTCTGGTCTCCGGTTTGAAAGACCTGCATTGGAAATACAGCCAGGGGATTACAGGACAGGGCCGTTCAGATATGGGCTTCATTAATGCGACGGGTTGCTCGTCAGTTTGGGGCAGTACCTATCCTTTGAACCCCTATCCGTTTCCCTGGGCCAACAACCTTTTCCAGGACAGCCCATCCATGGCGATGGGAATATTTGAAGGACACATGCGGAAAATGGGAGAGGGTTTTAAAATAATTCGACAGGCAGAGCATGAATTGGATGGTGACGGAACCCTGCTGGATCTCAGCTTGCTTACCTGGCGTTCCTTTACAGACGCGGAATTCTTTCTCTGTCCTCCGGTAGTCTCGGTTGGTGGTGACGGTGCCATGTACGACATCGGCTTCCAGAATCTGTCCCGGATGTTAATGTCCGGTTTTCCGATCAAAGTGATGGTCCTGGATACACAGGTCTACTCCAACACAGGTGGTCAGGCCTGTACATCCGGTTTTGTCGGCCAGGTCTCAGACATGGCGGTTTACGGAAAAGTCAACCAGGGTAAAGAGGAGATCCGCAAAGAGATCGGCCTGATTGGCATGGCTCATCGGACCAGCTATATTCTGCAAAGCAGTATGGCTTCAACGTCTCACCTTTTGGAAGGATTTATCGAAGGCTTGATGAGCAAGCGGCCTGCACTGTTCAACATATACACCAGCTGCCAGCCTGAACACGGGATGGGGGATGACATGGCCCTTAATCAAGCAAAACTGGCCCTGGAGTCGAGAGCCTATCCGTTTATCAAGTACAATCCGGATGCTGGCTCGAGGCCGGATGAGTGTTTTGACCTGGATGGTAATCCGGAGCCGGAAGCCGATTGGCCCAGCTACTCTATGAAATACCTGGAGCAGAACGGCCAGGAAGCGACGATGGATATCTCGATGACCTTTGCTGATTTTGCAGCGACTGAAGGTCGGTTCCGCAAGCACTTCAAAGCAGCACCGCGGGATACCTGGGACGATGAAAAAATGGTGACAGTCAGCGATTTTCTGAAGCTGGATGAGGACGATCAGGAAGATGTCTTCCCTTATATCTGGGCGACTGACAACAAAGGATTCCTGACGCGTCTTATTGTTGGCTCCCCGATCATCGAATCCTGCAAGGAGCGCTTGGATTATTGGAACCTGCTGAAAAACCTGGCCGGACTCGATGCTGAGACGGTGGATGAAGATGGCCTGAAGAATGATATTCGTTCTGAGATGGTCGGCCGCTTCACCCAGGCGTTGCTTCAACTGTCCAACGGCGCTAATTAGGTTGATATGAAGAAAACTTTCAGTCACGGCGTGCACCCTCCGGAAGCGAAGAGGACTGCCGCCGATTCCATCCGGCGTCTGCCCTTTTCTCCGAACCTGGTGCTATTGCTTTCGCAGCATTTGGGCGCACCTTCAAAACCGATTGTTCGTGAGGGCCAGGAGGTCCGCAGGGGGCAAAAAATTGCTGAGGCCGATGGTTTTATGTCGGTCTCTCTTCATGCACCCGCGACGGGTGTTGTCGAAAAGATTGATGACGCCATGAATGCTGATGGTGCCATGACACCCGCCATTCATCTGAAGACCTATCCTGGTTCAGATCAATCACGGACGCCAGCACAGTCTGTGGACGTCGCCTCTCTGAACCGGCAGGAGATTATCCACAGCATTCAGGAAACCGGCATTGTTGGTTTGGGCGGCGCTGCTTTTCCGACGCATGTTAAGTACTCTCCACCTGAAGGCAAACAGATCGACACGCTGATAATCAACGGTTGTGAATGCGAGCCCTATTTGACATCTGATCATCGTGTCATGTTGGAGCAGCCTGAGGCGATTGCGCTCGGGACAGAAATTGTGTTGAAGGCCACCGGTGCGAAACGGGCCATTATCGCCATTGAATCCAATAAAAGCAATGCAGCTGAAATGCTGACCCGTACCGTGGCCGGGATTCAGGACGTCACCGTTGAAACAGTCAAAACCAAGTATCCCCAGGGAGCGGAGAAAATGCTGACCCGGGCCTTGCTGGGAGTTGATATTCCTTCAGGTGGCCTGCCAGCCGATGTGGGGATCATGGTCTCTAATGTGACCACAATAGCTGAGATTGGTGGGTTGTTGCCAGCCGGCTCCGGCTTGACGGAAAGGGTTATCACGATTAGCGGTGATGGCGTGGACAAGCCTGGTAACTATCTGATTCCCCTGGGTACACCCCTGGACTTTATTTTAGAAAGTACCGGTTTGAATAAGGATGCCCGCCAGGTATTACTAGGAGGGCCGATGATGGGAAAAAGTGTGGCCTACCTGAACACGCCGGTAACCAAAGGCATCACCGGTATAGTTGTGATGACGGAGGGGGAGTCCGCCAGGAAAGGAGCCAGAATTCTCCCCTGTATCCAATGTGCAGAATGTGTGAAGGCCTGCCCGATCCATTTAAATCCGTCCCTGCTGGGTCGTTTGGCGCGTAAGGATAAGTATGAGGTGATGCTGCAGGAACACCATTTGATGGACTGTTTTGAATGCGGGTGCTGCTCCTTTGTTTGCCCGTCGCGTATTCCGCTGGTGCAGCTGTTCCGTATCGCAAAAATCGTCAATAGAACGAGGTCCAATTAATGAAGCCCAACTACCTGGATGTTGAACTCCAAACTTCTCCTCATCTGACAGAGGCGCACGACGTAGAACGGATCATGCTACATGTGTGTTATGCCTTGGTACCTGTTTCATCGTACGCGATCTATAAATATGGTTTGAGCACCCTGGTGCTTCTGCTGGTTTCAATTTTGTCTTGCCTGTTGACGGAACATTTGATATCCCGAGCCATCACACGCAAGAAGTATGGCATAGCAGAATCGAGCCTCAGGGATTATTCAGCGATTATCACCGGTCTCTTGTTGGGGCTGACCCTGCCACCGGGCTTTCCTTTATGGATGGCGGCTGTTGGTGGCGTGGTCTCTATGGCTGTTGGAAAATGGGCTTTTGGAGGGCTGGGATTTAACCTTTTCAATCCAGCTCTGGTGGGGCGGGTATTTCTACAAGCCGCCTTTCCGGT
>PJEL010004196.1_pt1 | contig 12027 bp, 8 predicted proteins | sample 1853271 | NCBI WGS metagenome assembly PJEL01 (sample SAMN08108733, study PRJNA415343) | Invertebrate metagenome, whole genome shotgun sequencing project. | host: Globobulimina | place: Sweden: Gullmar Fjord | collected 2015-08 | reverse complement strand
TAATTAAAATATTTATTCAAACATAATAATTTTTTAAATAAATTATATTGTATTTTTATTATAATATATACAAGTGCATACATTTGATTGTTATTTTGATAATTATGGGCAACTATATGTATCTAAACCTGGGAAAAAAGATAACTTTATTTATTTTACTAAGCATTGTATAGCAAACTATAAATTACCACAAACTGTAGAGAATACTATGAAAAAATGTTCTAAATTTTATTTAGAATTATCTCCTTATGAACCAATATTTAAAATAGAATATAGTGCTTTTTTACAATTAAATAAATTATATGAAATTTTAAGAAAATTAAAAAAAAATAATCATAAAGATATACCCCATAGTTATTGGTGGGATGAACATTTGGATGATAAAAACTTCAGAGAATTTTTTATGAAAGTTTTCTCTGAATCAAAAAATAACATTAATCAACTTTTTGAAAATCAAAATATTAAAAATTCCAAAAGAAATATTCTTGATTTAAATATTAACTATTTTGCTAAATATATTGTAGAAAAATTATTTTATAATTACAATTCAAAAATAACTTTTAAATCTATTGAACATGAGATCTTTAAAAAGATACCCACCAAATATCTAAATAATATTTATTCTTTAGATAAAGCTTATGATTTCAAACTCGAACTTGAAAATGCAGCCTTTAACTCAAACAAACCTGAAATTAAAAATTTAACAATTAACGAAGCTTTAACAAAATATCCTGGGATTATAAATGATGAACTTGGCGAATACAGAGGGAGGGAAATTATTGGGGAAATTTATGATGAATATTTAAGATTTACAAATATTCCTAAAACAGAAACTATTCCTGGTAGTAGCTTAGGTCTTGATATTCTGTATTATCAAGGATTTTATGATTATCAAAGTCTTGGTAAACAAAGAGACACAAATTACCTGTTTGGAAAAAGGACTGAAGACAGAAATATTCATTGGATAAAAAATCATATTCTTAAAAATGATAATACGTTTTTCGCTGCAGGAGCTGGACATTTCATATCAACTGATAAAAATAATTTAAAGTATCTTCTAGAAAAAGAAGGCTATAAAATAACAAATGTTTATGAAGAAGAGACTTTTAAAAAAATTACCAATAAACTAAATGACTTTAAAGATTTAAAGACTTGTACAAAATTTATCAACAAGAACTTCTTGGAATTAGCACATTATAATTATTTAAGAATAAGAATAACAAAATTATATTTAAAGAAATTAGAAGAAATTAAAAACTCTAATAATGAAAAGTTGATTAAAAAACAATCTGTAGATTTATGCAAAACCGCTTTAAATGATCTAGAGGACACTTTCAAAAAAAATCCGTTTTTTATAACAAAAGAAGAATATGATGAATTAAAATTTTTTTTTATGACAAAGGTTAATAATCTATAATTTCAAATTTATAAATTCTAAATAATAACTGCTGCATTTTTATAATAATAATTTTAAATTTATATTTAGTTAAATATACTACTTCCATTTGAAGATGTAAGAAAAATCGATCATAACTCGCTGAGTATCAACGACCTGTTTCCGCATCTTCATATACTTTTAGTATAACTCAAGTTGCGCTGTATTTAAAAACTAAGCAAAACTATTGTCATCCAGAACGGGATGAAGGATCTTTTTTCTTAAAAGAATCTGTTTCTTTCAAAAAATAGATGTTTCGCATGGCTCAACATGACAAAGGCCGCAATTTGGGTTAAATAATTATTTATATTTTAATAATTTAAATTTTTATTACAAAACCTTTTTATGGAAAATGCAATAGCAAATAAAAATCAAGTTCAGGATAACAAAATTGCATTAATAACCGGAGCCTCTTCCGGATTTGGAAAAAGTCTTGCTCATTTATTAATATATGAAGGGTGGACTGTTATTGGAATAGCAAGAAGAGAAGAGAAATTAAAAGAAATTAAAGAACATTTAGGAGAACATTTTTATTATTTTAAATGTGATGTAAGTAAAAGCAAACAAATTTTAGAATTAACAAAGAAATTAAAAGATAAAAATTTAAATCCCAATTTATTTTTTCTAAATGCTGGGCAATTAGATTATGAAGAAGATGGAAAATTAAATACTTCTAAATATAGACAAACATTTGATGTCAATTATTTTGGAGCTATAGAATTTATAGAACAATGGCTTTCATATTGTTTAGAAAATGGAGGGACATTTGTAGGAATTTCTAGTTTAGCAGCTAAACAAGCTATTCCTAACATAACAGCTTATTGTGCAGCAAAAGCAGCTATTGCAAGTACTTTTGACTCTTTGAGGTTACAATATTTAAATACTAATGTAAAATTTGTTACTGTTTTTCCTGGCCCTATGAAAACAGATATGGTTAAATCTAAAAAAGATGTATTTTTTATTACTAAACCAGCGGATGCTGCCGATTATGTTTTAAAAAAGATTTTTAATGGAAGTCAACTTATTAGTTTTCCTTGTTTTTATAGATTCATGATAAAATTTGCAGGTATACTTCCAAATTGGATAATAAAAAAATTCATTGACTTTAAACCTTCTCCTTTTAAAGCTAGAAATTAAATTAACTTTATTTTTGTAATTCTTTTAAAGAATTTATTTTATTTTTTTTATAATCAAAACCATCAATATACCCTTGTAACCAATGATTTAAAGAGTTTGGTAATTTAGGTACATAAATTATCTTTCCTATTTTTTGATTTCCAGCTAACCATAAAATATTGTCATTTTCTTGTACAATATTAATGGTTCTATTCTTTGCCAAACTATTATAATGATTTTCTGCAATATTATCCATTGTTTTAGGCATTCCTAATAAACATGTTCTTATATTATTAGGATCGACTATTCCTTTTTCTATAAAATATTTCGTTAAAAAAGCTGCATGAGATGCTCCCATACTATGGCCACAAATTATAAGTTTTAATTCCTTTATATTTTTACTTTGTTTTTCTGCAATTTTTTTTAATTTATCGATAATAATTCCTAATGTTTTTTTAAATCCATAATAATATCCCATATGAAATCTACCTTTAATATCATTAGGATTAGTATATAAAAAAATTGAGGATGAACCTAGATTTGCAAAAGATTCTGCTCCATGATATGATATTATAATTGTATTATCTTTTTTTCTCTCAATTATAGCTCCTGATATTTCTTTTGAAGTACTGAAAAAGTTGAGTTCATGACCTTTATTTTGAAGTTCTTTGATATATTCCCTTTGTTTTTCTCCAGAATAAACTACTGCTGCATATTCCATACAATTATCTACTTCCTCAAGAGAAAAACTTGCCAATTGCTTTGCTTTTTCCTGTTTTTCTTTTTCTAGTTTCTCTTTCTTCTGTTTTTCTTTTTCTAGTTTTTCCTGTTTCTCCTTTTCTAATTTCTTTTTCTTCTGTTTCTCTTTTTCTAGTTTCTCCTGTTTCTCCTTTTCTAATTTTTCTTTCTTCTGTTTTTCTTTTTCTAGTTTCTCCTTTTCTAATTTCTCTTGTTTCTCTTTTTTTATTCTTTCTTTTTCTAATTTCCCTTTTCCTTTATCAGAATCCTCTCCTTTTTTATTACAATTTAAAAAAGCAATAAATATAAGCAGAATTTTTATATATTTCTTATTCAATCCCATATTATAAAATAACTATTATTATTCTATATTAAAAGTATATGAAGATGCTGAAAAAAGGTCTTTGATACTCCTTTAGATTAGCATCATATAAAAATTAGAAGAAGATTAGCTATGATCAATTTTTCTTACATCTTCAAGTAGAAATAGTATATACTGCTTCCAATTGAAGAATATCTGATAATCGGTCATTACTCTTTAAAAGCAAATGATTTCAGATACATTTCATCTACGATTAGTATATGTACCTCCACACTTAAAATAATTAAGCAAACTATAAAATATATTCTCCCAAATCTCTATTTTTCACTAATTTATCAAGTTTACCTTTAACTAATTTTCTGTCAATAGTAATCTTTTCATTAGGTTTAATTTTACCAGGAACATCAAACATATATTCATTTAAGACATGACTCATGACAGTATGTAATCTTCTCGCTCCAATATTTTCTATATCTTCATTTATTTTAAAAGCAGTTTCTGCAATTTCTTCAATAGCATCTTCTTTAATCTTGAGGATAACACCTTCAGCTTTAAATAACTCAATATATTGTTTAGTTAAAGCATTTTTAGGTTCTTTAAGAATTCTCTTAAAATCATTCTTAGTTAAAGAATCAAGTTCAACTCTAATAGGAAATCTACCCTGAAGTTCAGGAATAAGATCAGAAGGTTTAGAAACATGAAAAGCCCCTGCTGCAACAAATAAAATATGATCAGTATTTACAGTTCCATATTTTGTATTAACAGCACTTCCTTCAACAATTGGCAATAAATCTCTTTGAACTCCTTCTCTACTAACATCAGGTGATCCACCTTTTGAAGATGGTGCTGCTATTTTATCTATTTCATCAATAAAAATTATGCCTGTATTTTGAGTTTTCATTATAGCTTCTTCTTTCACTGCTTCCATATCCACCATTTTACTTGCTTCTTCTTCCAGTAAAAGTTTTCTAGCTTCTTCAATGGTAACAGTTCTTTTATTAGAACTTGGAGACATCATATTAGAAAGTGCCTCTTGAATATTACCAAGTGCGACTTCATCTACCATTCCTCCTCCTAAAATGCCAATATTTGTTCTAGGCCCTTTACTAATTTCTATTTCAATTTTTCTTTTCTCTAGTTCACCTCCTTTTAATTTTTGTCTATAATATTCTCTAGTTGAAGCATTTTTTATTTTCTCGTCATTATTTTTTTGCGCATCTTCAGGCATTATAGTAATATCTCTAGTAGATTTTGTATTGGTTTCAATTAAAGGAGGAACTAATTTATCCAAGATAATATTTTCAACTCTCTTAACAGCTTTTTCCTTAACTTCTTCTTTTTTTCTTTCAGTAACCATTCCAACTGATCTTTCAACTAGATCTCTAATCATACTTTCCACATCTCTTCCAACATAACCTACTTCTGTAAATTTAGAAGCTTCAACTTTAACAAAAGGAGAGCCTGTTATTTTAGCTAATCTTCTTGCTATTTCTGTTTTACCTACTCCGGTTGGTCCAATCATCAAAATATTATTTGGCATTATATCTCCCTTAATATCTGATTTTACATTCATCCTTCTCCATCTATTTCTTAAAGCAATTGCAACATTTCTTTTAGCATCACTTTGACCTATTATATATTTATCAAGTATTTCTACTATTTCAATTGGTGTTAAATTAATCGTCTGCATACTTATTGTTTTGTCTATATTATTAATTCATCAATTTTTAAAATTCTGAAGATCATATCTTCTTTTCTATTTGAATAAAAACCATTGATAATCAAACAATTATGATCAATTATCATCGTATCTTGAAGTGGTAGCAATATAGTGGATTCTTTATTTAAAGCAATTCTAGATATATGCATATTTATATTCTCAAATTTCGTGACAATATTTTATTTTAAATTCCACTTATATGCATCTTTACATTTTCGTTTTTGTAGTGCTTTATCTAATACCTCATCCATAGTATTAACATATTCAAACTTTAAATCTTTTAAATATTCAGGTTTTATTTCTTGAATATCTTTCTTATTCCTTTCGCTTAACAATATTTTCTTAATTCCTGCTCTTTTTGCTGCTAAAATTTTTTCTTTTATCCCTCCTACAGGTAATACTTGTCCTCTTAAAGTAATTTCTCCTGTCATAGAAATATTATCAATTAATTTTCTTTGGGTATATAAAGATGCTAATGCAGTGACTAATGTAATCCCAGCAGAGGGGCCATCTTTAGGAGTAGCACCATCTGGAACATGAATATGTAGATCATATTTATCAAAAATCCTATAATCTAATTTGAGTTTTTCAGATTTAGATTTTAAATATGATATAGCAGCCATTGCAGATTCTTTCATAACATCTCCTAGCTGTCCAGATATAGTAATTTCTCCCTTTCCTTTTACCGCTGTAGATTCTACAAATAAAATTTCGCCACCATATGGAGTATATGCAAGTCCTACTGCGATTCCAGGTTTTAATGATTTTTCATATTCATCTCTATAAAATGATTCTATTCCTAAAAAATCTTTTACTTCTTTTTCTCCTAAACTTTTTTTATAATCTTGTTTTAAAACCAAATATTTCGCAACCTTCCTATTAATTTTAGCTAATTTTCTTTGAAGTTCTCTAACCCCTGATTCACATGTATAATCTTGAATGATTTTTTCAAAAGCTTTATCGTTTATTTTTAAGTCAGTAGATTTTAAACCATGATCAGATCTTTGCTCTGGGAATATATAATTTTTAGCAATTTTAACTTTTTCTTCAGTCGTATAACCATTTATATCAACAATTTCCATTCTATCTCTTAATGGCAAGGAAATATCCTCTAAATAATTAGCGGTTGCAATGAATAATACTTTTGACATATCATAGGGAACTTCAACAAAATTATCAAAAAATGAATTATTCTGTTCTGGATCTAAAAGCTCTAATAAAGCTGCTTCTGGGGATCCTTTATGAGAATTTATTTTATCTATTTCATCTAACACAAAAACAGGATTTGAAGATTTTGCAAGTTTTATATTATGCATTATTTTTCCAGACATAGCTCCAATATAGGTTTTACGATGTCCTCTTATATCTGCTTCATCATTTATTCCTCCTAATGAAATTCTAGCGTAGTTTCTATCCAAGGCTCCTGCTATAGATTTCCCTAAAGATGTTTTTCCTACTCCAGGTGGCCCACATAAACAAAGTATTGGACTCTTTTTCATAGTACCTTTTAATTTGAGCACTGCAAGATATTCAAGAATTCTGTCCTTTACTTTTTCAATTCCAAAATGTCTTTTATCAAGAATTTTTTTAGCTTTTTCTAAATCAAAAGAATCAGTTGTATATTCATCCCAAGGTAGATCAACTAAGAAATTTGCTTGGTTTAGGTAAATAGGATATTCTGGACTATTATTTGGAATCTTATTTAATTTTTTTACAGAATTTTCAAAATGCTTTTTTGCATTTTTTGGCCATTTCTTTCCTTTACTTTTTTTTATTAAAGCGTCTATTTCATTGGTTTCATCTGTTTCTCCTATTTCTTTTTTCAAAGCTTCTATCTCTTGCTTTATAATAAATTCTTTTTGTTGGTTTGAAATACCTTTATAAACTTTAGATTTTACAGATTGTCTCAATTTCCACATATCAATATCTAATAAAATATGTGCTAAGGCCATTTTAATTTTATTGATTGGAATAACTTCTTCAAGAATAGATTGTTTTTCTAAATTATTTGCTGAAGATATAGAAACAGCAAAATATGCTAAAAAAACTGGTTCTAATTTCCCATTAATCATTTCTTCTGCATGTTGTGGGAAATCTGGATCTTTTTGAAGCAGCTCTAATATAGAATCTTTTAAACATGTTTGAATTAAATAATCTTTTTCATCTAAAAAAGTATTTGTTTCATTAAAAATCTCAACATTGCCAATTATACTATTATTATAAATATTGTTTTCTATTATTTTATTTAATCTGAATTTACTCTTTCCTCTTAAAACAATATGAATTCTTGAATCATTATTGGAGCTCCTTAATTCGATTATTTCAGCTAAAGTACCGTAATTATATATATCATGTGTCTCAAAAGAATTTAATTTTTTAGAATTTTTTTTAAGTGTTATTCCTATGGGCATGCCATTTTTATAAAATTCATTGATCTGAGATATCCTTTTTTTTTCGGATTTATTAAATGATAAATGAAGCATTAATCCTGGGAATAGTACTTTTTCTTCTACTGTTAATATTACTATATTCCCATTACCATTTGCTGATATTGAGTCTAAATCATCTAAATTATCTATGAAATTATATTTTATCTTATTTTCCACTACTGATTTTTCAATAATTTTATCTGAAACACTTGTTCTTTTTGAATTTTTAGATCCCATATAGTTTTTATTTTATTCTTTAATATCAGATTAAAATGCAAATGATATACCAAAGTATATAGGACACATAATTGTCCTAAAATAAACAATCATCTGTCCTAATGTATGACAAATATATTACAATTCTTAAGTACCTCAAAATCAAATTTGAATAATTATTTGAGAGTATTATAAAATTAAATTTTTTATTCAAAAAACTTGCTTTATGGAAAGTATGGGGTGTTTATCTGAAAACAAAACTCCATTTTGTAATACCTCTACTGGTCACTTGTAGCCACAGGTGTTGAAAAGAGTAACGATGACTATCACTAAAACGATTTATCTAAATTTTTTTAACTCTAAAATAAGTTTTATTTTATAAAAAAGATTATATTTACCTAGCATTTTTATCTTATATTAACTGATTTATCAGTATTTTTAACAATTTTACATATTTCTCCTGTAAATTTAAGTTCAGAAAATTATTTTTGCTTTAACTTTCTTATTACCAAAATTCCCCTGTGCTATTTTCTAGCTTTTTCAATGAGCCTCCACTTAGTACCACTAAAAATTTATAAAACTCTTCTTGTATTTCTAACAACATTGAGACTATTGCAAAATAGGTGGTTGCCGCAAGGCAACTACTGCAATTATCCAGCAAAGCTAGATTTTTGTTTTCAAAATTTAGTTTTGCAACTCTCTCTTGTAATTAATAACTATGAATTTACTGGAAAATTGAAAATTTATAAAAGTTTTATAACCTTTTTTCTATACAATATCTGTTAAACTACTATTTGGTTTTATGGTTATTAAATTCATTTTAGGATATGTACTAGATGATAACATGAAATTTTTAACTTTATATCTTCTTTTTCAACTTAGGTGGAAGATTTATTTTATAAATACAAAAAATTGATATATTCTAGCAACAAAATAATTCTAAGGAATAGCAGAAGATAATTTCAATTTTTTATTATTAAAAGCAATTACCGCATTTCGAATTCCTTCAGATAAAGTTAAATAAGGAAATGAACCTTCTGCTATTTCTGCTGTTTTTATTTTATACTTAATTAAAAAACTAATTAAGGCTGCTAGTTCTCCGGCTTCAGTTCCAACAACTTGACCACCTATAAGCAAATCTGTTTGAGGATTTCTAATAAGTTTTATAAATCCTATTTTCTCATTTGAAATTTGAGCTTTTGGGATTTTATTTATAGGGATTTTAGATACTTCAAAAGATATTCCTTTTTTTTCTGCATCTCTCTCATTCATTCCTGCTCCAGCAACTTGAGGATATGTAAAAGCTACCCATGCAAAATAACTATAATCAACTTTAGCTTCATGTCCAAACATATTCAATATAGCAGTTCTAGCTTCCATATCTGCAACAGTTGCAAAACAAGGAGTTGTTGCACAATCACCTGCAGAGTAAATATTAGAAGATGTTGTTTGCATTTTATCATTTACTAAAACAAGATCTTTGTATCCAATTTTTACACCTGCTTTTTTTAAATTTAATTTTTTTGTATCTCCTCTTATCCCAGTTGCCAAGATTATTTTTCCGTTTTCAATAATTTTATCTTTCTTTCCATTATAACTTCCGTAAATGATTATATCAGATCCTCTTTTTTCTATACTTTTGATATGATAATTTTTTAAGACTTTTATATTAGCTATTTTTAAACTTTTTTCAACTTCTTTAGCTATATCAGGCATCTGTCTTTTAAAGATTTGATTTGATCTTTCAAGGATTCTTACTTTGATACCAAATTGTGAATAAACCATTGCTAATTCTAAACCTAAATTTCCTCCTCCAATTATAGTTACAGATTTAGGGAGAGTTTTAAATTCACAAGCAGAAGTTAATGTCAAATATTCGCAGGTTTTTAATCCTTTAATATATGGCACTTTTGTAATAGATCCTGTGGCTATCAAAAAATATTTTGCATGATATTCTTTCTCATTAACTATTATTGTTTCTTTATTCTTAAATGAAGCATAACCTTTTAATAATGTTACATTCTTCATTTTTGATAATGAAGCTAAGAATGTTTTTTCTCTTTTTGATTTAATTAATTTTCTTTTTTCATTAAGGATTATACCAGGATCTAATTTTGGAGGATTACAAGTAACTCCTTTAAAAGAGGAATGAGAAGCATTTCTAATACTATTTGCAACTCTCACCAGATGTTTTGTTGGAATAGCTCCAATATTGATGGTTGTGCCTCCTATTGGTAAACCACCATTTACTAATAATACCTTTTTTCCTAATTCGTTTGCTGTATGAGCTGCCGAATATGCTGCTGTACCTCCTCCAATGATTATAATGTCATAATTATTATTATCAGCTTTCGATTTATTAAGAGAAAAAAAGCTAATAACTATTGATATAAAAATTATATTTTTAAACATATACTTGTATTTTAAATTAAATAAATAAAAATTAATAAAGGGGAGCTAGTACTACTCTCATAGAAGCCTAACGAATATTCTAAAATCAATTCGAGAGGATGTCTAGATATATATTGCTTCCAATTGAAGAATATCTGATAATCGGTTATTTCTCTTTAAAATCAAATGATTTCAGATACATTTCATCTACGATTAGTATATATTATAAATTACTAAAGAATAAAACATTTTAAAAACTTTATCTTCTTAAGAATTTTTTGTTAATCTTGATCTATTTAAAGACTGTATCTTTAAGTTTACATATTTTAAAGGAACTCTATTTTCCATCTTTTTCAAAGACTGTACCACATTTTCAGCTTTATGAATATATTCTTTTACATAAGGCATTACTGCTTTTGAATAAACAAAAGATGCAATTGGAGAAGATAAAGCAAATGTAGGATGATTCTTTAAATGTACTGTATTAAATAAAGGTCTTGAACATATCATTAAATTTTCCTTACCCATATTATAGGTCTCATGCCATACCCATGAAGGAACATAAAGAAAATCACCAGGTTCACAAACAACCTCATATCTAGGAATACGCCATATTTTAGCTTCAGGTCTAGATTCAGCAAAACAATATGCAGGAGCATAATAAATTCCACTAGATCCTATAACTGAATGTAAGGAAGATGAATATTTTGTATCAATCAAATACCATTTTTTTTTGCCTATTATTTGTACAGCTGCAGAAGCAGGAAGTTCGCTATGCAAAGGAGTATATGATTTATCTCCTCCTAAAAATAAATTATGATAACCACTAAGATCAAAGATTTTTTTCAATCTTTCATCAAATTCTAACTTCTCTAAATCTAATTCTTCTACTAAATCAAGATCTACTGTGAGATATAATTTTTCTTTATTAAGAATTCTTTCTATAAATTCTTTTAAAGGAATATGAACAGCACCTGGTCTGGGATTATCTAAATTTAAATCTAGCTTTAATCCTTCTACTTTAAATTCTCCATGATTATCTATCAAATATTGGAGATCCCAATTTTTTACTGGTTCTGTATTTTTAAAATATTTTTTAACTATGAATGGTAATGTGAAATCTTTGGTCAATTTCTTACAAATTTCTTTGTTTTCCATATCTTTTTTACTCAATTCCAAAATTTCCATTGGCTTATTTTCCGAGGCTTCTTTATATAAATAATTTTTTTGTTCTTCAATATGTTTTTCACAGAAGTACTTCCAATTATAAAAAGTACTTCCTAAATAATTTCTAATACGATGACTTTTTCTATTTTCATTAGGAGCAGAAAGTTTAAATAAAGTATTAAATAAGTAAGTTCCTAGTTTATACATAATGCGATATTTATAGTTTATTAGATAATTTATCTAATATCAATTTTAAAGCCTATAAGTAATGTAATAAAATTCTAATAAATACGAAATATATCTTTATAAAATTTCGCTTAATTATTTGGAGATGAAAATTATATATTGTTTTTATCTGAAAAGGAAAATTTAAGCTTAGGAAATGTAATTTAATAAACTACACGATTGAAATTATAGTTTAGTTAAACAATCGGTCTTTGAAAGAATTTTTTCCGGATTTTAACACATTATATACTTTCAATTCATTCAACTT
>PJEL010004195.1_pt1 | contig 12029 bp, 7 predicted proteins | sample 1853271 | NCBI WGS metagenome assembly PJEL01 (sample SAMN08108733, study PRJNA415343) | Invertebrate metagenome, whole genome shotgun sequencing project. | host: Globobulimina | place: Sweden: Gullmar Fjord | collected 2015-08 | reverse complement strand
AAAACGGCGGTCAGCTCTCTCTGCTTATCGAATTTCAAAAAACATTTTACTCTTCCTGTTAGCCGTTACTTTGCTCACTGCCTGCGGTGGGGGCGGCGGGGGCCGCGGGGGCGGCGATCGCCGCACTTCCGTCCATACAGGAACATTTATTGATGCCCCTGTTCAGGGACTGGACTATTTGACTGCCACCCAAAGCGGCTTCACAGACAGTCAAGGGAAATTTAAATGTGAAACAGGAGAGGAAATTACTTTTTCAATAGGTGGTGTAGTTTTAGGAACAACACTCTGCAAAAGCATTATAACTCCTCTGGACCTGGTGCCTGGTGCTGCAGATGAAACAGACCCAACCGTCACAAATATCTTACGGTTTCTGCAATCACTTGATGATGATTGTGACCTTGACAACACCATATATATTACTCCGCAGGTTGCCTCTGAAGTAAATGGTCGGCCTATAAATTTTAATACCAGTATTGAAGATTTCGATAACGGGGAGATTGCGGACCTCTTTGATTCTCTGAACGGGCTGGGCGTTTTTACCTGCGACACCCCAAGAGACCTGAGATCCCCAGAAGAAGCACAGGAACATTTCAGGCTGGTATTAGAGGAGCCTTTGGACCCTGAAGAGCTTACTGCATTATTCACTGTTACCCCGGAAACCGTAATTGTTCTTGAGCCGGTCGCCTTTGATGCCTCAGATTCCACTGGTACAATCAATGAATATATATGGGATTTTGGCGATGGTGAGACCGGTTCCGGAGTAGAAGTCAACCATACATACTCTGAAACAGGAACATACCTGGCAACTCTCACCGTCAATGGTGATAAAAATGCCAAAGCAAGCAGTTCTCGGGAAATAGTTGTCAATGTGCCGCCCAATCAACCTCCGATAGCATCATTCACTCCTAATCCGACAACGGGCATGGCACCACAGCTGGTTTCTTTTGTCCCTACTGCATCCGATCCTGACGGCTTCATCACTTTATACAGCTGGGATTTTGGCGATGGTCTTTCTATAAACGGCAGGGTTGCGAACCATACGTACCATGAGCCCGGCACCTATCTGGCCACACTGACAGTTACCGATGACGATGGAGCAGAAACTGTAGTTTCTGCGGAAGTTGTAATAACCGGCCCTCTGGCGAATCAAGCTCCAACAGCTTCATTTACCGCCACTCCGGAAACGGGCGAGGCATCCCTCCAGGTATCATTCAATGCGACCGCTTCCTCTGACCCTGACGGCACCATTGCCTCCTACATCTGGAATTTCGGCGACGGGCAGGCAGATTCCGGTGTAACTGAAAACCATACCTACCAGAATGCTGGTAGGTACCAGGTAACGCTTACCGTTACCGATAATGATGGAGCAACGGATATTGAGACAACAGAAATCATTGTATCCGCCGCCGCTGAAGACTGCAGCACCAATTCGTGCGATGATAACGCAACCTGCGACGACAGTGGTGAGGGAGTCATATGCAGCTGCAACACCGGATGGACGGGGAATGGTTTCTCCTGCAGTGAAATAGAGTGCGAAAACAACGACACCCTTCCCAATGGCGGCTCAGCCTGCGGACTGAATGACCGCGGCGAATTTGGACAGCGGTGCGTGAATGATCTCTGGCAGGATAATCCGGGCACATGCACCGACCCCGATGCCTGCACCGATGGCAGCTTTACCGAAGGCAGCGGCGCGTGCGGCTTTAATGGCAACGGAACGTTGATGCAAGAATGCGTAGTAGGACAATGGACCGACTCAGATGAATGCGATGATCCGGACGTTTGTACCAACGACTCCACTCTTCCCGATGGCGGTTCGGCCTGCGGGCTGAATAACCGCGGCGAACTTGAACAGCGGTGCGTGGATGGTACCTGGCAGGACATTCCAGACACATGTACCGACCCCGATGTCTGCACTGACGGTAGTGTTACCGATGGCAGCAGCGTGTGCGGCTTTAATGACAACGGAACGTTGATGCAAGAATGTGTAGCAGGACAATGGACCGATTCAGATGATTGTGATGATCCGGACGTCTGTACCAACGACTCCACCCAGGTAGGGCCGACCGCTTGCAGCGGCGGCCATTACATGCAGCTTTGTGAAGATGGTCAGTGGTTTGACACAACGGATTGCGCCTTAGATGATGTTGATGAAGATGGCGATCTGGTAAATGCCGCTGATGATCCCGACGACGCAGACAATACCGTTTGCGGTGACAGTGACGGCGACGATTGCGACGATTGCTCTGTTTCCGGCGTTTTTGACCCAGCCAATGACGGCTGGGATGAAAACGGTGATGGAGCTTGTGAACTGCCCCTTGATTACGATTGCATGAACGGCGCCAATGCGGCCACCGATCCCTATCGCTTGGAGGCATGTATCCAGTTCACCAACGTAAATCAGGACAGAGACCATTTTGCAGACGAATCAGATAACGCCGCTCCCCTCGAATGGAATGAAGATATTTGGGAAGTTGCCGTTGCCCACTCGATAGACATGTGCGAGAGCGAATTTTTCTGGCACTACCATCCTGTTTCAGGCGATGGCCCGGGCGAGCGATTAGCCGCTGCCGGGCTCTTCTATGATGGGTGGAGCGAAAATATCGCCATTGCCATGGATCCGCGTACAATGCAATACAACTTCATGAATGAACCCACTTGCAGAGGACACCGCGCCAACGTGTTGGAGCCTCGGGCCATTGAAGTGGGCATCGGCTATCATGTTTGTAATGACAGCCCGGACTGGTGGGATGGTTATGGGTTTGCCACTCAAAATTTCAGGTTGGATTCTAGCATCAGTCCAAGCGCGTTCTGTCAAGTCAGCTCCCAGACCTGCCAGATCCCCCCAAATCCACCCACCACAGCCGAATGCCCGGCTGATGACATCGCCTGGGGTAATTGTCCGGTACCATCGGCAGGTACCATCGATTTCCAGGGCTTTGGCTGTCCAACACCATGAAATTAAAGACTTAATTATATTTTTAAAATGTTTTGCAGGCAGGGTCAGAAATGGCCCTGCTTTTTTTATCTCGATAGTCATGCTGTCTGCTGATATGTCTATATCTATCTATCATGACTTCGTGAATGATTCTTGAAAGGTCAGGATGTCCAGTTAAAATGTTAACTCCTTGATTCAAGACATTCGGCCAAAACAGGCTAGTTATTTTTTCTTATCCAGGGTTTCCTGGATAATCTTGGTATTGCCGGGTGGGAAACAGGCGGCAGCTTCCTTGACTTTGCCGGCCTGACGCAACTCAATAAATTCACTCACCATGGGCAGCATGTCATCCAGGTAGGCGCCGATCTCTTTTTCCGTCGCCGTGGTCAGGGTCTGGCAGAATAAGCATTTGCGCTCACCGCCGCCGGTGGAGGGCAACCCCAGGTCTTCCAAATAATGCCGGGTGACGTTCTCGTCCTCAAATTCATCATATACCGGGAAATGGGTGCGCACCCCAAACCCTTCTGAGAACCTGGCGATCTTTTCCATAAAGACAGGGGTCTGCTCAGGATAATACTCCTGGCGCTTGGCATAGCCGGTCACCAGGTGCGGCACAAAATTTTCAATACAGTAAATAATCGCCCTGGCATGCATAGCAATCTTGCAGGCCACACAGACCAGGTTTTTACCGTTATAACGCGGCATATACTCTTCATAGCGGTCCAGCCACAGCCCCTGGAACAGCCTGCCCATGTCAAGCTCCACCATAACCGTTTCCGGGATTTTCACAGCACTTTGCGGGGAGTGCATCTCAACCCGTGGTACCTGTTTGGCGATAACCTGCTGGGCTGCCTCTAATCGCTGTTTGGGAAAGTCATGGAACCTGCTCATGCCGTTTAACATGTGCAGCAGATGAATATGGCGCGGACGCGGCAGTTCTGGGTGGTGGCCCAGAGCGGCAAGGGCGTAAAGGGCCAAAGAATCCGTCCCCCCTGAAAACATGATGGCGAGTTCCAGCTTTTCCATAAGAATATCCTTATCTCAGAATTTTCGTTATCGTTTCAGTCCCGTTTTATCCTGTAGTGTAAAAATATCTCGCCGGAGGATACCGGTTCACAGGAGAGTATTGCAAGGGACAGGAAGGGCTGACCCAGGAGTTTAGAGCCATCCGCCAGAGATGTCCCTGCTTTTTCACCTGAGACAGAGGGCATGATGGTCAAATATATTTCATCGACAATCCCTTCAGCAAGTGCTGCATAATTAAGCCTGCCGCCGCCTTCAATCAGCACTGACTCAGCCCCCATTTCGCCGAGTTTTTCGATTGCCGCAGCGATGGACAACCCCTGGGGGCCGGATGCAACTGGTATAACTTTTGCCCGTTCTGCAAATTTCCTTGAAATCCCGTCGGACATTTTTTTACTGGTAAAAATGATCGGCTTGGGGCCTTTATTAAATAACTTACGATCATTGACCGGAATCTGCCCGAACCCTGTTATGACTGCCCTGACTCTGTTTTCCGGAAGCATACCATCCATACAGCGCATTTCCGGATCTTCAGCACGTAACGTCGAGGCCCCTATAAGACTTGCCCCGGTATCCGAGCGGGCGGATTCGAGCCGCCGCCTGTCCAGAACTGATCCCTGTCCTGCCGGACTGATCCTGCCACAAATGGTTGTGGCACTGATGAGTACAACTCTCAACTATTCAAAACCCTTTGTATATGATTCTCATCCACTGCGTCGGTGATGGTCACCTCGCCGATTTTAGTCGGCAGTACAAAAAATACCCTGCCGCCAACGGTTTTCTTATCGGTTTTCAGATAACCTATAATTTCTGTCCGGTCCAGTTCAGAGGGTATATCAACCGGTAAGCCAAAATCTCTGATCAGTTTTTCAATGCGCTCTCTTTCGTCTGCAGCCAGTATCCCTTTTAAGACAGCAAGTTCAGCAGCAGCCACCATGCCGATCGCTACAGCCGACCCGTGGGCTAGGGAGTAGCCGGAGGCCGCCTCAATGGCATGGCCGAGGGTATGTCCATAGTTGAGTATGCGCCGCAGGTCAGACTCCCTTTCATCTTTTTGAACCACATCGGCCTTGATCGCGCAGCAGGTGGCAATCATCTCCTCAATCACCGGCAGTTCCAGGGATAAAATATTTTGACGTTTTGTTTCCAGAAATTCAAAAAAGGAGCGATCATAAATCACCCCGTACTTGATAACCTCGGCCAGGCCGTTCAGCAGTTCACTTTCAGGAAGTGCGCTGAGTACCCGGCTGTCAATGTATACGCAGCGCGGCTGATAAAATGCCCCCACCAGGTTCTTGCCTTCCGGAATGTCAACACCGGTCTTGCCCCCCACCGAACTGTCCACCTGGGCCAGGAGTGTGGTAGGGACCTGGACAAAGGGGATGCCCCGCATATAGCTGGCAGCCAGAAAACCGGTAATATCGCCGGTTACCCCGCCGCCCAGGGCAAGCAGCCCATCATGCCGATCAAAGCCGCGCTGCGCCAGGGAACTGGCCAGTTCGGCAACGGTAGCCAGGTTCTTGCTTTCCTCACCTCTCGGAAAGGTGATCAATTCACATGCAATATTCTCTGCACCCAGTGAGTCAAGGATCGTATCACCAAAAAGAGAGGCCACATACTCATCGGCAATAACGCCATAACGTTTGGCAATGGATCGGTTTTGCAGGTCAGCACCGATTTCACTCAGCAGTCCTTCCCTGATTATTATGGGATACGATCGTTCTCCAAGTCCTACCTGTAGTTCTTTCATAATATTTATTATTTAAATTATTTGCGGTTATCTGTTTTACAGTCACTCTTTGCTGATAAATCAGCCTGATCGTAATATAATTTATTTTCGATATACTGTTGTTTTATCATATCTCTCAACAGAGAACAAATTTCTTACCATAACCAAGGTAAAATTATCAGGTTATCCGTACCTGCGGCGCCATAAAAAAAAGGGAGACGCCCTACGGCATCTCCCTTTTCACTAAAAATTAATCTGTAAAAAAGCTTACTTCATTGTTGATGCCTCTGCATGACTCTGCATCTTGACCTCAACCTTCTCGGTCAGACCGGCATAGTATTCACGCAGGATAACCAGTACTTCTTCACGACCGAAATGATCCACAACATCGGCGCCCTCGGAAAGAGCCTTGCGCAGCTTGGTGCCGGAAAGGATGACACGATCGTCTTTGCCGTGGTTGCAGGTTCTCAGGGAAGCCATGCCGTCACACTTGTGGCAGTAGAAGGTCCAGTCGATCTTCAACGGCTGGCACAGGAGGTTCTTGCCCGGATCGTCAGAGGTGGGGATCTCGTCAAAAATATCCTGGGCATCAAACAGACCGTAGAAGTCACCAACACCGGCATGGTCACGGCCGATGATCATCTTGGAGATTCCGTAGTTCTGGCGGAATGTAGCATGCAAAAGCCCTTCACGGGGACCGGCATAACGCATATCAAGAGGATAACCACCCTGAATGACATTATCTTTTACAAAGTAATTCTCAACCAGACAATCGATAGCTTTAACACGTACGTCAGCCGGGATATCACCTGGCTTCAGGTTGCCGATCAAGGAATGGATCAGAACACCGTCACAGACTTCAATAGCGATCTTGGCCAGGAACTCGTGGGAACGGTGCATGGGGTTACGCAGCTGCAGGGCGGCAACGTCAGACCAGCCACGCTCTTCGAACATGGTGCGTACTTCGGCCGGGGTAAGGTAAACACCCTTGTACTGTTCCGGATACTCGCCCTCGGAAAGGACTTTGACCGGGCCGGCAAGATTATACTCTTTCTGGGCCATAACCATCTGGACGCCAGGATGATCTTCCATGGCTATTTTCCAGAATACGTCGTCAGCGCTCTCTTCACCTTTACCCTTGAAAACCTTCTCACATTCCCATTTCTTATCAACGTCGGTCATTTCAGCCTTTTCGTTGACCTTCATGGTTGCAAAAACAGTACCTTCATGCTCCAGAACAACTTCATCGCCCTCGTTAATATCAGCAGCGTCAGCAGCAGATACGTCAAGGGTTATCGGCACCGGCCAGAAGGTGCCGTCAGCCATGGTGTAATTCTCGCAGACGCCTTTCCAGTCTGCCTTGGTCATAAAGCCATCAAGCGGGCTGAAGCCACCGATGCCCATCATGATCAGGTCACCCTTGGCGCGAGCGCTAATCTGAACTTTTTTCAATCCAGCCGCTTTTTCAATTTCAGATTCCAGATCATTGCCGTGCAGCAGGCAGCAAACCAAACCTTTTCCTCCATGAGGGGCTACTAATTTCGACATAATGGTTCTCCTTATTTTGTTATTGATGATGATATATATAGGACAGCATAAAAACTGAACCTTGATTCATTTTCGCGCCAAACTCTAAAAAGAGCATGATGAATTGTCAAGCAAAAAAGTGGCTTTTAAGCATAAAGATATAATGTAAAATCCCCAACTTTTAACAATATCGAATTCATACCCTTTCTTTTAGCGTGTATTGCTATCAGCGTTACACACTTGACAGCACACAAAAACATTTGTATTTTTAATCTTTTGGGGATGGCCTGAACAAGATTTCACCACACCAAATACAAAAAGATGGCTTTTGAACTCTAATTGTGTGATAGGATATCAAATACTGTATGAAATATTTTCGATTAGCATTTTGTTTCACATTTATTTCATGTGGTTCCTTTTTTCCCGGATCTCTTCCGCGCTGACTTTTGTTTCCTAAAATCTTTCAATAATTCCTGTAAAACAATGAAATCCAGCATCTTGACGATTTTCTTTACGCTTATTTGCCTAACCTGCAATATTATTGAGGCCGCAGGTGCAGTGCACGCAAATCCATTATCACAGGACGGCCAGGCGAAAACTGCCTTGGCACAGCTCTTTACCGTATCAGAGGCAGAGGAGCCGATCTATCTGATTCTCATTGAAAAAAACCTGCAGCGGCTGCGGGTCCTTGAACACGACGGAGAACTGAAGGTTGTGGCAGAGTACTTCAGTGCCACCGGCGAGAATTTTGGTATTAAAGAGCTCAGCGGCGACGCCAAAACACCGGAGGGTATTTATTTTATCACCAAGGTTTTTATTGATAAGAAAGTCACCATCTTTGGGGACAAGGCCTTTCACCTGGACTACCCCAACTTTTTTGATCTTGAAGCAGGACGTAACGGTGACGGGATTTATATACATGGGACCAATACAGAGTTAAAACCAAACAGTACCAATGGTTGTGTTACAATGACCATCGACGACCTTGATGACCTGGAAAAATATCTCAACCAGTCCGTGACACCGGTTGTTATAGTCCCAGAGTTAAAAACGGACAGGCTGACAGTTAACCAGCTTCTGACCAAACAGGATTTTGACCTGGCAAAATCGCTGCTGCTGAATGATGATATCAGGCCGGTTAATGTGGAGTACAATTATCTGTATGTCGTCAACCTCGGTTCCCAGGCTGTAGCTGTTGGAGATTTTGTTTACCGTCCATATACAAATACAATGATGCGGGGGACCAGCCGGAGTTACCTTGAATATCGATCAGGAGAGGGCTGGTCCACCAGAAAACGCATCTCACGGGCGACTCCATTACAGATATATCCTGACTCACAGGTCAAAATTGCCGCCCGTCCATTTGCAGTTGAACAGGTACAGATAACCGGCCAGCCTATGGTGGACACCAGCAGCATGGTTGCCGCACTTGAACCTGCCAGCCAACCTGGGGCAAAAAACTCTTTGCAGCAGGAAATCCCGGTGCAAGCCCGACCGGAACCTGTCCTGAAGAGCATGGATACTCTACCCGCAGAAAAAGAATCTAAAAAACCTCAAGCAGATAAAGTACCAGTTCCAAAGGCCAAACCTGAATTCATTGCGGTAATCCCGGCAGAAAAAACCGTTGCAGAACTACAGGAACCGAAGAAGTCCGTTCCTGCTCCTCCGTCCTCCGAATTTCCCAGAGACGAGGAAAAGATCAGAGGGTTTGTGGAGAACTGGCGCCAAGCCTGGGTATCCAAGGAAATAGAGCCTTATATAAATCATTATGATTCGTCATTTCGGCAAGGCAACAAAAATCTTTCGCAGTATAAAGCACACAAGGAAAAGCTTAATCGGACTTATGAGTTTATCAAGGTTGACATCTCGCAGCTTACAATAAGCTGGACGAAGAAAGGCGCTACCGTCTCCTTTCAGCAGAAATATCAATCAGACCGTTACAGGACAACAGGCAGCAAAACCCTCATTCTTGTTTACAATGATACAGGCTGGAGAATTAAACAGGAAATGTACTCGGGCAAAAAATCCCAGAGGAAAAACTCTTGAGAATTTTATGTAACACATACCGTCTGGCAATTCTTATTATGCTGGCTGTTCTCCTGCAGGGCGGGAATCTGCACGCCCAGGTGATACACGAAATTTTCCTTCCCAATACCGACCATGAGCTGAATGTCTACCGGATATTTGGTGAAGAGCCCGGTAAAACAATCATGATCATCGGCGGCATCCAGGGCGATGAACCGGGCAGTTACCTTACCGCTGATCTGTATGCCGATATCCACCTGAAAAAAGGCAACCTGATAGTGGTCCCCAGGGCAAATTTCTATTCAATACTGCTGAGCCGGCGCGAAGGCTTAACCGGAGACATGAACCGCAAGTTCGGGCAGAACGGCAACAGCAAGAAGAACCTGGAAGAAGAGGTCGTTGTTGTCTTAAAGCACCTGATTGCTCAAAGCGACTGTCTGTTAAACCTCCATGAAGGCTCCGGTTATTATTCTCCGGTATGGGTCGATAATATGGAAAATCCGAAGCGTTACGGACAGTCGATCATTTATGATGCTGAGTCCTTTAAACCTGCCGGCGAGGAAACCATTTATCTGGGCAAGCTGGCCAGAAATATTGTGGCCAAGGCCAACAGCCAGATTGAAAACAAACGGCATCATTTCAGGCCCAATAATCACAATACCCTGTCATCCGGATCCCTGCATAAGGAACAAAGGCTGTCAGCAACCTACTATGCCCTTACTCTGGCCAATATCCCTGCCTTTGGGGTCGAGACCTCGAAGATGATCAAATCGCTGGAGACCAAAATCTCTTACCATAAGCTGATCATTAATACCTTTATGGAGGAATTTGACATCATCCTCGACACACCGGGACTCGACCTGTCGGAACCAAAACTCGATTATCTTCTCATCAAAGTCAACAACAGCAATTCCTACGCCATGCCCCATGGTTCAAAACTTATTATAAAACCCGGCGATGAGATCATTGTCACTGAAATAATTGCCAACTATAAGCGAGGAATGGTGGTTGACGTTGAAGACCATGGCAACAAAAACGACACCAATATCCCCTTCCATATCACAAAGCCAACCACAATAATGGCGCGTAAGGACGCCAAGGCTTTTGGTTGGGTCGATCTTGTTTTTGAAGAAAGTGCTGAACCCGTTATTGCAGCTGTCCAGGAAGTAGATCCGGATAATATGCAAGCTAAGAAATTAGTCATCCATATTGACGACACGATTGAAACATTGGATGCCGGGAAAACACTTACGGTCGCCAAAGGAACACGTCTGATTCTAAAAAGTATACAAACAAATATTCCGCAACTCGATAAAGAAGTGTTTATTAATTTCAAGGGATTTGCCCCGCCCAAGGCAGTCAATGACGGCAATGACATTGATTTCCCAATCTATACGAGTCAGGACCTCTGGCCGCGATATTCAGAAAACAAACAGGGAAAACGATATCCGGTGGTTGCCACCTACAACAATAAAACCATCGGCAAGTTCTGGATTGAACTGACGGAAAACTAACCTTGATTATTTCTGAGACATTCCGTATGCGTAACAATAATCGGGCCATTCGGCCGCTCATTACATTTTGCCTGGTCCTCCCCCTTCTGCTCTTTATCTCCCTTGCCCAAGCTGCTCAGATTGAAAAGCTGCTGGAACAGGCAGAAAAAGGCTCTGCTAAATCGCAGACCGAGTTGGGTTTCGTGTATGAGCTGTGGAAAGGGGTTCCAGAAGACCCGCAAAAGGCAGCCACCTGGTACAGGAAGGCAGCTGAGCAGGGATATGCCCAGGCGCAGACCAACCTTGGCAGTTTCTATGAATCCGGTGTCTCCGGCTCGGAGATCGTGCTGGATCGGGCCACCGGTCTGATCTGGCAGAAGGGCTATGAAACGAACAAAACCTGGCTCGAGGCGCTCGCCACCTGCGAGGAGAGCAGCCATGGGGGACAAACCGATTGGCGACTCCCCAACTTTTTCGAACTGATGTCGCTCGCCAACCCGGGACGAACCGCCCCGGCCTCAGATTTCCCGGGCTCGGCCACCGAGGAGATCTGGTCTTCGACCTCCAATCCGAACTACGTTGCCAAGGCCTTCCGATTGGATTTCAGAAGCGGCTACGGGTATTACAATCCATTAAAAAGTACAGCCCTCGACGCCCGGTGCGTCAGGGGCGGGCCATGAGCCGATTGGTGTCTCACTTGTGCGAATTTGGCGTGTGGATTTGTTGCCCGGTTTTAGTATCGAAGATTGAGGAAGACGAATGTTAGGAGACACAGAGATGTGGAACGTCAAACTAATACAGACTGGGTTCGCGATGGCCGTTTTGGGGCTGGCTATCGGTTGCAAAGAGATCCCGGGGATGGCGCCTCCGCCTGAGCTCGATGCTGGGGGTACACCGGACGTTGACGCCGATACCGATACCGATTCGGATTCGGACAGCGACAGCGATTCGGACTCGGATTCCGATTCGGATAGCGACAGCGATTCTGACTGGCGTCCCGACATCTGGTGCTCTGCCAAGCGCTGCCCCGCCAAGTTGTCCGACAGTTTCATTGGATGCTGTACGACAGACGACCCAACCGGCTTGCTCGGCCGCAGAGCGGGCGCGTGCGGGGTCGATGCGCGAACATTGTACCCACGATTGCGCGGCTTCTGTTTTCAACTCAACCAACCAGGCATCATCGACCCTGCTTGTCCCGGCATGCATAACGGCTGGGAGATCGAAGCTGGATGCTGCACCGACGAGGGATACTGCGGCACGATGAACACTATACCGGGCCTGGGATGCAACTACG
>PJEL010004194.1_pt1 | contig 12031 bp, 15 predicted proteins | sample 1853271 | NCBI WGS metagenome assembly PJEL01 (sample SAMN08108733, study PRJNA415343) | Invertebrate metagenome, whole genome shotgun sequencing project. | host: Globobulimina | place: Sweden: Gullmar Fjord | collected 2015-08 | reverse complement strand
AGAATGAAAAATTTAATTTAAAAACAAAAAACCAGATCACGCCTGCGGAGACTTCGGCAGCTCACACCAGTGCGAGATGTTGTATGGGTACAGGCTCTCATTTGGCTGCGAGTGATCTGATTCGCCAGAGGCGGTGAATTTTTCTATCACCCACTTCGGGTCCTCTATATTATAAGCCCATACCAGAATCTCTCTGTCCATCGGGATGGGCTCTTCTTTTGCATCGTGCATATCCATCTGATTCTTCCTATTTTAAAATAGCTGCTATCCAAAAGGCCTGAACGACAAGAAGACCGCAATGGCAGCAGCAATAATCAGGGCCTTGTAAAGTGAGGCAAGCTCATTGTCTCGGCCTTTCCTGGCCTTGACATCCTCAATCATGATACCTTGCATCTGCCCGATCCGGCCAATCAGGATCTCTTTCCAGTGCACCGGGCAATCATTTCTTACATAGAGCTGCTCCACTCCATTCTCCATCTTTGTGTTGCATATACAACCAAGCTTCACGGCCTCTACTGAGCCGGGCGACGGGGTTCCAGTGCTTCTTTTATTTGACATTGTTGCTTCCAAATTTTTCCCCTTACGCTGCTGTCATGTGACGTTGATTTTCGATTGCCCAATTGGTGTAAGCTGCGACCTCGTGGTTACCCGGATCGGACGCCTTGCAGTCGTATGCGAGCAACTTGATTGCAAACTCAATTGGCAGCCGTTTGCCGAACCTCACGATTTTATCCATGATGTCCGGCCTGGCCATGGCTCCCAACGCTCCACAATAAGCGAACAGGATCATGTTTTCCGTGGGAATTTCAATGGTGTCCGGATTCCTCAGGATCTCCATGGGATCGGGGAGGTTCCGGTAGAGCTGCAAATAATTGAAAATCTGCTCGGCGTATGATGAGCCACAAGCTCCCTGGATCAGTTCTTTTTCTACATCAGCCGAAAAGTTCATTTTGATGATATTGGATACCATCACCTGGCCCCTGGGCGACGGAGAGTTGGTCAACCCAGACGTTGGCTGGAAGTCTGACAGCAGCTTGTGCCCAATGAATCTCATGAATGAAACAACTTCAGGGGCAATCTGATTCTCAAGGGCCCAGGCCACCCAATCTTCCACATCCACATCCACATGGACGATGGACATCACCCTGGATTTGATCGGCTCCAGGATACCGGTCACTCCTGCGTGGTGCATGGTATCGTTTGTGCAAATGATGAATGTAATATTATCTGAGAGCTGGTGTTCACCAATCCGGCGGGCGAGGAAGAGATGCATGAATGAAGCTTGCATCTGGTGGTGTGCATGGCCAAAATCATCGACCAGGACCAGCGTGGGCTCTGTTGCTTCCTGCATCCTTCTTAAGTCGCCAAATGGGATAAAATCGGCAATGCCGGTCTGTGGGTTGATCCAGGCCATACCCTTCATATCTGTGGGATCCCCTGTGACTGGATGAATCACAATCAGGTCGTGGTTGGTTTTAACGGCCACCTGGTAGGCCAGATCGGTCTTGCCTACTCCGGGCGGCCCAACCAACATCAAGGGCTGTTTTGCTCTAACTGATTTTTCCATTACTGTCATTAATACGCTTGGTTTCACTTTTTTCTTCCTCCAATTTCCTGTAAATAAATAAGATCAAAATAGAACAAAAAAAGATCAATTTATGATTTATCTAATTTCTCAAAAGCGGCATTCATCAGGTAAATGACTCCCCACAGAAACACAAAGACTGAAACAAACAGCGGGATAATCAAAGCCCCATATACCTTTATAGAAGGAATGGAAGCCCGGACGAGCCAAGGATACAGGATAACTGCCATGGTGATTTGAAATGCATTAAATTGGTTCAATAGTGTTCCTTCTTCTTTAAATTAATCTCGTGGGAACTTGCTATCACATAGTTGCAAAATAGACAATAAAAAGTTAATAAAAAGTGCAAAAAAGCATTGACGCTTTGCTACTATATGATGTAATGTACAAGCAAATGATCACTACCCAAACAAAAGAGACATAGGAGAATCTGAATGGAACAAAGTGTAGTCCATCCCGAGACATATCTCACAAACCTTGAAGAAACCTTAAATAGGAAATACCCGTTCGGAATTGTCCCGAGAAAGGATATCTCAGCCGCCACCGAGGGTCTGTTGAACTCTAAATACATGGCAAATCTCGACATGAGAGGCACCGGAATTAAAAACCCCGTCAGAGTAAGCAGAAAAATTTATTACTATATCCCAGAAATAATTAATCATTTAAGAAAAAACACTTCCACACCAACACCCACAAAGGAGCACAACTAAACATGGCGAAAACAGCAAAACACCCTTCAGGCGACCTGATCATCTTTGATTCCAAATGGCACACTTTCAAAGCCCCGAGACACCCCAAGGTCAAATTCACATCAGGCACCCGATTCATCAAAGAGTTTTTTGAAGAATTCGACAAAGAAAAGATTTCTAAAATGGTCGCCAAGAAACGTGGGATGACCCAGGCTGCGGTTATTCTTGAATGGGAGACTAAGGGGCTGGTCGGCCGTGAAGCCGGGACACTGATCCATGCGTACCTGGAGGATCTTATCCTCAGAAAACCGGCAACCATGCCGGTAAAAGAAATGATCACGGATAGAATTGCCACTCAGTCCCCCGAGATTATGGACAGGATTATGAACCTGGCCCTGACAAAGTGCAAGGTTGCCGATAAAGCAGCCGAAGAAGTGCTGGATCTCTACGAGATTGTCGGTATTGAAAATATTGTCGCTTCCATCAAATCCGGGGTGGCCACGATAGTTGATGTGCAGGCCGTGAACAAAGCGACCCGGCAGCATGCAGTCATAGATTGGAAGTCTAATGAAAAAATTGATTTCTCCGCCTTCAAGAACAAAACCGGCTTCGGGCCATGCTCCATCATTGAAGATTGCAATTACAATCATTACTCCATCCAGCTCAACATCACAGACTGGATCCTGCGGTCAGAAGGGTATATCCCAAGCAATGCGGCTGAGTCTGACCTAAACATTATCCACCTGGACATGGAAGATTACAGCATCATCCCTGCAGTGAATATGCAGGACATCCTGGAAGGAATGATGAAAGCCCGTATGGCCAAAGGCATCACCTGGGACGATTACAATACTGAGAAGGCTGTTAAAGAGGCGGCCAAGAAAAAGCCTGCCCATGTGGTTGAGGATCTGAAAGCCGCATAAAGTATCAATTGATACCTTAATTTTTTATAGCCCGGCCGCCTTGTAACGAGGAGGCCGGGCTTTTTTATTGACAAACTGCCGGGCAGCGGGGATACTGGGAACGTACCAAATCAGCTTTTGGTAAAACCTCAGGGGGTGGGCCTTTGGGGTTTTACTGACTGGACACAAAACTGCCGGGAGGCCTGTCTTGAAAAAATCTGTTATTGTTGCTCTGTTTTCTGTTTTTGTTCTTTTTGTTACCGCTGTGCCTGGAGGCCAGGCTGCTGAGTGGAAAGCCATTCCTGCAAAGGGCGAGGTTGCCGTGCTTCAAGTTGGTGAGGCTATTCAGGCTGGGTTTGTTGGTCCTCGCAGTATCCCTTGGGTACGTTTGCACGAACTATCCTACACTGGGTGTGAAGGGACTATCGTGCATTTTTATTTCCGGGAATACTTTATGAATAGAGACGCCAGCATGTCAATCAAAGCGCCCTTCTCATTGCCATTAACTTTTGATTTATCAAAAAGTAAGACCATAGGGTATTTTGATATGAGAGTTGATGTCTTGGAATATTCAAATTTTGGTATAAAAATTAAAATGATTGAGCCGTTATCAAAAAGATAATCTTCAAAAACTTTTAAATATAGTAAATTTGTGTGGCGGGCCTAAATTACCCCCGGGGCTCCTATATATAAATCGGTTCTTTTTTTGTTCAAAAAAGGCTGGCGGAGCCAGCTTCAAGCCCCCGGCAGGGAAAGGGCGCTCCATAGCGCCCAATATACGCCTCCAGGCGTTGTACCCGGTGCCTTAGCACCGAACTTATACGCCTCCGGGCGTTGTACCCGGTGCCTTAGCACCGAACTTATACGCCTCCGGGCGTTTGTGCTGTTTCGCTCTTCTCAAGCCCCCGGCAAGGCAAGGGCGGCCCACCCGCCCAATATTCTGTAGTCGAAGCAAGGGCAATAAAAAAACCCTGTAACTGAATCGTTACAGGGTTTCTATGGGATTAGATAACATCGCTCGTCTGGGTGGCGGATCTCAGGGCATCGAATTCTTTTTTCGTAAGCTTGGACGCTTGGTTGGCCTTAGTTCCCTTCTCGTTGGTTGAGACATTTACAAGGGACACATATTTAGCCTCGGAGAACTTTACGGTTCCTGAAACCAGAATAGAGTCTTCCAGGGTGGACTTAACGTCTATGCCCTTACAGAACGTCATCTCCATATCGCCTTTGGTGAAGTACTCGACTGTTACGTCTGTCATGAGCTGAATGTTTCTAACTACTGTTCCGACCTGTTTTGCTCCAGATAGTGCGTTTAGTAATGCTGACATTTTTGATCTCCTTGGTTTGTGTTAGGCTCTGATTGAGCTTGTATCCCAAGTAAATCCTGGTTATAAAAAAGCAACTGAAACCTCGGAGTGTCTGATTTATCTATTCTTCAACTTTAATTAAGGGTTCTGAGAATTCAAAAATGGCTCTATATTTTTTAATTATCAGGTTCATTAATTAAAGTTGAGCGCTTAGAATGGGTAAATTATGAAACCGTGGTTTTAGTTGGGCTTTACCGTCTTTTTTATCACCATGGACTTTTAGTATGGGATACACGCTAAATCAAAGAGCCTTACACAACCATGGATATCAAGAATTCAAGCAGTACTTAAGGCAATCTCAGGTGCACAACAGGTGGGTTACCAGGAGTAGGAACAGTCAGCTCATGGCAGACGTTTACCAGACGAGGCTTCAACAAAGGCGATATGGATGTGACTGGCTCTGTTAGGGCATAGACGTTAAATTCACCCTGGTTAGTTTCTATCTGGTTTCAGGAATTGGAAAGGGCGCAGAGGATCAATGTGTAGAACCTTGTTAATGTGTCATCCAGTGAGGAGGGAACTTAGGCCAACCAGCTTCCAGGCTTATGAAAGAAGAATTCGGCCAATGCCCTGAAGGCCGACGCTCAGATGAGTGAATGGTATCTTTCCCATAGAAACCCTGTAACGATATCAGTTACGGGTTTGGTAAGCGACCTGGACGAGTTCAAGCTCCCGGCAGGGTAACCGCCCCCCATAGGGCGGAATATGCTTTCAGCAGAACGGCCTTAGCCGCAAAGGGCACTCCGTGACCAATAATGAGAAGGGACTTCTCCGAGATAGGCCCTTAGCGGTGCTGCCTTAGCAGCAATCTCCCAGGCTTTTAATCTTGTGTCCGTTCCCTTAAAAAGCAAAGGGCCAGGGAACCACCCCTGACCCAAACACAAACCAATCTTCGAATACACGAAGAAAGATCATAATAATTAAATAACCCAACCACTGGATAATAGCAATGTTTTTATATCACGCTGCGGGGACGCCTAAAGTATCGAAAAAGGGTAGCTTCGAATACTCTTAGTCAAGCCCCCGGCAGGGTACAGGCCATGGCCTGACCGTGCATGCCTTAGCATGCTTTGTTAGTCTTTTAGGCTGTTAATCGGTTGAGCCAGCCTGGCGATTGAAGGAAAGAGGCCTATCCTGGCCTTGGAAGGTACAGCGTAGAGCATTCGCTTTAGTTGTTTTTTTCCCCATGGGGATAGAGGGGTGTGCCCTTTCCCCGAAAATTGGTTTCCCCATAGAAAAAGCCCTGAGGAATTTCTCCCCAGGGCTTCTGGCTGCTAAGCTGCGTAGCGCATGCGCTTCAATTCATTTTCCCAAAATGCTTTCTGTGCCCAGGTGCCTTTGGCCTCAACCCACTTGGTGGCCTTCTTCCTGGCTGCCTTGGTGATGTCGCCTGCTTGCAGCTTATTTAAGGCTTTCACGAAGAGCTTCACATTATGGCCGAGCAGATGTGCTGCCTTCGGTATCTGTGAGAGATTGTTGTATGTATACATGTTAACCGGGTTTTGCTGGTCGAACTGACGTTCCTTATCTTCCTCATCCCGGATAATGGAATAATGTTCTCCATTCATGCTGAGCCACACGTTGGTCCCTTCATCTAATTGGTGGGGCTCCAGGATGTCATCCCCTTCATAGCGGTCACAGTGTGTGGCTACCGGCATGATATACTCGTGAACATGATCTGCGAATTCACCCTTGGTGTACGTGACTCCGATGTTACCTGGAACGAAGTGATCTTCTTTTGCCCATTCTGGGTCTTCCTGATCCTCCATTAACAGCGCCTTGACTTCTTGGGCCAGAGCCAATAGTGACTTGCCTGGGGCGACGATGATGTCCCATGGCTGCCCGTTGCCGGCTTTCACAAATCGCTTGATATGATTGTTCAGAGACATCCTGTTGTCACCGGTACCGATCTTTGTGGCAATGACCTCTTTATAGCCCATATTCAAGATGCGGTATATCTTGGCGAGCACGGTTGCCTGGTTCAAGTCCAATCCCATGAATTTCTGCATATCTTCAATCCGGAGGTAACTTGGAATCGAGCAGGCCCCTGGCTGAGTCATCTGAGGGATCTTGATCTCTCCTGACGCCATTTTGCAGTCTTCCCACACCATCCTGCTGAGCTGCCCGTATGATGATGTCTGGTTATCATCATGCTCTCCTTCGTGAAACTTGGCTGCAAGGGATCCTGCTTGTCCCAAATCCTGACTGTGCATGGGAGGCATGGCGGCTGCCAGCTTCTTGTTCAAGAGCCAATCATATTTCTTGTCAGAATCTTCTCTGAGGAGCCCCTCTGCCCAGGCCAGTAAGTGCTTGTGCTGCTTCATGGCGGATTTGATCATTGCAGGGTTCTTTTCCAGGTTGCTGATCAGGGCTGTCCGGATGTTTTTCAGGTAGACGTTCGCGGTTTCCAGATCCAGGTTTCTCAATTTGTGCTGACTGAGATTCAATGTCTGCTGAGTGAAGTTGTCATGTGTCATCATGTCCAGATCTGAGTCCGTGAATGTTGAGTAATCTGAGAAGAAGGGTTTTGCGTCCCAGGCTTTGTGTGCGTATCCAGGAATGACCTTTTCTTCTTCTGGAATTTCGTAAAAGGGAGCTTCCATCTTCTTGATGGCGTTGTTTCTGTCCTGTATGGTTGGCCAGTGTTTGTTCAGTAGGCTGCACGGTGCTTGGCGTTTGGTCTGGAGTGCCAAATTAGTATTCATAATTACTCGAACACTGTCCATTTTGGCATCGAACGTGTCAATACTTAACATATTGTATGCGATTCTGAGTGCTTTTTCTGCGATTCTTAAGTCTTTCATGTTTAGATTTCCTTTTTTCTAAAGTTAAATTTTATCTGTTCCCGTCTTGCCCCAAACCCCCAAATAAAAATTCAGGGCTGTCAAGGCCGAGGGCCGCCAGGCCCGAAGCCTGGCCGCCAGGCCAGGTCGCCTTGACAGGCCTGAATTTTTATTTCATAAGGGGCAACAAGACGGGAACAGATACGATTTAATATTTTTTCTTCACCATCCCTCTGCCAGCATTTGTGCGTGTATCCTGGTGATGACGCCCAGGCTCTCAAGAGTTCCGCCCTGCACCTGGACACTGAAGCCGTCCTGGGTGATGAGATGGATCAGCTCGCCTGCTGCCTGGTATGAGCCGTCTGAGCCGACGTTATACTGGTCATCCAGCTTGATGGTCAGGACTTTGCCCTCCTGCTCGATCACAGTGCAGCCAGGATATATGTTTTTGTCCAGGGCGTGGAGCGCAGCTGCTGAGAGTATCAGTAAAATGATAATTAAAAGTACGACCTCAGGTAGCACTCTCACAAGCCTCACCGGCATAGGAGGTGCTGCGTTCATCCGGCGACGCATATTCTTTGTTAAGCTCATGATTGTATTTCCTTTTATACTTTGTGTTCTCGCCACGGTGTCTACTTCTTGAAGATTACTTGGTACTTTCTCGCCTTTTTTAAATAACTGGAAACAAACTGGCATAACAGCTCCTTGCGTATTAAGATAAATAGGAAAAGGGCGGCCGGAGCACTATTGCCCGGCAACCCTGTTTCCCGCTTAGGAAATCAAAAACACTTTTACCCAGAAAAGCCCCACCCGGCTGTTAGGCCAGATGGGGCTCGTATGGTGCGCGGTGGATTAAGCCGCTAAATGTATTTTGAACGAAAATTATTTCATGATATTTCTCCTGTGAGCGAGGTTAATATTGTCTAAAAGATGTGGGGTTACCCAGAAAAGCCCCACCCGGTTACCCGGATGAGGCTCTTATGGAAAAGGATTAAAAGATGATTGTTGGTTTATTGAATGACGGCCACCAGGTTATAGTTTAGGCGACCTCTGTACTCATTTTCAGCAACGACGGCTTTCAGTGGATCACCGACTTTCAGGTCCTTGGCTGCATCTGCTGTACTGCCAAAGCACATGACGACCACATCTGTCTTGTATTTGACGCCGTTCAGCTCCCTGCCTTCCTTGATGATGATCTGGACATATTCATTTCCGTTCTTGTCCAGCTTGGTTGTGACCTTTTCGATACTGGTCTGGATGATTTTATCAGCTGCGTATACTGAACCGGTTACCACACAAAACATTGCTATTACCATCATGACTGCGATCAGAGATTTTTTCATTTTATAGATTCCTTAAATTGGATTGGATTGGATTGGATTGCTTTGGCCAGTATCCCCGTTGAACGCCGGCCATGTACATGGTTACTAAATGACGGGGGTTGCCGCCTCTTCAGTTCCAGTGAGGGTTGCCGCCGCTGCCGCCGCTGTGGAGAGGAGAGCTGCTTTCACAGCCTCTGCCTGTTTGGCCAGCTTTGCTCCGTCTTCATCGGTGAAGTCCAACTCTGTGATCATGAGATCGGCCAGGGCGTCCTTGTTGTCCTTGAACTCTTTGGCAGTCAGCTTGGTGAAGCCGTTTGCCCGGAGATCCAGGACCTGAATCTCTTCCTGTTTTTTATTTTTGTAAATCCGGGGGGACCGTTCAACTTCAGTGAAAAGGGCCATGTCGCCCACTTTGAGGCTCCTATCGGCTTTGACTGCATCACCTTTAAAGAGGACGATTGTGCGTTTAATGGTTGTCGTGATTGTTCCAGCGATTACCTTTTTGGTGCTCACGATCAGGTTGATGACTGAATCTTTATCATTGTACGTTGAAAGTTCCTGTTTTTCTTCGATTTTACCTGCGAATACGTTTTTCTTTGACATAATGTTTCTCCTGTTTTTCGTTTACTTTCTCAGCCCGTTTGGATCAGGTTCCCTTTGAACCAAAACCCTCAAAACCAAAACAAAAAACCTTCTCTGTTCTGGCTCTGCTTTCCTTTTTTCGTTGAACAAAACCTACAAAACCAAAACAAAAAACCTATGTGAGACTAAGTGATAGTTGGGATGTTCCCCCAGGGTGTTCAGGGTTATCCGGATGGGGAAAGCCCCGCAGCTCCGAAAGTGCCGGTGCCCGGCAAACTGCCCCCTCGCGCGCGTCCCCCGCTGCGAAAAGGGAAGCCGGCTCAAAACAGCGCAGCCAGCTACTCGGCCGGTGTGAGAATTACACCCCCGCGCACAACGGGATCCGCCCTCAGCAGCCCGGCCACCTGAATGGCTCCCATCCCTGGGTTCTCGGCCAGCAGAACCTTCATGTTGTTGTTGCTGGCAATCCAGAAGCCGTTCTGCCCAGCGGCGACTTGCTTTGGCGCAAAGAGCAATGAGACTCGCTCTCCTACATACACTGAAGGGTCGTTCGCCATGACTTCTGCTTTGAGAGTTGCAATGTAGTTATCGGTTGCCCGTGTGTAATACCCATACCCCATGCGTTGAGGCGGCACCATCCACATAAAGTAGGTGTTGATGAATTTGAGCTTGCCATTTATCTCTTCCATCAGGTCCAAATTGGCTTTCATGAGATGAAACTGCCTGGTATCAGACGCCGAGAACTGGGCAAAGGAGAGCAATTGAATTCCCTCCTCCAGGATAAAAGCCGAAAAGCTAAAGGTTCCAGCACATGCCAGATACACGGCTGTCCATTTGAGGAGCGTTGAGAACCTAAGGGCATACAGCTTGACTTTCACGGATGACGAGCTCGCCAGGCGTTTCAGTGTTACCACATCAGGGAATAGATCCTGCAGGGAGGCGAAGTTCATTATTTTTGGGTGTCCTTTTTTCTTCGAATTCTTGGTTATTTGGCTGCCTGGTTGCCTGGCTGCTTGGCTGCCTGGCTGCCAGAATGCTTGGTTGCCTGGCTGCCTGGTTGCCAGAATGCCAAGAAAACAGTCACAAAAAAGACAAAAAACGAAGAAATTATGCAATAAAGTCCTTAAAAACTCAAAAAAATGAGGGGATTAATAGCAGAAAATCGTGAAGTTACTGTTATTTTTGAGTAAAAAAAGTCACATTATTCCCTTGTGCATGCCGGGATTTTGAAGTATAAGATGGAGGATAAGATGGAGGATATAGGGCGTCGCTCGTCGCTCCCAGTCCTGGATAGTGAAGGTTAGGTGTGGAGTCGCTCCCAATCCTGCTCGTCGCTCCCAGTTCTATATAGTAAAGGTCAGGTGATGGAGTCGCTCCCAATCCTGGCCTTTACTATTTCTGGTCCATGGATTTCCCGGTGCATAGAATTTATGAACTCGCTTATAGCATTGCGAAAAATGCATGTCAAACGATATATACTCATAGGTAGACAGGTATCTTTGTTATATAACCCTGTCTAAACCTGTGTAGTCAAGCAGCCAAGTCACTGATAACTGTGACACTTTTTGACTTCAGATCTGAGTACCCGATAAGGTTTGGCTTCATACCCATTTTGACTTTCTGCCACCGCTTGATTTGGTATATCACACCAGCGTTAGAGTCAGCCCAGAACGCAATGCAGCCCAGCCGCCTGAATTCCCGCAGCCGAGCGTACTGAATCGGGGTGGGAACCTTGCCGGGCCGCTTCATCTCGATCTCAAGTCGCACCCCAAATTCCAGGTTGCCCACTGACAGCATGATCGTGCCCGTGATGTCCGGGTAGCCAGTGTTGTTGCTGGAGCCGCTGCTGAGCCGCTTCCATGCGTGGATGCCGGGCTGCTTGTTCAAAGCTTTAACAACCGGGCTCGTGATGTCCTTCTCTAATTTGCTCGTCGACTGGGGGGCCACAACCATCTCCTTATTAATAAAGGATCATGGTGCCTGCCTCCGGTGTAACTTTCAAGCGGAAAATATCAATTCTTAGGCTGGTGATGCAGGGAATTGTTGTGCTGAGAAAAGTGTGCGCTCCACTCTGTTTCAGCATGGCATTTTGGGCATTCCAGGTGGAAGGTGATAGTGCCGCCGTCAGAGTCGATGCTCTGCAACTTAGCCTGCTCTGTCTCACGGCCTTCTCCAACTGGGTGGTAACATTCTGGGCATTCATTGAAATTTAGCATGGGGTTCCTTTGGGGTTTTTGACGTTTTCTGGCAATTTGGCCGGCCTTTCCGGCAGCGAAGCGGCACCAGGGGCAATCTCGCAGGGTTTCAGCGGAACATTTGCTCGGCGGCTGCGGGGCAAATGGCCATAATAAACCACATAAGCCTGCCCGTACCCCAAAATTTTGCCTTTCTTACCGCTCTGCTAATAAGGGATCTTTGAGTTGTTTTTTTTTTATTAAAGTAGTCTTATATGTAAGGGGACCGATTGTGGTCTATAGCAGGCAGCCCGGCAGCCCGGCAAAATTGCCGCCCGGCAGCCCAGCAAAATTGCAGCTCAGCAGCTCAGCCCCCGGCAGCCAAACAGCTCAAACCACCAAAACCCCGGCTCAAAGTTCCAAAAAATCTGGAAAAGTTTTATCCTTTGACGAGGTCACTTTGCAAAAGCTCCCCTGAAAACTGCGATTTCTCCGCAAAAAAGGCCCCTAAAAGCCCAGAAGCCTTGATATTTAGACTTCTTCGAGCCTGAGCTGGCATATCCCCTTCTCCGGACTATCAGACATATCATGCGACTTGTTGGACTTTTCGTTATACAACTGGACTTT
>PJEL010004193.1_pt1 | contig 12033 bp, 11 predicted proteins | sample 1853271 | NCBI WGS metagenome assembly PJEL01 (sample SAMN08108733, study PRJNA415343) | Invertebrate metagenome, whole genome shotgun sequencing project. | host: Globobulimina | place: Sweden: Gullmar Fjord | collected 2015-08 | reverse complement strand
CTTGATATCATAAAGAACTGAAAAGTTTATTTCTCAGCAGAAATTACGTCTACGAAAAAAAACGGGACGTCAATGACTACGGCTGCTTAACCTGTTTACGTGGTAAATATGGGTTTAAATTGATTCAAGTATTTGATTTTTTTGCAGGATGTGGTGGAACTAGCAAGGGCTTTGAAATGGCCGGTTGTGATGTTGTTTTTGCACTTGATAATAATTTGGATGCAACACTCACTTTTAAAAAAAATTTTCCGAACACCACTGTCTTAAATAAAGATATCACCAAGGTCAAGATTCAAGACATAAAACCATTGGTTGATGGATGTATAGATCAACCATTGTTATTTTGTGGATGTGCCCCTTGTCAACCATTCACAAAACAAAAAACGACGAAAAAAAACGAGGATGATAGAATACAATTATTGTCTGAATTTCAACGGTTTGTTAAGGCCTTTAAACCTCATTATGTTTTTGTTGAAAATGTGCCGGGGATGCAAAAGCAGGGATTTCAAAGTAGTCCCTTTAAAACATTTGTAAATTTTTTAAGAAATAACGGATATTCACACGAGTTTAAAGTCATCCAATCTCAAGATTATGGTATTCCCCAAAAAAGGAAACGACTTGTTTTAGTCGCATGTAAGGCAAACCAAATATCAATCCCAGAAAATATATGCAACCCATCTAAAGGTTTAAAAAATTATTCAACTGTAAGAGAATGGATTGCTGACCTTCCACCCATAAAAGCGGGAGAAGAACATCCAACGATTCCTAATCATCGCTCCGCTAAATTAGCACGAGTAAATATTGAACGTATCAAATCGACTCCTGAGGGAGGTAATAGGCTGAATTGGCCAATGCCTCTCTGGCTCGATTGTCATAAAAACGGATATAAAGGGCATACTGATGTTTACGGAAGAATGAAATGGGATGAACCGGCAACCGGTCTAACGACAAGGTGTATTAGTCTGTCTAACGGTCGATTCGGACATCCAGAACAAAATCGAGCGATTAGTGTTCGTGAAGCAGCATGTCTCCAAACATTCCCACGAGATTTTATTTTCCGTGGAAATCTGAATTCGATGGCAAAGCAAATCGGAAATGCAGTACCTGTGAAATTAGCTGAAGTATTTGGAAAGCACATGATCAATCACTATAGGAATCTGAATGGCAAAATTTAAAACTAGAGCACGTACCGTTGATCTTCTTGGTAGACAGCAGATAGCCGGTATTCCAACAGCCATAAGCGAACTTTTTAAAAATGCTCATGATGCTTATGCGGACAATGCCTTGGTTGATTATTTTCGGTCCGACGGACTTTTTGTTTTGCGTGACGATGGCGTTGGAATGACTAAATCGGATTTTGAGAATAGATGGCTCACCATTGGAACAGAAAGCAAAGTCAAAGAGCAGTCAGGAATGGAGCCCCCCTATTCACCTCCAGATAAACCGGAAAGGGTTACAATGGGTGAAAAAGGGATTGGACGTCTTGCAATCGGAGTAATCGGGAATCAAGTCTTAATCTTGACCCGAGCTGAAATAAACGGCGTGCTCGACGATCTTGTAGCAGTTTTCATCAATTGGGACCTTTTTGAAGTCCCCGGAATTGATATCGATGATATCGAAATCCCAATTAAAACTTTTCCGGGTGGGACGCTCCCGGATGTAGATGATGTCAATTCCATGGTTGATATCGTTCGTCAAAACTTAGATACATTGGCATCAAAAATCAATGATGACATTCGGAATAAAATTGTTAAAAATCTTGATGCTTTTATTGTTGATCCAGATGACTTGGAATCTTTTGCATCTGGACCCACTCTCAAAGGGGGCGGTCACGGGACACATTTTTATATCCTTCCTTCTAATGAAACAATCTCTCTGGATATAGATGAAGGTAGCCGAAAAAACGATGATCCGATATTTACAAAATTTCTATTGGGATTTTCCGATACTATGACGACTACTGAAACTCCGCTCCTAAAAACGGAATTTCGAGACTGGAAAACCGATGCACCTGGTGATTTTGTTGAACTAATTGGCCCGGGTGAGTTTGTTACACATGGTGAATTCAATATGGCTGACCATCATATTGAAGGTAAATTTGATGAATATGGACAATTTGATGGTACTGTAACGGTTTACGGTCAAAATCCGATCAAGCATGTGGTTTCATGGGGAAGTTCAAAAGGGAGAGAGACGTTATGTGGGTCATTTTCATTCAAGCTGGCTCATATTCAGGGTAATCAGAGAGAAAGCTCACTACCCCCTGAGGATTATACAAAAATCTCTCGAAAATTATATCGTGCAGGTGGCGCTTATGTTTATCGAGATGGTATCCGAGTTCTTCCGTATGGTAACCATGATCACGATTTTTTAGATATTGAAAAAAACAGAACAAAAAGTGCTAGCTATTATTTTTGGTCCCACCGAAAAATGGCAGGGGCAATTAACATATCTCATAATAATAAAAACTTAGTCGAAAAAGCAGGCCGAGAAGGTTTTCAACAGAATAAAGCATATCGGCAATTTTGCGATATATTAAAAAATTTCCTTTTTCAGATTGCTTCAGATTTTTTTAGGGAAGGTGGAATAAAAGCAGAAGATTTTATCCAAGTAAGAGAAGAACTAAATAAACAGGATGCCGCCCTGAAGAAAAAGAATCGGCAATCAAAAACAAAAAGAACTAAATTTTCTGAAGAATTGAATACCTTCTTTTCTAAAACAGAATCATTGGAATATGAGAACCAGATCAAAGCCATTGTAGATAATATCCATGATGCACTTAGAAAGGCTAAAGACCTTGAAACACCTGATCAGGCTGCAAATTTGCTTATAAGATCCGAGAATGCAGCTAACAATGAGCTTGAAAAGTTACGTTCGGATTACACTTTAGCGAGACCAAGAGGTGTCGGGCTAACAAAACAACTGGATAGGGATTGGAAAGCCTATTTATCGGAGAGTCAACGGCTGGAAGAAGAATATTTCAAGCCCACTACAAAAGAGATATCGGAAATTATAGGAGAGTCTGCAAGACAAGCAAGGATATATGTTGATCAAAGAAAAAGGCTTGAAGTTCTAATAAAACAAACGAGCGAAAAATCCTTTAAAAAGGTTCAATCCAAAGCAAACGAGACAAAAACATCTTTAAAAAATACGGAACAAAATGTTCAAGGACTTGTGAAAAATAGCCTTACCGACATTCAAGATTTAATCACACAAATTGAAATAGAGTTCAATCGTACAAATATTGAAAAAATGGACGTCGTGTCAATTGATGACCTAAAAATATCCATTGAGTCAAGATTAAATAAAGCGGCTGAAAGTCATGAAGAAGTACTTGATAGTGTGAAGCAACAATTGGATATAATTCAGCTTTCAAGAGATGAAAAAGGGTATTTAATTTCACAGACCGATATGCTTGCCGCTCAAGAAAATGAACTACTCGCATTACAAGAAAATGCAGAAGCTGACTTGGAATTGACTCAGTTAGGAATGGCAGTTGATATTATCAATCATGAGTTCACCAGTAGTATTCAGACTGTGAGAAAAAATGTATCCATGCTTAAAAGTTGGGCAGATGTAAATGAAGACTTAAAACCTCTATATCAAAACATCAGAACCAGTTTCGAACATCTTGACGGCTACCTTACTTTATTCACACCATTAAATAGACGCTTGTATAGAAAATCAGTAAACATATCCGGGAAAAGAATCGCCAAGTTTTTAAATAATCTATTTGAAGAAAGATTAAAGAGACACAAGGTCGATATGGTCGTTACAGATGCCTTTAGTACTCTTACGATTCAAAGCTATCCGTCTACTTTTTATCCTGTATTCGTTAATTTAATTGACAATGCCATTTTCTGGATGAGAGATCAAAGCACAAATAAAAAAATTAAACTTGATGCAATAAAAGGTGCTTTTATAATTCAAGACACTGGCCCTGGAATTCCGATGAGAGATCGCCAAGCAATTTTTGAAAAAGGCTTTTCGCGAAAACCGGGAGGAAGAGGTCTTGGGTTATTCATTTCAAAAGATATTCTTAAAAAAGTTGATTACGATTTGATCATTGCTACCAAATATCAAAATGGTACTTGTTTCAAAATCCAACCACAAAAAGCCTAATCTCAAAGGGGAAGTCATTGTGACAAAATCTACCTTTTTCAATCATTCAAAAAATATTATTGAAGAATTTTTATCCACGGCTATAATTTTTGATGATCAAGCAAATTTTGGTGATTTTAATCTCAATCAGCCAAAAGTTGTTGTCTCACCGGCTACACGTAAAAGAAAATCTCAAGAGAAGGTAGATGTGGATAGCAAAGACTCTACAGATTCCAAAAAAGAGGAACCTTTGACTCTTTCACACGATTTAAATGCAAAGAAGGTCATAAATAGTTTTGCAGAAAAGGGTATTCTGTGTTCAGTTATCAAGCCGGAGGAAGATGAACTGGAAACGCTTCATGAAACAGCTACACTGTTAAGTGAGAAAGCCGATCTAATTATTTTCGACTGGGAATTAAGTCAAACGTCTGGAAAGACAGCTCTTCCATTAGTCAAAAGAACAATTGCCCATTTCAATAATAGATCGCCTCAACAACTTCGCCTTATTGCGATTTATACTGGCACCACAAATATTAACAACGTTTTTTCTCTGATAAGAGATGAGCTAAGCAACAATGATTTTCAAATTGAAGATCATGGTGATAATTGTTGTCAAATTGATGCATGTCGTCTGTTAGTCTTTGCTAAAAAAGCCGCGAAGACAGCAGAAGGTGTTACAAAGGTTTCCTTTGAAGATTTAGCAGACTTTTTAGTAAACGAATACACTAAAATGACAAAAGGAATATTGTCAAATGTCGTGATGCAGAGTTTCTCTGTAATTAAGAAGAACACGCATCAGATATTAAAAAAGTTTTCCGGTATGAACGCCCCCTTTTTAACCCATAGGACGTGTCTCCCAAATCCCGAAGAGGCGGAGGATCACACAGCAACACTAATATCAGAAGAAATACAATCCTTACTTGAGGAATATAATGTCGGGAAAATGTCGGGATTAGATGCACTAAAGTACTATCTTGAAGATGGTCAGATCAATAATGACTACTCATTGAAACCGTTCAAAAATAAGGGCGGATGTCTATCCAAAGAGCAAGTATTAACTTTATGGGAGAAAGGCATATCTGAAAAACCAGAATATCTTTCAAACAAAGAATTTGACAAGGGTATGTTTTTTAAATCGCTTACCGATATTTACGCTGAGGAAGAAAACGGAGAAACCTTAGACCTTAAATACGCGGCATTGACAACATTGAGATCTAAATATTCAGACAATCAACCATATTTAACTTTAGGCACTATAGTAAAAGAAATATCTCAAGAAACGTATTGGGTCTGTATACAACCGGGTTGTGACAGCGTTAGGTTATCGGGCGATGTATCTTTCCCTTTTTTGCCCGTCAGTAATAAAGGCGCTATCCAATGCGTTATTCCAAATGATTCCGACTCGTTTATTCGAAAAAAAATATCTTTAAAATTTTCTGATTGTCGTAAAATTAAATTTTCAGCTAATACTATTTCTAAAGATATCAAATCGATGAAAGAAACTGACGGGTTCTACTTTGAAGATACAACCAACAATAGATTTCAATTTACTTGTGAATTAAAACCACTGTATGCCCAAAGATTATCCAATAAATTTGCGGCCAATATATCCCGAGTTGCCACAAATAATTCAGAATGGTTGAGGCGGTGTGAAGAAAAGAAAATTTGATCATGACGGATTTTATGAGCACGGCTCAACGAAGTAAGGCGATGTCAAAAGTTTCCGGAAAAAACACTAAACCGGAGATGAAAATTAGATCTGGACTACATCGTCTTGGATTCAGATTCAGGTTGCATGATAAGAAACTACCGGGTAAACCTGATTTAATTCTCCTCAAATACTCAAAAATTATATTTGTTCATGGCTGTTTCTGGCATCATCATTTGAACTGTTCAAAGTCTAAGATGCCACAGACCCGAAAAGAATTTTGGAAAAATGTAATCCGCGATCAAGAAAATATGGAAAAATTAGAAAACATGGGTTGGTCTGTGGCAATTGTCTGGGAGTGTGCCACAAAAAAGCAGCAGAATCTTATTAATACGATTGATGCACTTAACAGATGGATAAAAAATGATCGATTGTCCATAGAACTCCCAAAACCTTAAAATCTGTATATCATACTCAGTCCTAACAACGAACATGCTGACGGTCGAGCCGCAGATGTTCAAAGTTCTTTTTACAAAAATTTAAGAGGTTCTTGAAATAAAAAATATTAATGGTACAAAGTAAATAATTGAGTTAGTACACTTAGGCCGATAGGGGTGGTAGGTGGGGGATTCACAATCCCTGTGGCGGTTGTTGGCTCCGTAGCCCTTTTGTTGTTTTTGTTGCGTTACGTAAGTATTAGATTGATTCCATCGGATCAAACCAACATTAAGGAGGTGTCTATGGTGAAAACATTAAAAGCTCGTACTCGTATTTTTTTAAGCTCAGCTGTTGAAAGTATATGGGCTACAGGAGTCGGGGCCGTTGTTGGACACCTATCGACCTAAGTGTATTAGTCACAAGACAAGTTTTTTGCAGCTGACCGCAAAAAAAAATGCGGCCACTGAAGAGCACGTTAGGCAAATATAAATGATGATCATCATCAGCAGCAGCAGCAGCAGCAGCAGCAGCAGCAAGGAAATAATCGCTTTATGGGGTGCCGGTCTGTCGACTTCATTGGCATTAATAAAGGTTTGGGAAATTTGGTCGGCCAGGAGAAAAATTGAAGTGAGTTACGGCTTTGACGGGCGCCCAGAAGTCGGAAATGACATAATTATCCGCAATCTCTCAGATAAGCCCATGATAATAACTTATTGGGAGCTTTTATTTTGTGAGCGAAAAGGACTCAAATGGGTCACGTACAGAAATGAAAACCCTGCTGAGGACACAAGTGATATTTGTATACAAGGCCACAAAAGCAAAAAGTTTAATTTTAGTGGACCTGATTATTTTTCTTGGGGGCACAAAGCACTTGGTGGGAAACGTTTGTATTTAAACCTGCACATTGCCGGAAAAAGAAAGCCGATAAAACGCTTGGTTTATAAGGGGTAACGTAATGCCTAACAAAGCCATCAATTTGATCTGCCTTCCACTGAGTTTCAAACAACAAATTATGGCGTTATTAATTTTTTTAAGAGAATCCAAAATGACTATAGAGCAATTACAATTTAAAAAAGCTATACAAGAAATTTCAAGGCATATAGAGGACGCTGCAACTTCTAAAGTGGCGCATTTTAGGATCACAGATCGCTACCAATCATTAGAACAGAGGTTCCAATGGGTGAGTGCTGTTTCTTTTGCAGGAATTGTAGTGTTTTGGTTTATTTCAACTCAAATATATTCTCTCATTGAGTCTTTTGGAGGTACTGTCGGACCTGCATGGCGCACTGCCACACAAAATGCAATTCCTGTTGGATTCGCTATGGCAAATGTTCTTGCGACTACTGTTCTATATTTAAAACGTTTTGGGGATAGAGCTCGTCGACATCGTGAAGCGGCTCAAAAATACCACCGTTTTTGGCGTAAATGCTTAAATTGGGGTACCGAATGCCCTGATGAAAGCTGTGCAAGCTCACTTGTTAGATTAGCGATAGAATATAGACAAGAGCTTAGCGAAATTAATCATAGCTCTCCTGATATAGAAGAGTGGGCCTGGAAAACCGTAGATAAAGAGTTTGAAAAGGGTGGTTTAGAATATGATGTTGACCCCAAAATAGACAAGGTAAGTTCATGAAGCGAGAGGCATTTGAAGTAGTTCTATCTATAATCAGCGAGGTACTACCAGAAGAGAAGTGCATTTGGGCGTTAACTGGTGGTGCTTCTTTGTTCGCCAGACGAATTATTAACGACACCACTGATATTGATATCCTAATGACAAAAGAATGCACGGCTTTAGCCGCAGATGGCTTAGGTAAATACATGTTAAATAATTTCTCTTTTTCGGAAGAGTGTAAGATTAAGTCATTTTTTGGAAAATTCCAAATTGAAGGCGTGTTGGTTGAAATAATGGCGGAAGTTTTCAATAAATCAGATACGGGAGAATGGAACCCTCATACAGAATGGTTACAACATATAGAGACTGTAAAAATTAGGCAATTTTTTGTACCTATGTTATCTCTGAAATATGAGTCCCAATTAAACGCAACACTTGGAAATAGCACCAGAGTTGGAATTATTGACAATTATTTATCTAATTTAGAAAGAATAAAGTACGAACAATCTGACTCTGCTGAAGAATAAAATACACATTGATGATCTACTTAGATTTGGATCGAGATTTGCTATTTTTTTTATATTTCATTAAGAAATAGGAGTTGTTTTAATGCCAACAAGGACCATAGCTCAAGGATTTAACACCTTCCATCAATGGATTACCCCCAGTAATTATTCATCTGGAAAAGCAGCATCTCACAAAGCGTCAATCACGAGTCGTCTTGAAGATTATTATGACCTTAAGCAACTTTTTTATTCAGGTTCTGCAAATAATGGAACCAGTATCTCAAATTGCAGTGATGTAGATTTTTTCGCTTCAATACCGCCCAATAAACTTAAGGAAAATTCATCAAACTCATTAAGAGAAATAAAAGAATGCTTGCAAGGTAGATTTCCTCGAACATCAATATATGTTGACGCTCCTGCTGTTGTTCTCGATTTTGGTAGTGACGAGTGGGATACCGCTGAAGTGATACCTGCTGATTTTATATGTAAAGGAAATGGTTATAACGAATATGATATACCCGATGGCGCTGGAGGTTGGATGAAATCCAGCCCGTCCCTGCACAACTCCTACGTCAAATCTGAGAACGATCGCCTTTCAAAAAAACTCAAGCCTTTGATCCGTTTCCTAAAAGCATGGAAATACGCTTGCAATGTGCCTATTTCTTCTTTCTATTTGGAACTTCGAATTACAAAATGGATGGGTTCAGAAGAAATGATTATTTATGATATTGATCTTAAAAGTATTTTTGGAAATTTAATCTCTTGCGACTTGGCCGCAATGCAAGATCCCAAAGGTGTATCGGGATATATATATCCCTGCTCATCAGATGTAAAAAAAAAGGACGCGCAATCAAAGTTGAAAACAGCATATACACGAGCTTCGAAAGCCCGTGAGGCTGAATCCAATTCAAATACAAAAGACGCTTTCTATTGGTGGAATTTGGTTTTTGCAGATAACTTCCCAAACTATTATTATTAAATATACAACACATATGGTTTTAATTATGCCAAATGATGAACAAGAAAGAATTGATGGAATTGATCAGTATTATAAGCCTATAAATCGATTGGATTCATGGGTGTCTAAAATATTTTGGATATCTGCCTTCCTATCAGTCTCAGTTTTGTACGCGGATATATTGCCTTGGAAAAATGTTAAAGAAATAACGACAGTTTTATTTGTCTTTAGTGTTGTCGTCCACCTCGTCCTCACACTATATTTGCGTTTTAATTTAATTCCTATTGCGGAGGGAAAGCGAAGGAAACAACTTCTTTCTAATTCATTCGGTGTGCCTTTAACACATGAACAGACACGAAAATATTATAACAACCAACTTGCACCATCAATCAAAAAACTTGGGACAAATATTTTAGAAAACTCTTTTCATGCAAAAGCAATTTGCGGCAGAATGGCAACAAATGAAAGGATTAGGATTTTAGGATATTTTATTTTTTGGTTTTTGGCCGCATTTTGGAGAGAAACACCAATCAATCTGTTAGTTGTTGTAACTCAAACAATTTTTTCCGGTGAAATTATTGCCAAATTTATCAGTCTTGAAATATTACGCCACAGAAATGAAGACTTGTTCGAAGAATTATATCATGAGTTCTTACATCAAATTGATTTTGACAGCCAAACGGGAACAGCCTGTATTTTAGATGCTTTTGCTACTTATGAATCAGCCAAAGTAGCGGTATCGTTAAAACAATCAACATCGATATTCAACGAAATGAACTCGCAACTAAATGATGAATGGAATGAAATTAGCGCCAAGCTGGGTCTGACCTGAGAGAAAAGGTGGACACCTCTTGACCCTTGATAGATTAAAAACAGAGCTCAACAATCAACATGCACCGGATTTCACCGGTGATGTTGGGTGTTAGAAATCACACTTCATATATTATGTGTCGAATCAAGAAAAAAGTACAAGGTTTTATGGGTGTGTCTTGAATCAAAAACCTTCATTAAAGAAGGAATGGGGTCACACCTTGATTATTGTCCTTAAGTTTCAACAATCACCATACAACGGGTTTCACCGGTGATTTTGGTGTTCAGAATTTAGAGCAGTCTTTACATAAGCATTTCCTCCAAATTAACAGAGGCGGTAAGATTATAAATGACCCAGTGGGATTATGACGGATCAATTGATAAAACAAAAAAAGTATCTGCCATTGCAAATGGCAATCAGGCCGAGAGATCATTCAAAGGCTGTTTACAGGGAATATCCACCTGTCCGGGCTTTGCAAAAATATGTTTATTGCTATTGGACGATTCAGACAAAGGCACAGAATTTAGAGCCCTTTTTGTATCACATTATGACGGATGGCTGTATTGATCTGTTGTTGAATTGTTCGGGTGACGATCCGCTGATACTTGCCGGAACAGCAGAGAAGTCTGGTTCTGTAGCAATCAAAGCAGAGACTGAATATTTCGGGATTCGGTTCTTCCCGGGTTGTATTCATTATTTTCTTCATGTCTCGGCAAAAGAGATCGCCAATCAAGAAATCCCGTGCCAAGATATTTGGGGAAATCGACTGGAATCGATAGAATCTCGGCTAAGAGGTGCAGATTCGGTGGATCAGCGAATCACAATCACTAATGCTTTTTTATTGGTTCTTTTAAAAATCTGTAAAAGAGAGCCTGACCAGCGATTGTTAAACGCCCTGGATATTATTTATCAAAAAAAAGGCCAGTTATCGCTCGAGAAGGATGCCTCGAACGGTATCAGCCCGCGGCATCTGCGCAGGATTTTTGATCGGTATATTGGAACAAGCCCGAAAAAGTTTTCACAAATTATAAGATTTCAGTCTGTTTTAAGGCATATGGTGTTTAATCCCACCAATTTTTCAAAATGTGCCTATCTCGATTTCGGCTATTTTGACCAGCCGCACTTCATTCACGAATTTAAATCACTATCCGGCGTTACCCCTAAGTTCTTAAAAAAGCAATAGGCCGGATCTGATATTTTTCTTTTGATTCAATTCTTAGAACTGACCGTTACATTATTTTGTCCGATTTTTACAATCTTTTTTACCGACTATGCGGTTAAATCAACATCAGCAAATCGTTATGCCTGAAGATTTTAAATCAGGCTTTTAACCCGGTTGAAAGGAGAAAATTATGAATTCAGAACTGATAAAAGAAAGTTTAGGGAAATATTCAGAAGTATTATCGTTTAATTATCCTGCTGTTAGTTGGTATTTTTCTTCCGAGAAAATTAAAAATTCATTTATCTTTAGAAAAAACACGTGGGTATGCATGTTCATGTATCTGAAAATGATGATGAATAAAGGAAAAAGAATCCGCTTCTCTGGAGATACTGACCGTGCCTGCGACGGATGTGCAGCATACTTTGGCTTTACAGAAATTGAGGATGATGTTGGCGTATTTCTCGCTGAGACAGAACGGGTTTATAAGAATATCGAAATTTCAAAAGCATATACCAGGGAGACTGCAACGCTTATTCATCCACCCAAAGGCAAGTATCTGTACATGGAGAAACTCGAAGATATAGATGACAATATGGAGATTGAGGTTGTCAATATTTTCCCTGCGAGCCCGGCTATTTTGCTGAAACTCGTCACCCTGTCAAGCTACGACAGGATTACCAATGATAATGCGCTGACGCCCAATTGTTCGGCTTGTCAGTGTGTATTTACAATTCCTTATAATGAAAGTTTTAAAGACGAGCCCAAAAGTGTCATCGGGTTGTTTGATGTCGTGGCCA
>PJEL010004192.1_pt1 | contig 12033 bp, 7 predicted proteins | sample 1853271 | NCBI WGS metagenome assembly PJEL01 (sample SAMN08108733, study PRJNA415343) | Invertebrate metagenome, whole genome shotgun sequencing project. | host: Globobulimina | place: Sweden: Gullmar Fjord | collected 2015-08 | reverse complement strand
CACAGACCATACGCCAATCTTTGTTCTGGTGCCTGCACCGAGAGTTCGTAACGCACTTGCCACCTGTCCTGCCATCTGATCCGTTTCTTTGTAAGTGTAGTAAGAGAAGGAATCAGCGGCTTTGCCATCCGAGTCCACAGGTCTCCAGCCTAGGCAGTTTCTTTCTGGGAAACGCTCGACGCTGTGTTGAAAAACTTCAAACATGGTCGAAAATCCATTTACTGTCGTTGGCAGACCATCAACCCCACCAATATTTCGATATATTGCACTTTGACTTGGTTTTCCATTACTTTCAGGACGAACAGGTTCGACAACAACGGTCACGGGACCAACCCGTTGTTGGTGATGGGACATTTTTCCTGGGACTTGGGTGCAGTTTCTCTAGGAGCGAAGTATCTAAATTCGCAATCTTACGTAAAATTATTTTTTAAAATGGGATTATTGCATGTATATCATGGTTGCTCCATTTTATATGCTGGAAGACTATACTCTCTTGAATGGCCCATAATAGGAGATTCCAATATTCTGACTTGTATCTTGGTCGCCCCAGTTCCCGATCGAACGCCCACGTGATGGGCAAGCTTGACCAATGATGCGCATTGCGCTCCCGGTTGGCTATTCCTGTCGATGAACATCTCTGCCAGGTTTTGTCGGGTCATGCCCTCTTCCTTGTGGCCGTCCCTTCCAAGTGACGACCTCTTTACCCTATACCATCTTGATTGTCGGTTCTCGGCAATGTGTGTCCTCGTTGGCGCAATACAAGGGAGTTTATTAGAGTCTTCGCCCCGCTTCGTGGTGCAACCCACTGAGTGAAAGTAAACTCTGCTGAGGGCTGGTGACACTCGGGGTCTCCTGCAGCGGACGTTGATCGATTGGGTGGCGATGGGTTGTGAGGTATCATTGAAATGTTGAGCGCATTCAGTTGATCGTTCCATTGGGGCTGTAGAGTATGTTGGGGCACATAAAGTGCTCTACATGAGTGGGTCATACCATGTTCTCCACACATTCCAGGAACCATCTGAATGATGACTTGAGTTTTTGGTGTGCGCCATGATTTACAACAGTGCAATACAGTAATCGCTCATTTCTACTATACATGAAAGGACGGGGGGAATCAACGAATGGCATCATCCTCTTTTAACAGTGGTAGTCTTCAAGGTGCCATCATCCTGCTTTCCACCACCATTGTTTGCTGGAGAAGTATCTGGTGAATTTCCCTCGTTACTTTCTTCTTCTCTTATCTGAAATGCTTTCATATGCACTGAACCATCAAGCGTGCTTCCTCTCAACCTTACTGAAGGATCCTCCAAGTTTGGCCGGAATTGGGATCCAGCTCTGACAGAGGCCTCTGAATTATACACCCTTCCAGCACGCACAGACATGTCTCTCAAATATCCAGCCGTAACTCTCGTGGATGGAGTGCTCTCAAGTGTGGGGCCACCTTTCTTGTAGTGACCGAATTTCGATGCAAAGTCTCCATCTGAATCAGCAACAGAGTCAGAAAAGAAGTGAGATGAACTTCTTTGGAAGGCAGATGTTGGCTTGTCTTCTTTCACGGGCTCTTCAGCAAATGATACCTTGGACGGTCTCTGAGGAATACCTGTAGGTTTTGTCCTGCCACTAGCGTCAAGCCAAGCATCTGTTGCGAAGGCAGCAGCAGCGATCAAAGCATCTTTGAGCTCTTCTACCATCCACTCGGGTCTTTCGTACGGTTCGGACTTTTCTGGCATCAGTTCCAACGCTTCCGCCACGTCAATCTCATCTACAATTGTTGCAATCCAATTTTTACTCGAGTAAGACGAGTATGATATACCGGACTTGACAGATCCTTCTGGGCTCGTGATCTTTTGCCCACGCATAGACATATCAGGCTCATCAGCATTTTCCCCTCCAAAACAAGCACAGAGCAAATTTCCGTTTGACCGGCTTGATGAAAGAGATTTTTCTTTTAATATAGACTGTTTTGATGCTTGAACCATTTCTGGGAATGAAACATTGCCTGGGAGAATATCAACAACAATGAGAGAGGTGTCATCTTTTACTGTTCCATGCTGTTTCAGAATGTTTGAAATCAGTTTGGATGGTGCAACGTCAAGACTCCAATTTCTAGTCATTGATGCTGGCTTTGATCTTTTGTGGAAGGCATCCCATACACCATCCGAACCAATGAGAATGCGTCCACCAGAACTTGCTATTATTGTCTGTGTAATTGATCCATATGGGACAATGGAGGGTCCCACATCAAAGTCGCCAATTGCCCTAGAAATGCACAAACCACCTGGCCATACTCGTAAAGGCCCAAGTCCTTTACTATAAGCATCTGCGGGACCAACTCCTGACATGCATACTGGTGCAACAATCGCTCCAGTAAGTTCCACTCTCTTCCTATCAGACTTGTTCATGGCCACTCTATGGTCACTTGTTAGTCGTATCAATTGTGATCCTGTGTCCAAGTATGCATGTGAATCTCCTAGATTGATACATGTCACGAGCCAATCAGTCACCAGGACCATTGTTGCTGTACATCCAGCATGGATTCCCTTGAGCGCAAAGGTGCTGTTCAGCTCAACCAGTGTGATTGCCAGCGCCCTTTGAATCAGCTGTCTCCATTCATCATAATCATCGTGATCTACAGGCGGAGAGTTACCACGTGGAAGATGTTTTTCCAGCACAGAAACCACTGATTCTGATGCATGGCGAGCAGCATGTTTCCCATTATGTCCATCAAAGACGCAGAAGAGTGAGTATTCGTTTGTAATATGACCACAGTCACATTTACCCTTGTGAAAGGTAGGAATCTCAGAACTCTTTGTTCCACAGAATGATTCTTCATTTCTCCCAGGCCACGGACGCTTGTGATCCAAAAAGACCACGTCCTCACCTTTCAAGTCTGTCTGCCCAACGCAATAGTGCACGGTAGGGTGATGGCATTCACCACGTTCCTCCGGCGAGGTCGATGCGAAGTCATTATCTGTTTTCTTAGAATACCCACTTGGAGCATTTATATCATCCAGTGACATGTCTTTAAGGTATCGCGAGACTTCCCTCTTATCGGGAAAATAAATATCCGTTTCAGTCATGCCACAGACTCTGCCCAGCAGAATCACTACAGTCCAATGCTTCAGCAAATAAATTCATAAAATGAAAATTAAAGACAATGTACCAATTATCTGAGTCGACATCAGAGGTTACAAGGTGCTGAAGAATGGAGGGTGCCGAGTCATCCCAAACGTGCTAGGGTACTGCGCTCGATTGTCGTTTACGTTGTCCCATCCAGCAACCCGTTTGATGGGACATCTCAGTGAACTTGAATCCGAGGGAAGATTCATGTAGGTCAAGACGAATGTCGTAGGTTTACAAGAAAAGAATTTAAGAAGGAGCTCCAAGGTATGCAGAGAGTCTCAAGAGATCTGAAAAGACTCCACCAGCTGTTACTTCAGCTCCAGCACCTGGTCCTCTGATAATCAATGGTTGTTCAGAATACCTCTCAGTGGTGAAGGAAATGATATTGTCACTGCCACTGAGTTGGGCAAAAGGATGATCTTTAGGATAGCGTCTGAGTTCTACACTACCACTCTGATTCACAGGATCGACTACTCCTACGAAACGAAGACACTCGCCAGCTTGTTCAGCATCGTCTAGAAGCTTTTGCATCTCTCCATCAAACTCTGGGAGTCGTTGCAAATATTCTTCTGCAGATGATACTGTCTGAAGTGGTTCTGGAACGAGTGATTGAATTGGAACATTTTCTAATTCAAGATTCAGACCGCATTCCCTAGCCAAAATGGTGACCTTCCTGGCAACGTCCATCCCTGCAAGATCATCCCGAGGATCTGGTTCTGTATATCCAGCCTCTTTTGCAGCAATGACCACCTCACTGAATGTCCTTGAATCCGTACCAAAGGTGTTGAAAATATAGGATAATGTTCCTGAAAAAATGCCTTCGATTCTCTTGACCTTATCTCCAGATCCAACTAAATGCTGAAGGGTGAAAATGACTGGTAATCCAGCACCAACTGTGCCCTCGTAGAAAAAGTGGGTATACGATGATCTCTGGTACTGTTTCAAAGCCAAGTATTGTGACAGGTCTCCAGAATTGAGCTTCTTATTTGGTGTGATGACATTAATTCCCTTCTTCATCCAGTTCAAGTATTGCTTTGGCGGTTCATCTGATGCAGTGCAATCCAAAATAACTTCATTTGGAATGGGATTCTTGGCAAGATGATCAGCAAGCAACCCATAGTCAAGATCCTGTGCCTCTGTGGACAATGTATCTTTCCAAACATCTAAATCAATACCTTGTTCACTCAACACCATCTTCTTAGACGTGGCGATTCCTAGTATGCGGATGTCTACATGGTACTCTTCCTCCAACTTTTGCTTTTGATCCTTCAACTGAGCCAAAAATGTCGATCCAATCAATCCTGGACCAACCAAACCGACACCAATCGAGAGGGATTTTTGATAAAACCTGCTATGTGCTGCTCGCAATGCACGCACGGCGTCTTCTTCCTTCACCAAGCAGGTGATGTTGTATTCTGAGCTTCCCTGTGCAATAGCAACAATATTTACATTGGCATTGGCCAGGGCAGAGAAGAATGTGGCAGACACTCCACGCCTATTTGCCATTCCATTTCCTACTGCCGACAGTACACAACAGTTGTCAGTGTAATCAATATTCTGGATTCTGCCAGCCGATAATGAGTCTGAGAATCGCCGACGAAGAGCCTCAACTGCCCGTGTCGCATCAGAGTTTTTCACGGCAAAGGATACACTATGTTCAGATGATGCCTGAGAAATCATAATAGTGTTAATATTAGCATCCCTAAGGGTGCCAAAGATGGCGGCAGCAGTACCTGGGACACCAATCATTCCAGCTCCCTCAACACTGACCAAGGCAACATTTTGAATTGTTGCCAAACCCTTCACTCCAGAGCTACCTGAGACGGCATCTTCCTTGAAGTCTCGACTGATTTCAGAGCCTTTTGCATTTTTATTGAAAAAGTTTCTACTGCTGATGGGGATATTAAACTTCATAGCTGGTATAGTTGTCCTTGGGTGCAACACCTGGGCTCCGAAATATGACAATTCCCATGCTTCATTGTATGTCAGATGATCCAGGCACACTGCATCACTGACCACCCTAGGATCTGCAGAGTACACTCCATCCACATCAGACCAGATGGTAATCTTACCACTCCTAAACAATGCACCAAAGGTAGTCGCAGAGTAATCTGAACCATTCCTTTTCAATGTTGTCACCATACCAGCAGGCGTCTTGGCAATGAAGCCGGTGGCGATGATGACATCATATGCTCCGTATGTTTGAAACCATGAATCTAAATTCTTATCAGACGCATCATAATGTACGTCGACAGAGAGATCATCAGGTGTTGGAGAGACGACCAGCACGTCCCGAGCATCCATGAATCCAGCATTCAATCCCACCTGACGGCATTTTGCCGTCAGTAATCTGGCACACCACAGCTCTCCATGACCAACGATATACTCTTCATACGCAGTCACACATGTACCAGCAACAGAGATTGCTTTGAGCATGGCTGCCAGGTCGTTAATATCCTCTGTCAACCCCTGCAAGAATGCATCCAGGTCTTGACCTTTTCCCAAAAGAGTCGTCGCAGCATCCACATGCTTTGCTTTCAAAGCATCCAGATCATCCGTAAAGGAAGAATCCTTCTGTGATGCCTTTGAGACCATGTTGAGGAGAAGATCAGTCACTTTTGTTGGGGATGTAGGGTGACTTCCCATGGCACTCACGACAGCCACTTTTGAGGGAGAATCAGCATCATCCTTCAGAAACTCTACAATATCATTCAGTCTATCAGCTGTAGCAACGCATGTCCCACCGAATTTATGAATCTACACGCAGCAAAGAATCCATTGAGCAACACACCACAAGGCTGAAAACACTCAGTACCCACAACACCATACCTGCCAATGAGATCCACGATTGCATCCTCCAGATGAAGCATTCACAGTTTCAGCAGGAGCAACTGCAGATGCAGTTGTCACCAATCGACGTCCCATGTTTCGTCCAAAATGGCTGCCGATATCTTCCACGCACAAGGCACGACGGGAATGACGGACCAATTGTGGTCTCATGCATTTTAATGAACCATAATCGTGACATTTTGAGCCCACGATGTGGCCAGTCATCCACCCTGAGAGCAACATTGTCGATTTCTCTGGCACTCGAGAGAAGACAGAGTAGCACAGACACCAACGTCTATGAGATACAACGTAGTTTCCAGGTAGGCCTTTTAAATTATCTTTAAATGTACTCAATCAATCAATCAATCAATCAATCTATCCATGATATCCTGACGTGCACTCAATCAACACAACATGTTGTACGTACAACAACAGCCTACACTGTGACACGCAGACAGGAAGGAAACAACATACACGAGATCTATGTTTGTTTACATATCATATCAGTGATTCATTTCATCGAGTTCCTTTCTCTCAGATACAACAATCCAAAAGGCAATCAGTGCAAGCACAAGGTACAGTCCATCCAAACCCCACGACGACGGTCCTTGACCCACCACATCACTCACCACATTCACCACCAACATACCACCCAGCACCATGAATATATACATTCTCGCAGGAGAACGTATCTCCTTTTCTGCAGGTTCCATCACTCTCTTCCGCCGTTCCATCACTTCCATTCTCTCATAGGGATCCATAGCTGATATATTTTTCCTTCCTTCTTCTTCTTCTTCTTCTTCTTCATCCAGGTACTCTCCATACAAGTTGCCAAAAAACTGCCCTTGGTTCCTACTATCCCCCACATCCCGAACCCAAGCCTGCATCTCTTCACGTTCCTGTTCCATAGCCTCTCGTCGCTGACGCAGTTTCCGTTCAAATTTATCCGCCTCTCTGTTAATATCAGCCAACGCAGAGTCAAACGCTAGGTCCCCACGCAGTTTCGCCAATTCCGCAGCCTTGTCCATTTCATCTTTTGCCTCTTCTGCCAGAGCTTTTAATTTCTCTCCACTTTCCTTGACATGTTCATCCAGGTTTCGTGTCGCACCAATTTCAAATTGAAGCGATGAGATTAATCGTTCTTGAATCTCTTCCGACAGGCTGTTGCTGCTCGTCGTATTCTTGCTGTTGTTGTTGTTGTTGTTCGAGATGGTCGTATTTTTGTCCTCCTCATCATCATTGTTGTTGTTGTTGTTCTTGTTGTTGCTGTTGATATCGTCACCAGGAGGAAGAGCTCTCAGTGGGTGAACACGAGAAAAACAAGATACCTGGAGGTGATATCCTCGATGTCCTGCTACCGCAATCTTCATTAGTCAGTTAGTTCGTTCGTTCGTTCGTTTGATTGATTGTGGTACTACTGCTGGGAGGTGTGCTACTGTATATCTTTTTTTCTGTTTCAGAGCTGAAACCATTCAAGGTTTGCCTCTCAGGATGGTACCAGCTGGTATCTGCAGATACAACGACATCCCTTGTCATACTACCAATAGTATTATATTCGTATTACATATACTACCACTAGTACTAGTAGGAATGTAAACCCTTGATGATGACTCGGTGTCTATTCTCGACTTTTGTTTCAAACACGAATTCATAATAATTCATTCATGGTGCAACGTGTGGTCTTTTTCTTGGTATTCTTCTATATACATGGCAATTCATAGATAGATATCCAACCAAAGAGAATAAAAAAATAAACAGAGAACGTAATGTCCTCGTCTCCTGGATGGAAAACGTTTGATTTCTTTACAACCAGTTCGTGTCGGTTGGCTGATGGTGCCATTCTCCCAGAGGCACGAGGACATGGGAATATATATACTGCTAGCAGTAGTAGTAGTGCGTTAGGAGGGGAGAAGAATGGACACGTTGATGATGAATGTGTGAGTGCTGTAGAAAGAGTAGTGGATGGGAAAGGAGGGGTACTGGAGGCAGCAGAAAAGGGGGGTTTCAAGGAAACATTCTGGGTTGGTACGCGTCATGGTATGGTGCATTGTCTAGAGGTAGGATATACTGGGCATGTGTCGTGTCGTTGTGTGAAATCATTTCCTGCACTGGATGGTTTGTGTGTGGGGTACCTTGAACGGGTTTGTCCAAAGAATACAGACCGTACGTTGCTTGTGGTGGTGGGATATAATGTGGAGACATACTCTGTGGTGCTGACGTGCTGGGATGTGTCGGATGAGGATTCTGTCGAGGTGCTTCCAAAGAGGGTTGCGTCTGTGAGTGTGTTTAAATCCATAAAATTGCCGGATTCTCGCTTGACATGTATGGATGTAGATTGTACGGCGTGGCCTCGAGTGACTGTGTCTATCGGTACTGTGTCTGGTGGAGTCTACATGTATGCATGTGCGGATGTTGTTGGTGCAAGGAAAGCACTATTCCTGCCACTGCCGTATATCCACGTGGATGTGCTTAAGAAAGCTGGTGGTAGAGTGATGCAGGTGCATATGTATTCGTCTATTGTCTATGCTGTTGGGAAACAGGGGATGGTGGGATTTGATGGTGTGGAAGGAACGGTGCTAGTGGAGGATCGTGTGGGTGCAGAAAAGCACTGCTCATGTGTAAATCAACGTGGTGAATTGGCAGTGTGTAGTGATGATGGGATTTTCTACTACACAATTGAAGACGGGAGGACTGTTGCTGTATCCATGAAGGGAGAAAAGAGGGCTATGGAGGCTTGTGGAGAGTACATGGCAATCATATCACCTGTGGAGGGTTCTCCAGATGGGGAATGTATTACCCTTGTGCATGTTGAGCAAAAGATTGTGGCGTCTCGTATGACTCTGGCAGCACCGGTGAAGATTCTTCACTTCAAACAATGTGATACTATCGTTGTATACGTCTTAGATGGTACTGGAACTCTTCATATTCTCTCAGAAGTGAGTGTACGAAAACAGGTTGATGAATTATGTCGACACAATCTCTTCCAGCAGGCTCTGGCCATGTGTCCTCGTGCATTGGAGAGGGATCAAGAGGATCTCCGGGCCCGAGTGAATCTAGAATATGGGGATTATTCGTTTGATAGGAGAGATTTCGATTCTGCGACGGATGCGTATATCAATACGATTGGAATGATTGAGACATCTCATGCAATTCAAAAGTTACTGGGTGCACAACAGATTTCTCACCTATGTATGTATTTGAGGGCTCTTTTAGAGAAACAGTACATTACTGGAGATCACATTTCTCTACTGATACATTCATATGTCAAGGAACATGCGATTGGAGAACTTGATAGTCTTGTTGAGGATTTGTGCATGAACAAGGTGGATTGTGAGTTTGATACAGAGGCAGCGATACATGTCCTTCGTCAGACTGGGTTTATTCAACACGCGCTAGATATTGCTCGTTCATATGAAAAAGATGATATGTATGTGTCCATTCTGCTGCGTGAACGGCAGGCATACAAAGACGTCTTGGAATACCTTGGGTCACGTCCACGGGCAGTGGCAGCTGAAGAGTTGAAAAAGAATGGCAAGATTCTATTGCAAAATGAGCCCGTTTCTACCACGGCGTTGTTGATGGAATTATGTATAGCTCCCTCAGAAGTATCTGGTGATGCTTTTATCGCAGATTTAGCAGATTTTGCTCAGATTTACATAGATAATCCTCAGGATTTGAGGTATGCATGTGAAGCAATCCTGGCAATGGGCGCACCGAATTCTCCATCCAGGAAGAGGCTGTATCATACTTTGCTAGATATGTACTTGATTAAGATTGAGGATACCGGTTCGACTGATATGCATTCGGAAGCTGCCATGGATCTTTTGAAGAGAGGGTGGACACCAGGTCATGAGCCTTGGTATGATGCGGATGATGCATTGACCAGCTGTAGGTTGCATGGGTTTGATCAAGGGATAATATTTATCAATAAAATGCTTGGAAGATATCGAGATGCTATTTCAACCATGACACGTGTGCACGACTGGCAAGGTATTGTGCATGTGTGTTTGACTCATGGGGATCACTCTGATGGGGGAGATCCCATGGTATGGCATGATGCGTTAGCAAGTCTATCTTGCCCTGATGCATTATCAGAATCAGAAGAGTGTTTGAGAAGAATTCTCGATGAGATTGATGAACATAACATCGTGCCTCCTCTGACAGTTTTAGGTATTCTGGCAAAGAATCCAGACGTGGAATTCAGAGTTGTCAAGGACTATTTCGGGCGAATTTTCGAGTCGGAATATGAGTCAATCAAAGACTATTCACAACAAATTGAAGAGCTGAACAAAAGCATAGAGATGCAGCAGAATCTATTGGACAAGGTTGAGAGCAAACCTCGTGTCTTTCAAGCAACAAAGGACTCTCAAACAGGAGCCCCTTTGGAACTGCCACTCGTTCATTTCATGTGTGGTCATTCGTTCAATCTCCGAACATTGAGTGATCAGGATGATCCCAAATGTCCCCTTTGTTCTGCAGAGCATCAGAGGATTGAAGCCATGCAGAGAAGTTTCAAAGCAGCTGCAGAGGACAGAGATTCCTTCTTCAGGCAACTGCATTCATCTGATGATGCTTTTTCATTCATAGCTGAGGCATTTGGGAAGGGGTACATGAACACGAGTTCTCGACAATGGCATCCATCATAATCCTGGCTGTATGATGATGCATTTGGCAACCCCTCCACAGAAGCTACATGCCTCTAAAATGAAGAGTTCAAGTCATCACCTGTGACAATGTATGTAATATATTTAATTATTAGTAACAATGGGGAAGTTTGAGTGGAGTGAAGAAGCGAAACGGCTGACTTTCGGCACATTAAAAGAGGTCGTTTCAGGAATTCCTCACAGACCCGATACCATTGCTCTCCATGGAGGCTTGCCTCCAGATGAATCGTTACCGATTCAGTCCATGACAATTACATTATATAATGATGAAATTGTAGAGATACCAGCATCAATCGGCCAGCAGCAATACAATGTGTCTGCCTATGGCTATGAACCACTCAGGTCCTGGTGTGAAGCACATACAAGACAGCAGCATGCTGTGTCATTAAATACGCACAGCACCATTATGACAGATAGTAGTACGCATGCAGTAGATGCTGTGATGTCTCTCCTAGTAAATCCAGGGGATGCCGTTCTTATTGAGGAGTTTACATACTGTCACTTTATGGACTGCACTGTTGGGGGGAATGGGTATGACCCAGTGTCTGTTACAATGGACGACGATGGCATTATTCCGGATGAATTGGAGAGAGCAATTCAAGAGCGAAAAGCAATGGCAAAGCATGCCATGCCTAATGGAGTGCATGGGTACCAAAAAAGAATTGTTCCTTCTGTATTGTATGTGATTCCAACTGCACAAAATCCCACGGGAATATCATACTCGGAAGAACGTCGACAACAGATATATAGAATATGCCAAAATCATGATATCATCATAGTGGAAGACGATCCATATCACTACTTACAATTCTCACTGGACAATCTTGACAATCAGCCAGGAATCAGAGGATTAAAGACCCATAGTTTCCTTCCATTTGACGTTGATGGGAGAGTTGTCAGGCTGGATACCTTTGCAAAGTTTTTAGCCCCAGGATTTCGCCTAGGATGGGCAACGGGGGCCAACGTGATTATGGAAAAGCTTGCCATGAAAATCCAGTCGGAGACTCTTGGAGGCAACATGATAAGTCAGAGTATTGTAGGAAATATTATACGGCATTGGGGGGACGATGGACTCCATACATATGTGTCTCAAATGCAACAAAAATACGCGACAAAAGCTACCTGTGCCCTGAAAGCACTTGAAAAACACATGAAGACACTTGCAGTTTGGAAGAAACCAGTAGGCGGGATGTTCTTATGGTTAAAAATTGTCCATGTGGAAGATGCCATGCCCATTTTCAAGAAACTTCGAGAGCACGGAATAATTGTGATGCCAGGATATGTGAGTTTGGTGGAAAAAGTTGATGGCGACGGGGTGGCCAAAAAATGCCCATACATACGCATTTCATTCAGCTATGCTTCGGAAGACTCTATTGAAAAAGGTGTCGAGAGAATCAGTCACATTCTGTCGACTACC
>PJEL010004191.1_pt1 | contig 12036 bp, 1 predicted proteins | sample 1853271 | NCBI WGS metagenome assembly PJEL01 (sample SAMN08108733, study PRJNA415343) | Invertebrate metagenome, whole genome shotgun sequencing project. | host: Globobulimina | place: Sweden: Gullmar Fjord | collected 2015-08 | reverse complement strand
AACTGTTCAAACCAGTAATAAATGTCCCACTCACTCTGATATGGCTTAACCTTAAAAACAGATCCATTTCTAGGGTTAAGATCAGGTGGTTGTATTCTTGGGAGATTTTGATAAAGAGTTTCAAAAGCCTTACTCAAGTCTTTAAGTTGGCTAGCTAAAACTGTTATCTCGGATTGAATCGGCAACAGAGTACCCGGATTGGGCAGGACTAGAGGCAAAAGAGCATTACTCATTGGCTCATAACTAGAACCGCCTTCTGTCTGAGCTGGAGGAGTTATTATCTCTACTCGGGCTAAGAATGGGTCCTCATTAGTCTTTTCTTTTTCACAGCATGTTATAATAGCCGTTTTAAAGGCATTATAATCGTTCCTATACTTTGGAAGCAATCTTGCAACCGGAAACGACTCGCCATGAAGAATGTGGGTATATAGACATTCGGTCTTTTCACTTTCTTCCGAACAATTGATTGCACGGAGGTGTAATTCAAATAGTCTAAACCAAGCATGGACATCTATGCTACTTTGTTGAGCTTTGATCTCATAATTTGATATTAATTTCAAATCTGAGTCAAGTGATACTGGCCCTAATATATAGGGTGAAAAAGTACATATAATTCTATCCATATCGGTTATTGCTGACAATATCTGTAGCAATTGTTGTTGGTCCATGTGAGTTTTATCACACTGGAGGGCAGATGTCATTTCCTCCTCTATGTATGAAAGGTCAACATAGGTTTGCCCAGGGTCAAAGTCGGTTTGCTTGAAAGTTCTCTGGAATGGGCTTCTCTCACTCGATCGAGAACATTTCTTACAATTATCCCGACTACACTGACCCAATGTGTGCTGACTAAACAGCTGTTTCAAAGTCGGGTATTTGTGCAAGGGATCAGATTGATCTCTTTGACCCGAGATCCTAGGCTTAAGTACTACAGAGTTTTCTTCTGTTTTAGAAGTACTTGCTGCCGTATTCTCTCTATCGAAAAGTATATTCAATGAGGCAGGGCATAGACTTGTACTTCTACCGTAACTATCTTCCCAAGGATAACTAGGTACTGGTTTCAGTTGACTAAAGTCAAATGAAAGTTCATTAGCATCTGCTTCTATTTGCGATCTCTTCGCTAGGGTAGTTTTGGCAGATTCATGAAAAGCATTTGCTATATAACCTCCAATCTCATCTCGAAGGAAAACGGATGAAAACATTCCGCACATCTTACATACACAGCACAAATTCCGTCTATTGTCCTCAATAGCACAGTACTGCGTAGAGTGAGTAGCAACTACTATTCTTAGTGGTTGGGGTATAGAAGTGGGTTCTTTCAACATTGCTCTGGAAGCAGCTATGGTAGGCGACATCAGGACACACGATGCCTCGGGTACACGTACCATAACTCTTTCTCTAGCAGAATAACAGTATTCTGTACTCAATTTACATAAATCGCATGTACAGGTCATTTTACGACAATAACCGCAAATTACACAGATATGGTTGTCCCCTGAGATGGTGTGTGGCCGCGCAGTAGAAGCTTCTGGCTGTGCCGGTCCATCAACTGTGACTTGGGGAGGGTTGGGCCTTCCAATACTCACAGCATCACACCCTACCGTATCTGTACTCGTATAACACCGGTGTAACAAATTGATCAAATTTGGTACACGAGCTGTTAACTGATCCTTGTCTCTAGATCCAGCAAAATTGCTTGGTTCTGTTAAGTGATCGTTAGGCCAAGGGTTTATGTTAGTCCTTTGACGATTTTCTATTTGCGATGAAGCAAATGGAATTAACTGGGCACCAGGGATTACCTTAGCGCCCGTAGCTTCATTTCTAGGAAGCACGCCATGCTTGGGTGGTCCAGGTTGATCTGGAGAATTTATTGGTGCAACTCTTGCATCTAAACTGACGAGGCTGGTTGCGTCGCCAGAATAAGAGTTTGAGCTGAAACTAGAAGGTCGCGTACCTTCAAGTTCACCAACAATATTGACAGGTGGTGGGTCTTCTGCCTCAACCTTAATATCGTAATTTCTTCCCTTAGTCATTCTTGACTTAACGGAATTCCCAACAACTCTGTCTTGAGACATCTTCTCAGTCACAGGACGGGAATACTTTCGAAATAAAATAGCCCAGTCTGTCGACTACTATTTCAAGTCCTATTCAGGTCTATCCGCCACTGCTGGTCCACGATAGACGGACGGTTTACACTCACAAAGGGTTCGGACAGACTACTGGCTGCCAGACAGACCAATAGCCGGAGTAATAATAGAAGCTATTATCCTCCCACGCGCGCAAGAATAAGGAATAAATAAAAATATAACAAAAAGAAATTAGGAAAAGAAAATATCAGAAGCAGTCTTTAATCTGAGAAAGGATGTCTCTTCCCCGATTTTTGATGAAAATTGACCTCAATTTTCTAGGCACTTTTGGACTTTGAGCGATGAAGTCGGTAGAACCTCCAATTTTGTAACGCGCGACTGTTACAAAATGGTCATCTATCGTGTAATGGTTCTCTTACACGTGTTGTCGCGCTTAGGTCTGAAGGGCGAAAGGTTTAAGACGAGACAGACTGCTAAATACTGTCCCGAATCTATCGAGGACGAGAGTTTAAAGTGAGAACAAAAGACAAAAAGAGAGAATGGTTTAATAAAAAGAATTGAATACCTGGCATTATAGCGAAACTGCCAAAAGCAAAGACGTTGCTTTATATATTATGATTGTTTTACACATTATATTACACAGTAAACAGGTTTATATTCGAAAAGAAAAAGTTATTGCTTCAAGTTCACACTTGTTTTTAGCTCAGAACTGGGTAGAAAGATAATAATAATGTTTATTATATATTTAACTATTATAATAATATACCGGGTGGAAAGAGAATAATAATAAGAAAAACAAAAGAGAAGAGACAAGGTTATATATTACTTGAGCGGAAGCTTTGAGAGACTAAAGCAACCACTCGCAAAGAACAAAGTTACGAATTACAACCAAGCCGCCAAAAAGGTCCTGCCTGGAGGTCTTATTGCAAAAACTACACACGCATTTGATGCAAATGCGCGGAGTAATTGACAGATTAGATTCAGATTGCAATAAGAATCTTATTGGCAAGCCGCCAATGCGGCAATTCAAAAGAGAAAATAACGCTGACTTAGTTCGCCGGTATCTCAGCGAATAGTCAACGATATAGGATAATATTTGGTAACGGGGCAAGTTACATATTATACTATATTTACAGAATATGTACAAGTCTTTTACATGTTTCCGGGCTATCGCTCCAGAAACAAAAGCCTTCTAGGCCCGCAAGACATACATATTGTTCTCATCTTAGGCATAAAGCTCCAAGACGGTACACGATACATAACAATAATAACAATAATAATAATACACACAATATAGCATATGTATATACGAATATAATACATATTTAATACATAACAAAATACAATACCAGCAGGACTCAGTGAGGAAAAGCGTTCTTGATGGCAAGGGTGACGTTTTCTTATTGAGTCTTCACCGGATTGTCTCAGTGGTTTGGTTCTTATTTGGGGTCACGTGACATCCCCGATTTTTGATTAGATCCGGACTCCGGATCATCCTTCTTCTTCTTCTTGTTTTCATAGTAAGCTGGGTTCAGCAAGTGCGATCTTTGCTGAATCAGTCGAGCATGAGTGTCTCTTTCAATATCATTGATGGTGAGTCGGATGATGTTGATGAGTCCGGGAGGGTCGGGATGATCGGGCTCGGGGTCGAGGTCGATTTCATCAAAGAGTGGTAACTGGGCGGTCGGAGGGCTGTCCAGGGGGACGCAAAGTTCTTCATATCTGGCATCAGCCCATGAGCGCATTGCTTCATCGGCTTCTCCCCAACCGGGTTCCTTTTGTTCTTTTGTCAAATTTTGATGGGCACGGGCCTCGGCGGCTGTTCTGACGGAAATGCCTAGATCCAGACGCTGGGCAATAACAATTTGAGCTTTGAGGATCCGTTCTCGGTCTCGCTGAATTTGACGTTGTCGTTTCTTTTCTTCATGATGTTGGAGTTGCTGGGCTTTTATTTGTTGTTGTTGAACTTCCAGCTGTTGTTTTCGTTGGGCATCAGCAGCAGCTTCGTCTTGCTGTTTCTGGGGTTCTTGTCTGTGTTGCAAAGCAGCAGTTTCGTCTTGCTGCTTCTGAGCTTCTTGTTGTCGTTCCATGACAGCAGCCTTGGCTTGCTGTCTCTGTTGGTCTCTGAGTTGCAGGGCGGCTAACTCTTCTTTGTTTCGACGCGAGGTAGCCTCTCGCTCGAGAAATTGTTCTTTCTGGAGTATTTGGGCTTGTTGATCGTTCCAAGCTTGTTGTTGTTGTTGATATTGTTGTGATAGGGCCACTTGTCGTTGGGCTAAAGCGGCAGACTCTTGTTCAGCGGCCGCTCGTCGTTGGTCTAAAGCGGCAGATTCTTGTTCAGTTGCTTGTTGTTGTCGGGTAATCTCTTGTAGAGCAGCACGTTGGATTTGCTCGTTCAAATGGAGAAATTTGTCCTCATCCGGTTGAGTCTCGGAATCGGCAGTCGGCGGAATAGTCGGCGACGGAGTAGAGCTCGTCGCCAATCCTTGAAGTTGTAGAAATTGCATGATGGTCGCTTGTCCTCCCTCACTGAACCTACTGATAAGGCTATTAACATCAATAGACGGCTGTCCACCCGGCAGCACCTGGCTTACCGTACTTGAAAAATCAATGGGTGGGGTTGGGGTGGTCCCTGAAGCTGGTGGCAGCAAGGGAGTAGGTCTCTGAACCATGGGGGGAGTACCCATGCCAGGTTGCCACACTGTTGGTAACTCAGAACCGGCGTAAGTCTCAGTTCCGGGATGTTGAATTGGCACAAATGAGTGTGATCCAGGACCGGCTGTTACTACGGTAGTAGTTACAGTAGGACCCGTAAGGATTTGTGAGGGCATACAAACGGTGGGGCGAGTCAGCGTGACTGTTGTTGGGGTTACTCCAGTCGCTGAGCGATGCGCGTCAACCTCGGTAGTCTGAGGGACGGGCATGGCTTTTCGCCTTTGTTCTTCTTCAAGCTTGTGCTTGAGTTTAATTTCTTCCGCAAGTTGAGCTAACCTATTAGCTTCATCCTGTTGAAAAGCTTTCAACGAAGGATGTTCGTAGGTTTCACTGGAAGAAGTTTGGGTCATACCAGATTCTCCTGAAGCGCCTCGAGCTGCTTGATCTGGTTGCACTGGCGGTTTAATCTCACCAGGCTTTTCTTGTCTTGGCCGTTGAACAGGCAAGCCTTCAACAGCTCCAGTTCCATAACGTCGACGGGGTCTTCCCTGTCGGTCATAGGAAGAGTAGTGTTGTCCTTGATAAGATCCTGGATCATACACTGTCGATGGTTCTGTGTCTTGTAATCCAGAAGATCTTTCAAAAGTCACTGATCCACCTCTTTCCACAACAGTTTCTGGACTAGTGGTTCTTGCTGGCGGTACGTTTGTACCAGCCGCTCCGCCACTAGCCACTTGGGTCTGAGTCTTCGAGGTAGCGGGGGCAGTAGTCTTACTCCCGTACCGTCGAGCAGATGGTCGGAATCGGGGATCATATTCAGGTTGGGGTAATGGACCTCGATGTCTGGGAACCACAGGACCGTCTCCATCAACACGGCGTCTAGTCTCATGCTTTGGAACGTCCCGAGGTTGTTCTTCTGAGATCGGTGGAGGCAAACCCGGATCTTCGGTTGGAGCAGGAGGTCCAATTGCATCTTGAGTTGTCATAGGTTTGTCTCGGTCCAAAATCGTATCCTGCAAATGAATAATTAAAGCACGGATATCACGGTCTTGTGGCGGGATATCAGGGCGCATATTCACAGTTCGACTTGGGAACTCTACCCGGTCGTTCAAAATAAAGCGTTGTACAATAGCTTGCACAACGGGTGGATTACAACCTTCATAATTACTAGGTCGGTTGCATTCCATCGTGAAAGCCAAATCTCTTACTGATGGCCGATTTATACCATCAGTTCTGAGTAAAGGTTGGATACCCAACTTTCCTATATATTCACCAACATAATCTCGATAAAGGTCATTTAAATAAAGATAATGACCATATTCGGTAGTTGGGAGACCAAATTTCAAGGGGGATCTTTGAAATCGGTTTGATTGATGGAATCCAGGTTTATTTTTAAAGGCAATAAAATCGCCAAGCTCGTTTCGATCGGAGATCTCTCCGACGATCGTAATTCCTCCGAGCTCTCTTTTCTCTCGGGATCCGGCACCTGGGGTTTCGATCACATAGTTCGCTTGACGAGGTGAATCGATAATAGACAATTCAAAAGGGGTCATAGGATTAGGTTGTGCCCTAGGCATATGACCTCGGTCCTTGTTCTCAAGGAAGTCTTTTAAGGCACTTTGGGCTCTTATTTGACGCATGAGTAGAACTCCATATCGTAGAACTTCAATTGTTCCAGGTTCATCTTCACAGATAAATCTCCAAACTTCCTGAACAGCAGGCATTTGGGTTTTATACATGAACTGGGAGAGTTCTAGTTCAGAGACATTGGGACAATGCACTTCTATATGACCCAAGGCCACGAATAATCGTTCAGTGGCCCAAGCTTGTAAAGGGGTCATATCGGCAATGTTTCCAAGTCTACGATACACAAAGTATGGTAACGATGTTGGTTTATACCTGGGATAGTAGTCCAAAAATGACCGAGGAAAACAATCTCTAAATTCGTTAAAGATCATTCCTAATTCAGGCATTGGCCATTGGGACATAGCTTGCAGCGCCAATATATAATTTCTCGGCCGATTAGGGATTCTCAAATAGGCCGGTATAATTGGTCTGTTGCTAGGTCTAAGCTCTAGTCGGGCAACTCGGTAATGATCGTTACCGGCTTCTTCCATTAAGGTTTCAGGTAGATGATTTGAACGATTCTCGTCATTGTTATTAAGTGTTTCAGTTATGGGAAACAATTTCTCTGCATCCTCTGGCAAAGCATCGGAGGTTATACGCAGTCCTCTTGCATATAATGCATCCATTTTTATGACTCTAGCTTCAAACAGTGACTTGCGTTCAGGATCGCAGTCGTCTTGTTCAGCTAAATAATTTTGTACCTTTCGAGATCGCATAAGAGCTGATTCGAAGACTATAAACCATTGAGTAATGGTAATAAGATGCATTTCAGTCATTTTAGTATGAACTTCTAAATGATGTCGGTCCATAAACAAAGTATATTTGTTCATGGCCGGTACCAACTTCATAATCTGTTGAATGTACGATATTCTCGGGGGACAAGGCCTCAATTCCGCCGCGAGATAGGACGCCAACGGGCATCCCATTATAGACTCGTCGGGGATCAGAAAAGAGGGGTTGTACACTGGATCGTACGTAGAATAAGCACCTCCTAGAACTCTAGGTTGTGATGGCATACGGTAGCCTGGAGACAAGTGATAGAACTTTGCCTCATTATAGACTATGTGTTGGGATGTCTTCAAGGTCTCTTCTGCTACCGGATAAAATAATCCAATATCGTACATATAAGGGTCTAACGTCTGTAGACATGTTTCCCATGTTTCATACGGTTCGTATAAATTTCGCTGAACATGTGGGGGTAAACAATGACGGTAAGTCATATCATAGATAATATCAGCTTCTCGCTGAATATCTTGACCAAGGTATTGTGGTTCCATTTCCGGTTGTAGCACAGAAAGGCGATGTCCATCGGCTAAGAGCAGATCTGTTGCGATGCGCAAGTCTGCAACCCACATGCGAAATTCTCTATCTTTTTCTCTTGGTGAGTCAGGTCCAGCTTCCCATGCCTCTATGTCCTCTCCTGTCGTCCGGACGTGAGTCTCAGAGACAAGTAGACTTTCAAGACTGGAAGCGGCAGCATTGACTGGTTGAGGCTCAGTCTCAGCTTGGACGGCCGCAGTCGAAATTTGTTCTCGGGGTCGAACTTCCAGTCCTCCGTCAATAACTTCCGGTGTATCTACTGGAGCTTCAGGAGGAGTGGGGGTAATGGTTCGACTAACGTCTTGAGATGTTTGGGGTGATTCTTCAGCCCATTGAAAATAGATATTACGAGTGGCTTCTCCCGCAACTAACGTTTTGACTGCAGTGCTATCGTTTATGATTTGTCGATAATGGTGCACGGGTTCCTCATGCCCATTTCTATCTGACACATAACCGATTTTACCGCGTTTGACAACGTCATATTCATCAGAGCTTAATACTCCTAGTGCACAACGGTCCACCAGGGAATCAGTGATAACACAATCGGTAGGATCGTCATCAGAAGCCACAACACTAGGGTCTGGAAGAGACAAACAAGTTACTTTCCTTTCAAAATTCTGATCCTGATTAATCATTACAACAGGCAAATTGTCGTTATGAAATCCACTAGGATCTAATAGGTATTCCAAGTCAGCTGCCTCCAAGGCTGGGCGGTTAGGGTCGAGTGTCTCACCCGTAACTCTTGGAGTAGGCCTAGGTAACGTAGTCAAAATTTGGTTAGCGTTTCTAGCGTCTCCAACAGCTTGAATTATCCGTTGTACAGTGGGGGCCAACAACTCTTGATCTCGAGAGTTGGTTACTTTCTCTAAGTATCGGACAAAATCGTACTCTAGATAATCGTCCCATTGGCTCCACATGTGAACAGTAATTTCCTCTGGACTACCATCGATGTCTGATGGCCAAGAGGCTCCAAGTCGATTTTGAACGGGATCCTCGACAAATAAACCTCGAGCCATGTGGTTCTTTTTAGCTCGGGCTACAGGGTTCTCCTGTATTCGTCTAAATTTTTCTTTTAATTTTGGGTCAGTAAAGGGAAAGAAATAGGGTCGTACATTGATGTCTAATGCCGACATTAATAACTTAACCGTAAGTCCTCGAATGAGAGAACGATCTAAAATTGTTAACAACTTTATTTCGTTCTTGTCCCGAGTCATTGCTTCAGGATCTTGAAGCTTAAGTAATCGTCTTCTACGTTGTTCGATACTTTGTTTAGCAAAGTAGGGAAGAGTACATACATATTCCGCTCCTTCTAGGTCACTATATGTAGTAAAATCCGTGGATAAGGTCATCTCCTTATCTAGTATAGTAGCATGGCTACTTCCAAGGTCAGCATTAACTTCTTTATCTAATGCCGTATCTCCACTAACCTGGGCTTGTACTCCAGATATGGGATCGATCGCAGCAACATATCGAAAGTTTTCTACTGCTAAAGGAAGTCCTTGTCCTACCGTACCTATTTGATCAAAGAGGTGTCTTTGAATCTGTTGGTAGTACGTTTGATCGTCTTCAGTCGAAGCAATGGACATAATTATCTCCATTTTACGATCAGGATCTAGCAGTAATGGTATAGTCTCACCAACTGCTCTACCTTCTCGAAGAAACATTCGACTGAAAGTATGGTCTTTCTGTAACATAACCCTGCGGGTATAATTTGCAGTTCTCATTTGATGAACAGCGGTCCTTTTGCTACGGCCGGTCTGAAGTCTAAACAGGCTGTCAGGGATCACGCAACAAATGAAATACCAAGTTCGGAGAATGAGTGCAACTTCGTCGCAAACGAAATGAAGCACCTCCGGAGTTAATCCTTTTTCTGGATCAACAGAAAACCCAGTATTTAATAGTCGCATTCTACGACTTTTAGTACTAAGATCTTCTTGTGTTTTGTGATTGCACGAATGTACAAGTTTGGCAAAATCCAACACCCCTAAACGTCCCTTGGGATCGTGAGGTTTGAGGTTAAAATTTGCCGCAGTTCTTTGTAGATCGTACACGCCATTATCTTTATTCCATGGGAATACAAAAGAATCGGCAGCTAATCCAAATGAATTGCTAAGGGCTTTGCCACCAGAATCCCGATTGAAAACCAATTTCTTGATTTTAGGATTGTAGGCAATATTTTCCAAATAGGCGGGTAATCTCTCTACTTGGCTAACTTGTAGTGCAAGTAAAGGACCGCCAAAAGAATGTATTTGGATAAGACAGGCATATTCAACATGACGAGCTGTTTGGTCAACCTTCTGTTTAAACCATTTCAACTGTTCGAGTGCCAGTAGGACATTACTCATATAAGTAGATAAATCTTGACGTCGAACACCGTCTTCGAAGAGAAGGCCTTCTTCGATAGGTGGACCTCGTTCACCACTAGGAGTAAGTCCACATTTCTCCCAATTATGTAATTCTTCTCGATTACAAAACAGTTGGGCAAAATCCAGTTGGTCTTTTGGGGACCAATATGGCCTTTTCTCTGCTATCTTATAATTATCTAATAATGCAGCGGCTTCTTTAATTTCATTGATATTTCGACCATGAGGCATTCTCAAGGTTTTAATATCAATAGCCAATACGACTTCTTTCCCTCCTCCCAAGACAGACCCGTGTTTGACAGCTTCACGAACGGCTAATTCTGCTTGAGGGGTACTAGCGTCATAATATTCGGCTAAATAATGATTACCAGGAGGATTGAAATCCCTTGTTAGCATAAGTTCTCGAAACGCAGGTAACGTTGTAAATTCATAGTTATGTGTCTCTGCGTGACGGTTACGCCATCCTAATTTCTGTGCCTCCATGCCACGTCGTTCTGTTATTGCGTCAATATGGTAATTTGGAGGGACTTTAGGGAAGTAATTATCCTTAATATACTCTGGATTACTGGATATCACCAGTGTCCGATTATAAGGATATTTGGAAGACTGACCAGGACTGTTACTATCAGTACCATAGTTTACAGAACCCTGTACTCCTCTAGTACCATATTTCATAAAATCTTGCATTCCTTTGGCTAGAGTAATGGGGATGTTTCTCATAAACTCTGCATAGGAAATCTGATTTTCACCACTCTTAGGTTCCGGTTCTGGACCTTGTGGGTATGGATGAGGTGCCGTCGGATCTTTGCGATATAAGAGTAATTGTTCTTTATCAGTTTCCAATTGGTCATATCGAATCTCAGTATGGTCAAGTTCTTTGATACTGGGGAGGGCAGCGATCTTAGTTTTCATAGCCTTAAAGTCACATTGATAAAGTTCTCTAACCTTTTCAACATCGACCTCCGGATTAAGGCCAGAAGACACTAGTCTTTCCGACACAATGGTCCAGGGTTTCATCGTGTCTTGCCATCCTTCAGCTAGGAAAGGATCCAACTCTTGAGGATCATCAGGACCAAGAAAGGTACTGATGGGGTCACTCAGTGGAAGGGTAGACGTATCTAGCATGCTCGAGGGCTCTGCTGTTTCATCAGAATCATTAGTACTACTAGTTGATTCAGATATAGTGTCTCCAAGTGAGGTATCTTCACTGGGTTTAGCGTCTCCAAGTGAGATGTCTTCACTAGGTTTAGCGTCTCCAAGTGAGATGTCTTCACTGGGTTTATTGGTATCTGGTACCAAGGCATCGACTTGGGCAATAGGCTCCAAGTTAGCACTATCAATAGGTACCTGATTTGGGTCCGTTTCGATGTTTTCGGGCGGAAGTAGAGGGACTGGGGCGTCCTCAGGTTGAGGGACAGAAGTGTCCGAAATGGGAACAGCCGGATCCAAAGGATTCACCGGGTCTAAAATCAAACAGTTAGATTAACATTACGCAATACTTAAGCTTCCGTGCAAACAAAAGCAAGCGACCAACACCACAAATTAAAACTCCAATACGTGAATGGTTAGTTCTCAAACACAATGGGTGAACAGAAAAAGTTATGCACATGAAAGTTAGCTTTTCATTAGTTAGGCTCAAGGCTCCAACATTACACAACAATTTCTCTCTAAGTGGTGCATAACATACCCATAAGCTTCTTTTAACTTACATATCCATAGTTATTTAAAGACCTTTATGAAGTATGTAATAGTCAATCTGACTCGATATTTCTGAGTCGCTATTATTTCACAATAAATAAAATTATAAAATTTTATTTTACCTGAGTCTGGTAATTTATCGGCCATGCCAATAAAAAAAACAAATAATTTTTATTTAAGAACTAACAATTTATAACTGTTCTTAATAAAACAAAATTTCTTGTTCAGGAAAATAGCAGCACGACTGGAGGTCAAGTTAGACGAACGAAGGATGATACTTTTCGCGCAAA
>PJEL010004190.1_pt1 | contig 12037 bp, 7 predicted proteins | sample 1853271 | NCBI WGS metagenome assembly PJEL01 (sample SAMN08108733, study PRJNA415343) | Invertebrate metagenome, whole genome shotgun sequencing project. | host: Globobulimina | place: Sweden: Gullmar Fjord | collected 2015-08 | reverse complement strand
TTATTCTTTATAACCCACAATATGGGCTCCATCTTATGCTTCTTAATGGCAGGAGCAGCACTACCAACCATCCAGCACTGTTTTTGACACGTCCTGACTATTTCACGGACCTTATGTGCCTGTTCACTGTTCCAGATCTCTTCAAAAGTCTTTTCTCGAATATTGCCCATAGGAACTTTTACATCCATACCATTACAAGCAAGAATATCTCCATTAGGATCTAAAAAGCATGATTCTGTACCCATTTCGCACGGCAAAAACCTTTTTCCTCCATATATAAAATTCATAAGACCATAATTAAAGTAAGCCCTGAACCATTTTTTCACTGATTTTGATTTTAACAATTCCTTTATAAGTTGCGAAAACTCACGACATACCATATCCTTATCATCAATCTTATTATCCAATTTTTGAAAATAGTGAGAGTTGTGAAGTGTTGCTGTTGCAAATTCATAACCAAGTGCATCTGATAATTCATAAAGAGGCAGTAAGTCCTTACAGTTCATATCCTGTACTGTCATACCAAATCCAATATCCTTAACACCCATTCTTCGTAATGTAAGGAGTGTTCTTAGTGTCCTGTCAAACCCACCCGGTATTTTCCTGATAGCATCATTGGTTTGTTGAAGTCCCTCTGTACTTATTCTAATTCCTAAATCAGGATATTTCTCACACAACTTAACTATTCGGGCAGTAAAGAATCCATTATTGCTTATCACTATTCTTTCTGTTTTTGGACGTATTACTTTAATGATATCATCTATATCCCGTCTGATAAAAGGTTCGCCCCCTGTTATGTTTATGAATCTCAATCCTGAGGGCAATTTCTCAATATCATTTACTGTGATTTCCTCATGGACCTTTGTAGGATAATGCCATACGTCACACATATTACATTTTGCATTGCATCTATATGTGATGATAATACAAATCTCTTTTGGAAGCGATATTGGAGCTAACATTAGTTATTAGTCCTTTCTATTTCAATTGCGGTCAAAGAATGAGGCTCAAATATAAATTCAAATGAATTACTATTTATTTTAACTCGTTTGGGTATAATCTTTACATTGTCATTTATTATCTCATTTGTTGAATCAATAGAGGGGCCGTTTAATATCCATGCATCAGCTCGTTTTAAATCTCTACCGGGAGACGATGCAACTATATCTGATGGCAAAAAACTTATTAGTTCAATAGATGTTCTCACTGCTTCGTCCATATTTTTGTTAATTACCACTAAAAAAACTGTGTTCCCGTCCCAACTCTTACTCGCATTTACCGACAAATATGGTATTCTTGTTGCCGGCTCATATTCTTCAAGTTTAACATCTTTAAAATATGCCCTACCCTTTAAAGTACCTTCTTTGCCAATTCTTCGAACAGATACTATAACTTTTTCCGCATCGAAAAGCGTCCTATATAGAATATCTATATACTGCCAGTCATTAGTTCCGCTGATCTGCTCAGTATGGGCTGCCGAACGCGTTTCTTTCCATCCTCTTGCATCTGAAACGGCCAGACAGACCCCACGTTTATCAGTTAATTTCTCGATTTTTATGTAACCGGATAATCTATAATAAGTATTTGGTTTAATCTTTGCGTATTTTACGGAATGGCTGTAATTAAAATTTTCAGGTTCGATAAAATCAATCCCCAATATTCCGTCTTTTTCTTCAGCATTCACGCCTGCTAACGACACTATCCGCCATTTTTCATTTAACAAATTCTCTGTTATTACAGATCCTTTTTTTATTTGTGAGATTAAAGCCTTAAGATTAGTTTTTTTGTCATCAGAATCATATTTCCTTATATCATAAGAATTACTCTTGGTGTCGGTTTCTATTAATATATCTCCAAAATGTTTCTTATAAAGTTCGTATACGTAATAATTAGGCCTTTTGTAATAATCGATTTTTTTAAAAAAAAAATACTTACCAATATCATAATTCACCTTTACCATACCCCATGCTTCATTAGAAAAGTGCCAGTGATTAGCCAATAAGATATTGTTCTCCGGTTTCATGAAAATCCTTAGAAGCTCCGCATTTATTAGTGCTGTTCCCAATGCATACCTGTATGGCACCGGCTTTTCCTGTGCAATTCCGGCATTATATTCAGTTATAGCCAGGGGAATTTTTCTATTTACCTTCTCTTCTAAGAATCCAAGGATTTGCTGAATCTTTTCCTCATATTCGAAAAGAGGTATAGCCAGCGAAGTACTGAAAATCTCTATAGGATCCATTACTTCCAGCTTTTCACCCCAGACTGGTGTCGGATAGGCATGCAGAACTCCAAAATCCAGATTTCCCCCTACTATTTCTAATACTACTTTATTCCATTCCTTCCAGCCATAATCTTTCTTAAGAATTACGCCTATATTGATTGAAGGGTCAATGCCTTTCATGGCATTAAAGTATTTTAAGTATCTGTATGCATACTCATCAGGTAAAACCCGCTTTATCTCTCTATGATTGCCATGCCATATCTCATTACCAATTTCAAAGTATTTAACCCCATATGGTTCAGGATGCCCGTTTTCAGCTCTTTTGCCCGCCCAGTAATGCTTCCCATCAAACGGCGCATTTAAATATTCCACCAAATCTGCCGCATCCTGTTCATTGCCGGTAAAATAGCTTATTGTAAAAATAGGCTCTGCCCCTATTTCATCCACGGTTCTCATAAACTCATTTATCCCATATAAAAAATGCTTTCTTTCCTTTCCAATAGCAGCCTTCCAGTTATAATGATGAGCTCCACAACCGCCAGGAAACCGGATAACCGTAATACCACTGTCTCTTGCTAAATCTAAGGCTCCTTTAACAGGCTCATTTCTTTTAGGATCCCAGATTCCTGAACCAGCGTCTGCATAACCATAGTTAGGGCGGCTGCCCGGATGATTCAGGGATGGTTCATGACCCAGGAAACTATTGCCAAAAACTTTTTTATTAATCTGCCCGATCTCCCTGTCATAATAAACTGTTATTTTGCTTTCATACGCAAACAAGTCCTCTGCATTGCCTGTTTCAATAACAAGCGCAGCAGACAATAACAATATGATTATTCTTTGAAATTTTGTCATTATTCTATTTATCGAAGAATCTTTTCCCCTTTACTTGCAAGCTGTCCCGGATATATATTTATTATCGTTGCGTAATCTTTCAGAGGCGCTACAGCCTATACCCATACCTGCCAAAGCACAAAATGTAAATACAATTGCGACTATATTCAAACTTCCTCCAAATGTATAAATAAAAAGGGCAAAAATAAATATTGTTAGCCCCCTGAATAATCCCTTTAGTTCATCAGAAGCTGAATTGTGTTGTAAGATACAAAAAATCGCAATTAGCGTAAACAATAACGAGGAGAAAGCCATGACACCCCAGAGCCCCATTTCAGCCATTAATTGAGGCCAGAACTGGTCAAGGCTTTTAAACCACCTCACGATAAATGATGCACTATATTCTTCATAAACAGGGGAATTATATTTCGTTGCAATTGCACCTCCAAACATGCCAGGACCGACCCCCCATAAAGGATGGTCCTTCCATATTAGGATGGCCTTCTGCTTGGCAAATTTCCTAAACGCTATCTCTCTGGGTTGCTCCGAATTACCTTCTGATATTTCCTGCCATTTCAACAATTCCCTGACATTAAAGTCTTTCAACGAGCTTAAATTAAACAGCAATATAATCATTAGAATCAATGTTGTCACAAAGATCATCTTGTTCTTATTAGACTTGAAAATCTGTACACCTACTAACAATGCAAAGCCTGCATACAGGGTCCTTGAAACACTAAAGAAAACTCCTGCCACCATTGAGATAGTAACCGCAGCATTTAATCTCCTTGATATATTCAGGTAAATAGTAAGAATTAACAGGCTGTATAATCCAAGAAGATTATAATGAGACATAATTGAAGAGACTCTGTACATCCCGAGCCTCCAGCGATTACCTGATAATTTAGCGTTATCCATATTCGGCAATATACTGGAAAGAAAATCAGTTCCATTTTCAGCCAGGTCTATTTCAATGATATATCTGTTTAGCAACATCCAGGCTTCTTCGACTATAGCCACTATCCCGATAAATACTGCTACTATCAACAAAAGACGGAATACCGCTTTTAATTCATTAATGCTCCTGAAAAAAGCAGCATAAATAATAATTACAAGAAAATTTTTTATGTAATCAAAAGTCCCGAGAAATGTTATAAGCAAAGAATTAGAATTTATTGTCCCTGACAAGAGCCCGCCCAGACACATCAGAAAAAGCGGGAAAATTAAAATGAAGTATAATGGATTAAGAATCTCCTTATTTTTGTACAACTCTCTTATTGCAAGCAAAAAAAATATAATTATAGTAACTTCATCAAGTTTATTTATAATTGATGCTAGTCCATTGCTCCAACTACTGATTCTGTTGGTAATCGTGAACTGAAAAGGTAAAAACAAAAGGATACCAGTAAGCCACCACCTTATAATATTATGATATAAATCACTGAACATTTTTCCACTATTCTTCGATGTCATGTTAATGATAATAACAATTGTCCGGCAGCAACAAAATTTCTCAAGCCAATGCTATCTAACTCATTTTTTATTTACAAGGCATTCTGTAATACACCTTTATATATTTTCATCAACTTCTTATAATGCTCTTCCGGCCCCATTTCCTGCTTTACAAAATCCTTTGCATTGCTTCCCATTTCCTCAACTAAGTCAGGGTTATTCAACATATATTTAATCGCAGCTGCTAAGTCCTTTTCATCTCTGGACTCAAAAACCAACCCCCTTTCCGTATCTTTTATTAACTCGGGAATACCTCCTATTCGGGAGCCAATAACAGGCCTGCCACATGAAAAAGCCTCAAAGATAATTAGTCCAGATGTTTCATACCACTCGGACGGCACAACAATGAATTTACAACGTTTATATAGTTCGATTAAATCATCACGATTTTTATAACCCATAAACTCTATGATATTATTTTTATCCCTTGAAGCGGCATATTCAGTTACTTGATTAAGCAGGGGTCCTGAGCCCACAATTTTCAGTTTAGACAACCCAACTTCTAACGCTACATCAATAAGAGTATAGATTCCTTTTTCTTCTGATATTCTTCCGACATACATATAGTAGTCATCTGACTCTTCCACTTTTTCCAGAGGAACAATATCAGTAAATAAATCCAAGTGTTTAACCTTATTTTTTCGAAATCCATATTCAAGAAACTTTTGTCTCAAAAAAATACTCGGAGCTATAAAAACATCTACCATATTTCTCAAGTTCATCATCCTGTGGATTGTTGACTCAAGAGCAGCCATCGTGCTTGCGCTAAAAGAATTCTTTTTACACCGTTGGATAGAAGACCAGAAATATCTGCTTTTCTTGCATTTTTCACATATCTCCCCATGAGATAGAAAAGATGTATTGGGACAAAGCATTGTGTAATCATGAAGGGTCCATATTATGGGAATATTATGTTTTTTCAATGCATAGAATATCGAAGGAGTAATATGGTGATGAACATTTTGAATATGAGCAATGTCAGGCTTTTCAGCCTTGATCAATTCCGCTATTTTTCTTTTAGCTTCTTTCGAATATATAGTTCTTTTCAATACCTTTATACCAGAGGCAACATTAACCTTCTTTATCTCTTCCTCATAGTTAATATAGCTTACAAAGAAATCAGAGTAATCCGAATCATGATTTTGAGGATGATGCATCGTAAAAATGCTCACCTTATGCCCCTTCTCCTCCAGGATCTTTTTCAATGAAAAAAGATAGGTGCAGTCACCACCCCTGTAATAATAGTAATTGTTAACCAGCATAATTTTCATATCAATATAGTAATTATTATTTTAATCCTCGGCACATTGCTTGGAAGCATTCTCTTTAATTGCCCGTTTGTAAATATTCATTAATTGGGAATAATGGTTATCTGAATTTATTTCACCATGCATAAATTTTCTTGCTACATCTCCGATAGCCCTGGCTTTTTCCGGGTGACTCAGGAAAAATTCCATCTTCAAAACCAGCATTTCTGAATCTCCCGGGTTAAAAAGCAGCCCTGTCTCCCAGTTTTTAACAAGTTCAGGAATGCCACCTATTCTCGAAGCAATAACAGGCTTTCCAAGTGAAAATGATTCAAGTACTGAATATGGAAAATTCTCATACCACTCAGATGGAATGACGAGGAATTGACTGCCCGATAATATTTTCATTGCTTCTTCATGAGTTTTGTGCCCCAAAAATTCAATTTTATCCTCAGCATTTTTCGATTTCACATAAGACATCATATCAGGCTTTATCGGACCGTCTCCAAGTATTTTAAGTTTAAATTTACTGAACTTTTCATGATTACTGTTTTCACTAGAGAAAATCCTGATCGAAGCATCTATTAGCGTCTTAATTCCTTTTTCTCCCGATAATCGGCCAAGATACATGAAGTATTTTTCATCGGCGTCGGTGTCGTTTTGACCACTGGTAAAATTGATAAAATTATTCAAATGAATTATCTTTCCTTTTTCAAATCCATATTCGATAAGTTTATCTCTCAAAAACATACTCGGAGAAATAAAGTAATTCACAGAATCACTGAACCTCATGAGCAAATGAGCTGCTGACTCAAATGCAGCCATTGTACTTGCGGCAAAAGAATTTTTTTTACACTTTATAATGAGAGGCCAGAAATACCTTCTTTTCTTACATTTTTCACATATCTTACCGTGAGCCAAAAATGAAGTGTTAGGACATATAACTGAATAATCATGCAATGTCCATATTATAGGTATTCTTTCCTTCTCTAAAACCCTGAATATAGAAGGAGTAATGTGATGGTGAAGATTCTGAATATGTACAATATCCGGTTTCTCCATCTCTATGAGCGCTTTCATATTATTCCTCGCCTCACTCGAGTAAATGGTCCTTTTTGCTACCTTAAGCGCTGATCCAACAGACTTTGTCCTAACTTCTTCCTCATAATTTATATAGCTTACAAAATATTTAGAATAGTCAGACTCATAATTCAGAGGATGATTCATCGAAAAAATACTTACATTATGACCTCGATCTTCCAACATTTCCTTAAGAGAAAACATATAAGTACAATCGCCGCCGCGATTATAATAGAAGTTATTGACAAGTAAAATATTCATGATCTGTTAGTTATCCAGAAAGTAACCTTAAAACAAAATTGCTTATTCCGATAATAGAATTCGGACGATCTATATTTTTTATATTATCATTATCACCGCTTACTAGTAAAACCGCTTCTCTTTTATGGCCTCCCGATATTTTTTTATGTGTGAAATTCTCTGTTATCTCCGAGGCGTACAGATCCATCCCTACTCCATATTCTCCATCAAGTTCAAACAGTATATCCGGAAGTCTATCTATGTTTTTTCCGGTGTACACTTCCTCTCTCTTGCCTGCCCATTTAACGATATTCGTTCCCAAAGTTTTATTTAATCCCATTAGCTCATTTATAATCTCTTCACGCAGCTTTTCGTATTCATCTTCAGTCGCTGCCCGTATATCCAGCCCGCCATAAGGGTTTGTACCGCAGAGGTTTGAAAGCATTACCGGTGAATTTATATTATCAATCAGGTAAGTAGATTTTTTCAGAGCCTTTCGGCCCGGAATCAACTTGGCAATCTTATATATCCAGTCCTGAAAGCCTAGTTTTGTGAGCGAAGAAATCGTAAATACTTTTGTCTTTTCCAAAACTTTTTTAATAGCGCCTGAAGCCCCTTTACCCGCAGTCTCAAGGTACCCTTTCTTTCTCAATATTTCATTAAGGTTCAAACACCGGGAACATCGCCGTCTATGACCATGATCACTAATAATCATTAATATTGTGTTTTCCTCAAGGGAATCTTTAAATTTGCCTATTATCTTATCGAAGGCTATGTAAAATTCTTTTATTGAATTTTCATAAGGATTCTTTCCAGGATAATACATGTCATCCTCGTCGGTAAACCTCCACATAAAATGTTTTAACCTGTCAAGGGTCAGGAAAGTCAGAAAAAAGAGATCCGGTTTAAGGTCCTTGTATATTTGTAGACTAACATCAGCAAGTTCATCTGTTATATTTACTGTTCTGTCCAGAAATGCTCCGAGTTCCTTTTCATCCGGAAAATCTACTATTCCTCCTATGGGTGGGAATTTATATTTATCCACAATATGCTCTGGATAAGCACTGATGTTGCCGCCCTCAAAAACCGGTCCTGATACCATTACACCATTAACTTTCCATGCGGGATATGCAATGAAAGGGTTTATTATACAGACGCTCTTGCCGTCATGACTTGCCATGTCCCAGAATGTTCTGCCCCTGAAATGTTCAGATCTATCGGTATTTTCTTTTTCTTTTTTATCTGATAAATAGTTTATACTTTCAACAAGGCCGTGTTCTGCGGGATTGTCCCCGGTAAAAATACTTGCCCATGCACAAATTGAATCAGGTGGAAAAGTTGATTCAATTGAGATATCTGAGGCGTCATTGAACATGGAACTAAAGTTCGGAAGTTCATCTCTCCACTTATGTAATAGAAACGGGTCAAGCCCGTCTATTCCGATAATAGCAACTTTTGACATTTTACAAGTAAACTCCAAACATTGTATCTGAACTATTTAGGCAAATCAACCAAATTATGTGCAGGCAAATACGCTACAACTGATACGACACAGAGTATTATTTATAATACTTACTTTATTATATATTCATACCAATTTATAAGAGAAATCATTCAGCCTTGCTAATTCTCACATTCGCCTTTTCAATGTTTTCTTTTATTGTTGTAATGAGATGTTGTCTCATTTCCGGTTCTTTGTCAGAAAGATTGTTCACTTCTTCGAGATCGTTCTTCAGATTAAAAAGTAACGATTGCTCCTTTCCAAGATCATAAATCAGTTTATAGTCATCTTCCCAGATTGCAATAGTCCCCTGTGTTATCTTTTGACCTTTCTTATTAGCCCAGAGGCTCATAGAAAATACTGGTTTCGCCGGAAGCGTTTTCCCACGCAAAAGTGGAACCAATGATCGACCTTCCATCCAGTCGGGAGTTGATATTCGGGCAAAATCAAGAATTGTCGCTGGTACATCTGTCTGTTCGACAAGGTCATCAATAATTCTTGAATGATTCTGACCAGGTTCTTTAATTATAAGCGGAACATGAGTCACCGATTCATACAGACTCCATCCGTGCAGAAACACATCGTGGTCAAAGCTCTCTCCATGATCCGAAGAGAAAATCACTATAGTGTTCTTCAGTATGCCCCTGCCGTCTAATTGATTCATCAGACTTTCGAACTGCTTATCACAATACATTATGAATTCATCATAGCGTGCTCTGAAGGTATTAACCTGGGGCTTAAATCCTTTCAGGAAAGGCTTATATTGAGGACTCGATGGATTCAATTTAGTTATCGGCCTAGTAACTTCTTGATGACTCCTGAGAGTTCTCAGTTCATTTGAGTCATCCAACTTTCCCATGAAAGGTGCAGGTGGAAGGTATGGATCGTGAGGAGGAAAGAGATGAATCCATGCAAAAAATGGTTCTGGAATACCTTTATCAATCACTTCAAAAAAACTATTAAAGGCTTTGTCCGGAGGGGATATCGTTGTTGTCACTGATCCTTGAACCCATCTCAATACAATGTCAAGAATAAAATCATGTTTAACAATCCAGTCATGCAGTTTAATCTTATAACCAAATATATTCAATAGCGCATTATCGATATTACTTAGCAGAGAAGCTGCAGTGCTAAATTCACTTGGCATCTGTGATAGGTCAAAACTCTCTTCTATTCCCAACCCCTGGACCGAGGCTTGGGGATTAACTACAAAGGCCATGTTAAAATATCCGGCCTTTTTCAACATCAATGGCATATTTTCAATTCCACCTCTGATTGGTTTGGTAAAAGGGTATACACTATATGTTTGGTGTGTCCACATTCTTTTGCCTGTCATAAAGCTCGCAATAGTCGGAGGAGTAATATTCCCTTGGGATTTAAGTCTTTTAAACAATGATGCTTTTTCTGACCACTTGCTTATGAACGGTGTTGTCAGTATATCGTAACCGTAAACTGACATATTACGTGCTGTCAGAGCGTCAAAGGTAACTAACATGATATTTGGAAGACTTTTGTAATTTGACGGAACCTTGGACACTTCCTTTACTGTGCTGTCATCAGTACTTTTTCCTAATGTAGTAAATGCAACTATTGGGATTGAACAGATGAACCAAGCGCAGAAAAGCCAGACTAAAGGAGTAGTCCTCTCATGAATAGCATTTATCCATTTTTCTGCTTTACTTCGATTGAACCATGATATAAATGCTGATACAAGTACAACACATATCAATACAATCCAACGCGTCTGAGGAGTTATTAATACATTGAACCATGTACGCTTGATCACCCAGACCGATGCAATCAGCGATAAAAGCAGAGCCCTAAACACCATCATATGCTCAACTTTTACTTTAAACCCAGTCCGTACCGAAATCGCTTCAAGCAGCCATAGAGGCAGCCACAGAAGGAATGCTACAATTAAAGCAACGATGCTCCAGAGAATTGTTACAAGAGCAATGCTTGGTACAAATTCAGCAAAAGATGCAGAATACTGAAATCCGTCCCAGCGATAAAAAGCATCTCCTATAAGATAAAGAGAAAAAACTACAAAAATTAGACGAAATATTTTCCAGTAAGATACTCCTGAAGATATAGAACGATAGTCAGTTCTGTATACACCCATTCACTCTTCTCCTTTTTGCAAATAATTTCACATTAAAAAAGCCTTGCATTATTACAATCTGAAACACACTATAAATCCAATCTCTTGTATACCTCATCTTTTATCTGATGAGCAAGTTCATCAATAGGCAAAGTCCCGTTTACTATAATCCACCCATATAAACCAGCCAGTTCAAGATACAATTTCCTTCTTTCCTCAAGATATTCAATATTAGGAGCATCATCTTTACGTGCAAAAGCAACATCCTCTGGACAATCGACAAAAATAACCATATCCGGAGCCGGAAAAAGTATTTTTATCCAAAAGGAGTCCAGACTATTTATGAGCCATCCTTTATTGTCTCCTAGATTAACAGACTGATCTATTACCGAATCATAAAAAATTCTGTCACTGATAATTAATCCACCCCTAATCATTTTAAGACGTATTTTCACAAATATCTGAAGCCCATAATCTATAAAAAAGCAGACCAGCCACATCCATCGAATAAAAGGATTCCTTAACAATTTCTGTTTTCTGCTCTTTATTCTGTCATGTTCAAAACCTTTGTTTGATTTCATCACCGTTTCTTTTTTCCATGACTTTATTAAAGGGCGCAACAGTAAAGGTTTCCATCTGCTCCATACATAAGACACATCTATACCATCCGATTCAAGGCTATTAGTAAGTCTCTCAGCCTGTGTCGTCTTGCCCGAACCATCAATTCCTGTTAATACAACAAGAAGTCTTCTTTTCATATCAGCCTCTCACACTCAGATAAAACAGCATCCGTGAAACGACTCCAACTGAAGCTTTCTATCTTCTTTCTATTCTGGATATTTATTCCCTTATGATTTCTGATCAGACTCACTAATTCTTCAGTAGATTTAAAGAAGTGAAACCCCTCATCTTCCCTGAAAACATCCGTCAGCATTCCAAACCGTGTAGTCACTACTGCAAGATTGCATGCCATTGATTCAAGAACAGATAACGGCATATCGATCGCTTCCCTGTTACTGACTACAGGGAAAACATAAATATCAGCCATTCTGTATATTTTTGAAATATCCGGAATGTACTCGGCAATAACACGAATTCCTGCCTTCATAAGCTTATTTTTCAGACTATGCTCAATTATAATCGATGTACTTCCAACAATAACAACCTGGATATCATCCATTTTCTGTACTTCCAACAAACACCCGATATTTCTGTTTACCTTAATATGTCCAACGTGCAAAACAATTTTTTTGTCAACAGGCAATCCAAGTCCTGATCGAATAGATAACTTTTCCTCT
>PJEL010004189.1_pt1 | contig 12038 bp, 5 predicted proteins | sample 1853271 | NCBI WGS metagenome assembly PJEL01 (sample SAMN08108733, study PRJNA415343) | Invertebrate metagenome, whole genome shotgun sequencing project. | host: Globobulimina | place: Sweden: Gullmar Fjord | collected 2015-08 | reverse complement strand
GTGGCCGTGGGGGGCGACGACTGCGACGACGGCGACCCAGATGTGAACCCCGAGGCGGACGAGCGCTGCAACGACATCGACGACGACTGCGACAACCTCATCGACGACGATGACGACGTGGTGCAGTACGCCCCGTTCTGGTACGCAGACGACGACGGCGACGGCTACGGCGACGCCGAAGAGCCTTTTCAGAGCTGCGCAGCGCCCCCGAACACCGTCGACGACTACCGAGACTGTGACGACGGAGACAGCGAGATCAAGCCGGGCGCGACCGAGTTCTGCGACGAGATCGACCGCAACTGTGACGACGACTACTACGCTGGCGCCGTCGATCCCATCAACTGGTACAACGACGGCGATGGCGACGGCTTTGGCTTTGGACCGATCATCGCTACTGCCTGCGTTACCCCCGATCCCACCGACGTCACCGACAACACCGACTGCGACGACAGTGCGGCCACCGCCTACCCGGGCGCCGCCGAGGTCTGGTACGACGACATCGACCAGGACTGCCTCGGAGGCTCCGACCACGACCAGGACGGCGACGGGCACGACGCGATCCCGGCAGGACCGGATTGCGACGACATCGACGCGGCACTTTCTCCCGATCAACCTGAGATTTGCGACGGCGGGATCGACAACGATTGCGACGGCGTAGCCGACAACGACGACCCCTCGGTAGAGGCGATCGGTCAGTGGATCTACTACCTCGATGCCGACGGGGACTCCTTTGGCGACGACGCGTCCGCCACGTCCTACTGCCCGAACACCGAGCCGGTCGGGTGGGTGCTGCTCGGGGGCGACTGCGATGACAGCGTCGACAGCGTGCTGCCCGGTGGCGCCGAGGTGTGCGACACCCTCGACAACGACTGCGATGGAGTCGTCGACGACGGCGCCATCGGACAAGTACTTTACTACCTCGATAATGACGGAGACGGCTTCGGGAGCGCTGGGGTCCTCGCGTGTGGACTCGAGCCGGGGTACTCCACGGTGGACGGCGACTGCAACGACGCCGATCCACAGACCTATCCCGGCGCGCCCGAGATCTGCGGAGATGCGTTCCGCCAGGACTGCAGCGCGCTGTCGGTCTTCGACTGCGACTCGGACGGACACGAGGACGAGGCCCAGGGTGGAGACGACTGCGACGACTCCCGCTCCGATGTGAGCCCGTCCGCACCGGAGATCTGCGACGGCTTCGACAACGACTGCGACTTGCTCTTCGACGACGCCGATCCATCCGTCGACCTCGGAACGATCGCCAACTGGTTCGCCGACGACGACGCCGATGGCTACGGCGGCCCCAACCTCGTGCTGCCCAACGCCTGCGCCCCTGTCCCCGGCTCGGCCAACAACAGCGACGACTGCGACGACAACGATGCCAACACCTATCCGGGTGCCCTGGAGATCTGCGACGGCCTCGACAACACCTGTGAGGGCGACGTAGACGAGGCCCCTATCGCCGCGCCAATCGCCTTCTTCCTCGACAGTGACGGGGACGGCTACGGCAATCCAGACATCGTGTCCGCACTGGGCTGCACTCCGCCAGTGGACGGAAACACCTGGGTCACCGACGACACCGACTGCCATGACGGTCAGGCCGCCGTGAATCCACTTGCCGCCGAGATCTGCGACAGCCTCGACAACGACTGCGATGCCCTGGTCGACGAGGCCGATCCCTCCGCAACGCTGCCGACCTGGTATCGGGACGACGATGGGGACGGGTACGGGCAGACCTTCGACACCCAGCTGCAGTGTGCCCAGCCACCGGGTTTTGTGCCGCTGGACGGCGACTGCAACGACCTCGAACCCACCGCCAACCCGGGCGCGACCGAGGTGTGCGACGGAGGCATCGACAACGACTGCGACGGGCTCGGCGACGATGCCGATCCCGATCTCGCCACGGCGACGACCTGGTACGAGGACGCCGACGGAGACGGGTACGGAGCGGCCGGCGCTCCGTTGGTGCAGTGCATTCAACCTGCCGGATACATCAACAACGACCTCGACTGCGACGACACCGACCCCACGATCAGCCCTGCCGCCCTCGAGCTCTGTGACGGAGGCATGGACAACGACTGTGACGGAGATGCCGACGACGCCGACCCGGGCACGGTCAACAAGCCAATCTGGTTCGAGGATTCCGACGCCGATGGATGGGGCAGCACGTCGAGCTCCACCAGCGCGTGCGACCTGCCGAGCGGCTACCTTCCGCAATCCGGCGACTGTGACGACGGTCGCGCAGACATCAATCCGTCCGCTCCCGAGGTCTGCGACGGTGACGACAACGACTGCGACGGGCTCACCGACGACGCCGACAGCGATGCGGTGCTCACGGTCTGGTACAACGACGCCGACGGCGATGGATTCGGGTCCCTCGCCGACACGGTGAGTCAGTGCAACTTCCCAGGTCCATCCTATAGTTTTGACAGCCAGGACTGTGACGACACCAATCCGGCTATCAGCCCACTAGGCGTCGAGATCTGCGACCTCCGTGACAACAACTGTGACGGCCTCACCGACGATGCCGATCCCAGTGTCACGGGAATGGACACCTGGTACGCCGACAACGACGCCGATGGCTACGGCGATGAAAACGATGTGGGTTTCCAGGCCTGCCAGCAGCCGCCGGACTCGTCCTCGAACAACATGGACTGCGACGACACCAATCCCAGCGCCAGTCCTGCGATCCCGGTGGAGTTCTGCAACGGCTTCGACGACGACTGTGACGACCTCCTCGATGATGCAGACAACGACGTCACCGACACCAACAGGTACTACCTGGACTTCGACGGCGACGGCTGGGGAGATGACGCCGATCCCGGCCAGGAAGCCTGTACGCAGCCGACCGGCACGGTGACCAGTCAGGGCGACTGCGACGACATGAACAGCTCGATTCGGCCCGACGCCAGCGAGGTCTGCAACGCCGTGGACGACGACTGCGACGGCTTGGCGGACGACGCAGACGGCGATGTCACGGGCGGGTCCACTTGGTATCCGGATGTGGACAACGACAGCTATGGCGACGTGAACTTCCCGGTGATCGCCTGTAATCCAGGGGTCGGCTCCACGCTGGACAGCACAGACTGCGACGATCTCGACCGCGACATCAACCCGACTGCAGCCGAGATCTGCAACGGCGTTGATGACAACTGCGATTCGCTGGTCGACGACGCGGACGGCGCGTTGGTGGGCGCGCCTGCCTGGTGGCTGGATGCGGACAGCGACGGGTTTGGAGACCCCGCCTCCCAGAGCAACAAGTGCGTGCAGCCCACCATGTCAGTGGACAACGACACCGACTGCGACGACGGCGACCCCACCAGGAACCCACTGGCCCTCGAGGTTTGTGATGGCATCGACAACGACTGTGACGCCTGGATCGACGACCTCGACACGGTCGTGTATGCCGCACCGAACTGGTGGTTGGATCTAGATAATGACAGCTATGGCGATCCGTTCGCGCCCCAGGAATCCGCGTGCATCGTGCCCGCCGGATACACCGACAACGACTGGGACTGCGACGACGGCAACCTGATGATCAACCCCACCGCCCCCGAGGTATGCGACGGCCTGGACAACGACTGCGACGGCCTCACCGACGACGACGACCCAGTCCTGTTCGGAGCGCAGATCTGGTTCTTCGATGCCGACGGAGACGGCTACGGTCGCAACGACCTCTCGGTGGAGGCCTGCACCCAGCCTTCTGCTTGGGTCCTGGCGAACGACGACTGTGACGATCTCAACCCAGCGGTCTACCCGATCCTCGCGCCCGAGATCTGCGACGGCGTCGACAACAACTGCGATGGAGACGTCGATGACGCCGACGCCTTCGTCACCGGACAGCCCAGCTGGTACGCGGACTCGGATGGTGACGGCTTCGGCGGTCCCGGGGCCGTGATCCAGTGCACGGAGCCGGCAAACTCGTACCTGGTCGACGACGACTGCGACGACAGCAATCCCTCGATCAATCCGCTCGCTCCGGAGATCTGTGACGGGCTCGACAACGACTGCGACAACGCCGTCGACGACGCAGATCCCTCGGTTGTAGGCCAGATCTACTTCGCCGATGGGGACGACGATTCCTATGGCGATCCGATGGCGCCGATCGTCGCCTGTGTGCCGGGTGCGGGGGTGGTCCTGGACGCCACCGACTGCGACGACACCAACGACAACCTGCACCCCGGGCAGTCGCTCACGGTTGGGCCGGCCGGCGCCGACTACGCCTCGATTCAGGCGGCCATGGATGCGGCCTGTGACGACGGCACCATTCGAATCTTCCCCGGCAACTGGGACGAGACCATCGATTTTGCGGGCAAGCTCCTGCGTGTCGAGGGAATCGACTCGAACAATCCTCCCGTCCTGATGCCGACCTCGACTCCGATTGTGAGGATGGAATCTGGAGAGCCGGACGGAACAACTCTGGCTGATGTGGTCCTGGCAGCCCAGGTCATGGCCCCCACCGACGGCGCCGCAGCGCGAGTTGGCCCCGGCGCAGAGGTCGCCTTCGAACGCGTCTCCTTCGTGCTGAACACCTCGAACGGCAACGGCGGCGCGGTCTACGTCGACAGCGCGTCCGCGGACTTCAGCGAGTGCACCTTCCAGGGCAACTTCAGCATCGGGAATGGCGGCGCAATCTATGCGAACGCGGCCTCGATCTTGCTGTCAGATAGCGAGTTTTCCAGTAATAGTGCCACGAACGGCGGCGCAATCTCGGCCTTCAACAACGGTGACCTGACCCTGGTCGGTGGCCGCTTCATCTCGAACGACACCACCAACGCCAGCGGGGCAGTCGAGTCCATCGACAACAATTCGCTGTCCGTCTTCAGCACCGAGTTCGACGCCAACAGCGGCTTCGAGGCCATCGCCATCATCGATTCCGACGCCATCCTGAGCGGTGTCTCGATCTCGAACAGCCTCGGGACCGGGATCTGGGTGAACGCGAACCTCGGGCTCAAGACCATCTTGGTGTCCGACAGCGTCTTTGTCGCCAATACCGTCGGCCTCGACGTGGTGGGCACGACAGCCCTCGCCATGGTCAAGAACAGCGGCGCCTGGTCGAACGGCGACGGCCTCATCTTCAGCAGCCCGAGTGCCCAGCTCACCAACATCACCGCCGCCCACAACGTCAACTCCGGCGTCACCATCAACGACCCGCTCGGCTCGGTCGAAAACGCGATCCTGTACGGCAACGGCGTCAACCTCGACGGCGTGTTCACTGGACCCGTGATCTACACGCTCTTCGACACCAATCCCGAAGCCATGTCGTGGGGCGGAACCAACCTCGACGGAGATCCGCTCTTCCTCACCCAGCACGACAACCTCGAGCCCAGCCTGTGGGACCTGAGGATTAGACCGTCGAGCCCGGCCTTCGACAGCGGCAATCCTGCGATCTTCGATACCGATGGATCCTCGTCGGACGCCGGCATGCACGGTGGACCGGCCGGGAGCGGGATCTGGTACGTCGACTCCGACGGCGACACCCTCCCCGACGGCTGGGAGACCGAGTTCTTCGGTGCCATCTTTGTCTACGGGGCCTCCGATGATCCCGACGGCGACGGCTCCGACAACAACGACGAGCTGAGCAACGGCACCAATCCCACAGACGACAACACGGACGGAGACCCGGCACTGGACGACGTCGACACCCAGCCACTGAATCCACTCATTCAGTAGATGTCAGCTAGCCAGCGTTCGTGTAGGTATCCTGCACATCGTCCAGATCTTCGAGGGCGCTCAGGAGCCTGGTGAGCTTCGCGCCGTCGGCGTCACTGATCTCGATCGTGTTGTCTGGAACCCGAGTGAGCTCGCCGCTGGCCAGCTCGACGCCCAAAGCCAGCAGCGCCTTCTTGCAGCTGTCGTAGCTCTCGCGATCGCAGGTCACGATCCACATGCCCTCTTCGAGCTCGACATCTTCGCCGCCGCCGTCCAGCGCCGCCTCCATCAGAGTGTCCTCGTCGATCGCAGCCTCGGCGAGCGTGAAGACCCCCATGCTCCGGAACTGATAGGCAACGGAGCCGGACGCGCCGAGATTCCCACCTGCCTTTGCAAAGGCGTGCTTGACCTCGGATGCGGTGCGGTTTCGGTTGTCGGTCAGGCACTCGACCAGGACCGCGATACCAGCGGGACCGTAGCCCTCGTAGGTCAGGTTCTCGTAGTCCTCGCCGCCGAGCTCGCCGGACGCCTTGGCGATGGCGCGTTCGATGGTCGCTCTGGGCATCGAGTTGGAGCGCGCCTTGTCCACCGCCATTCGCAGGCGAGGATTGTTGTCGGGATTGGGATCGCCCATCTTGGCGGCGACGGCAATCTCCTTGATCAACTTGGTGAACAGCTTGCCGCGTTTCGCGTCAACAGCACCTTTCTTCCGCTTGATCGTCGACCATTTGCTGTGCCCGGACACGGAGCCTCCACGAGAGTACGCGGCCCTTAACCGCCCTTCTCCAACTCGCGTAGTCGCAAGGCCGCTTCTGCGAGCGCGCTTCGCCCAGTCTTGGCCGCCAACTCTTCGAGAATGGCGGCCGCTTCTCCGTATCGCTTCGCTGCCGCAGCGGTCATCACCATTGCCACCCCGAGACGCCCGTCCGGAACCCGCTTCACCGCCTGGCGAACGAGCTGATATGCCTCTTCGGCCTGCCCATTGTCGACCAGAGCCTGAGCGTAGGTGATCGTCACTCGCACATCGTACGGAAACATCTCGTTCATGACACGGAGTACGGTCGTGGCGTCTCCGTTCTCGCCAGCTCCGGACAATGCTGAGGCAAAGCCCAGTCCCAAACTCGCATCCCAGGAGCGACCTTCGCTGGCGCTGCGCAGGAAGGGAGCGGCGTCCGCATGCCGACCGATCTCGTTGAGGAGGAGCCCGTGAGCGGCCTCGACTTCGATGTTTCCGGGAGCGAGCTCGGCGGCCATCGTCGAGTCCTCGACCGCACCAGGCAGATCTGCAAGTACGCGCTTGACCTGTGAGCGTCCGAGCCAGGTGAGCGCACACTTCGGGTAGTCCGCGACCAGGCTGTCGAAACCCGCAAGAGCCCCAGCGGGATTGCTCACCTGTTTCTCCCTTGCGGCGACGAGGCGCTTGTAGCCTTCGATATCCAGCGTTCCGGAGGTCACAGCTGCCGCGAACAGGGCGGTTCGAGTGGCCTCGGTGTTGGTGTGATCCACCGCCAAGGCATGGCGGGCCTTCACCAGAGCGCCGTCGGCATCGCCCTCCAGCAGCAGGACCGAGGCGAGCATGGCGGAGACCCTCGCGTCATCCACACCCCGAGTGGACGCCGCGGCGAGAACGCGGCTGGCATCCTTTGGGGAGAGTTCGGCGATGAGGAGGTACAAGCCCGGTTCCTTGGGCACGTGTTTCAGGCCGTTCTTGGCGTGGTCGAGGGCATCGGCGGTCATGCCCATGGAGAGATCGGCACGGATCAGACCCATCCAAGCCTCCGAGAGGCTCGGATCGAGATTGATCGACTGGAAATACGCGCGCGCCGCCGCGGGATGATCGCCTTTCGCCGTGTGCACCGCAGCCATGCCCATGTGCGATCGAGCGTGATCGGGATCGAGTCGAAGCGCCTTCTCGTATGCCTTGCGCGCGTCTTGACCCGAGCGAGCCGACCGGCCGGCGAGGTAGTGCGAGTCCGGATTGGTCGGTTCGGTGGAGACCCGATTGCTGTAGATCCGCTCGGCGCGGCCACCGAGGCCACTGCTGAGGAGCACATCGATAAATAGCTCCTGGGCATCGATATCGGTCGGTGCCGCCACAGCCGCGCGCTCCGCCGTGAGAATCGCCTGCTCGGTGTTGCCGGCGTAAAGCTGCGTCTCGACCAGGGTTCCGCCCCACGCCGCGACGCTCCAGAGCAATGCCGCGCCCAAGGCCGCGAGGAATGCTACACTGCGGCCGCCTCTCAAAGAATCGTGCATCACGCCACTATGCCTCGTCTCGCTCTTCTCGGCATCCTCCTCTCCTCCTCCCCCGCTCTCGCCGCTGAGACTGCTCAGCTTGCAGTAGTGGGCATTCACCAGTCAGAGTTGACATCCGCGGACCAGAAAGCCGCCGTCGCCAGCCTGATCGAGGCCGTCGAGGCCACCGGGAAAGCCAACGCGCTCTCGCCGGGCGAGGTGGCGGGCGCGATCCAGGGACGCGAAGAGATCATCCTGCGCCAAGCCCTTCTCAGCGAGGGAAACCAGGCCCTTCAGAACGGCAAGAACCTCTACAACCAGGCCCTTCCCGACGATGCAATCCCGGCTCTCGAGACGGCGATCCAGGCGTTCGAGCGAGGAGTCGTCGGCGCCAACACGACCAAGGACCTGTGGGAGGCATACATCTACCTGGGCACGTCCCAGCTCAGCCTGGAGAACGAAGAGGCGGCAAACACTGCATTTGGGGCCGCCGCCGCCCTGAATCCAGCACGCGGCCCCAATCCAGCGCTCTTTCCGCCGTTTGTGGTAGAGGCCTTCCAAGCTGCGAAAGCAGCCCTGAGCGCCGGCAAGACCAGCCTCGTCGTCACCGTCGACAAGAGCGCCGACATCTTCCTGGACGGCGAGAAGAAAACCAGCCGCACCATCGAGGGCGTTCTCCCTGGCAAACATCACGTGATGGCCCGTGGCGAGGGCACCCAGGCCTACCAGGTCGTCGTCGTCCCCGCTCCAGTCGAGGGCGAAGAGATCGCTCCGGTCGAGGTCTCGCTGACTCTAGGCGTCCCGAGCCTGGGCATCGCTGGCGAGTCCGCCGCGTCCAGGTCCCGCCAGACAGCCGCGCTGTATCGAACCTTGGGCGAACACGCCCAGGGTGTCGACCTCTTTCTGCTCGCCGGCGTGAGCGACAACCTGTTGCATCTGCAGCTGTACTCGCCGACCGCGGATGCGTTCTCCAAACAGGTCGAGATCCCCTACGCCGACAAGGCCGACGACGAGGCCGTCCAGACCGTTCCCCTCCTGCTCAACGTGCTCGACAAGGCGGGTCACCTTCCGATCGCGGCCACCATCCCGACATCGGCCCCCCTCGACATCGGCGTGAACACCGAGCTCGCAGCCCTCCTGACCCAACCCCGCACGCCGGTCGTCATCAACAACAACGGCAACGGCGGCACCACAAAGAAGAACAAGACCGGCCTGATCGTGGTCGGCAGCATCGTCGTCGCAGGTGTCCTGGGCGGCGGCGGCTACGGCACCTACGCCCTCCTCAAACCGAATGAGGGCCCCCAAGGCAACACGGTGATCGTGGGGCCGCTCTAGCATTGGAGAGCGCTGCGCTTCTCCCTCGCCTTCGGCTCACTCTCCAGCCGTGTCTTACTTGAGCGCCGGAACGCTCCAGCTGCCCTCGTAGACCTTGTCCCCGTCTGGATGGGGCGCGACTAGCTTCCAGGTGCACTCGCGGCGGCCGTACTTCGACGGGCTCTCGATGGTGCGCAGTGGCTGCAGCCGGTAGCCTCGGTCGGCCCGGTTATGGACCACGTCGTAGCTGCGATTGTACTCGTTGTCGCTGCGAGATTCTCCGTTCGCGGTCTCCTTGATCGTCACGCAGTTGGTGGCGAAGTCGACCTTCCAGGTGCCCTTCTCTCCCACATCTGGAACCTCGAGCTCGGCGCGGATCATGTACTTTCCTGGCGGGAGATCCTCGACGACCATCCCCAGATATTTGTCGCAGTTCTGTACGCCCTTGCAGATGCCGATCCCCTCTTCGTTGAAGGGACGCACGCCTAGCCGCACATCCTTGATCAGGGGATCCACGAGATCCTGCTCATAGGCTGTCAGCTTGAGTCCGACGGGTGCCGCGGGCTCCGGATCCGGCTTTGCAGCGCAGATATCCGCACAATCTGCCGCGCCGCACTTCGGAGTCTCTCCCCCACAACCCGAGATCAACGCCGCTCCCAGGATAGTGAAACAACCGAACCTCATCTCGCCTCCAGCGGCGAACCATACCATCGGAGCGCATGTGAGCCTGGCACTGGCAACAAAACGGGACGGAAGATCCCTCGGTCTGCCCGGTGAAGGCCCGTTTTCAGGTTCGGATCTGGAGGGGATCCAGGGCGAGGTCTTCCAGCTCCCATGTGAGGACCCGTGGATACTCGAGCCGCCGACCAACGGGCACGCCTACTTGGAGGGCGCCAAGGAGGGCTGGTCCGATCACCCGGAGTGGATGGACTTCCTCGACTGCGGCTCCCCTATCGCCGACCTGAAGTCCGCCGAGCGTGACATCTATCTGCACTGGTGGAGGCCCTGGCTAGAGGCAGAGAGAGTCCTCGATGTGGCATGTGGAATCGGTCGTTTCACCCAGCCCTTCCTCGATCGAGGGGCCACCGTCATCGGGGTGGACGCCGACGCCAAGAGCTTGCGACGCTGCGCCTGGCACGCGGCTGGAAGGCCCGGGAAGCTCGATCTCCACTGGTCGTCGGTCCACAAGTTGCCCGACCTGGCCGAGTTCGACGTGGCCATCGCCGCCGAGGTGCTCTGCTACGTGCCAGAGGTCGACTCCGCCCTGGCAGCGATCCACGCGCGTCTGAAGCAAGGCGGTGCCCTGCTCATCTCCATGGAGGCACGCTGGGGATGGGCGGCCAGCCAGGACGCTCCCATCGGGGCCATCGAGGCAGCGCTCGGAGGCGACGGCGTGCTGGACGCCGGCAGCGAGCGCTGGGTGCAGACCTATACCCGGGAACGCTTCACCGAGACCCTGGAGCGCGCCGGCTTCGAGGTCGAACGGATGATCCCCGCCCTCTATCTGCTCGATGGTCCCCTCGAGGATGTCGGCAACACGTCGGCTAGCCTCGAAGAGCTGCTCGAGATCGAGGAGCGCTGCCGCAATCACCCGGTGTGGGCGCCACTGAACCGGGCCTGGATCGCGGTCGCTACAAAGGGGTGACGGGCGACGGAAGAGCCGAGACGCTGACACCTCGATGGGTCGTATCCGCAACTTCCAGACGACCCACACGAGGGCAGCGCGAGATACCCCGCAACTTCCAGACGACCCCCATGAGGGCGGCGTGAGATACCCCGCAACTTCCAGACGACCCACATGAGGGCGGCGCGAGATGCTCCGTAACAACTGACGACCCGCCCGAGCCTGCCCAACAATCCCTCGCCGACTTCGCGCCACCCGCCCGAGCCTGCCCATCAATCCCTCGCCGACTTCGCGCCACCCGCCCGAGCCTGCCCATCAATCCCTCGCCGACTCCGTACCACCCGCTACCGGGCGCCCATCAATCCTTGTGTTGGCGCCTGCGGAGCCCCTACGACGTGCCGTTGATGGCGCGCACGAGGGCGTGGTGCAGAGCGTGGCTGCCGCGGCTGACCCGGATGGTTCCGGTGATCGGGCGGCCGACCAGCGCGAGATCACCGGCGAGATCGACCAGCTTGTGCAGCACCGGCTCGTTGTGGGCTCGGACCGGATTGAGTGGGCCATTCTCACCCCAGATCACGGTGTTCGCGAGGTCTGCACCCGCTCCCCGGCCGGAAGCCCGCAGACGCTCGACATCCCGATCCAGGGCAAAGGTGCGCGCGAATGCCACTTTCTCGCAGAAGTCGCCCGGGATCTCCACGGAGGCCTCTCCCTGGGGACCTCCTTCGTAGGAGACGTCGACCTCCAGCCGCAAGATCGGCCCAGGCTCGGTGACAGCCCATCCACCGGCGGCCTCGACTCGAAGCCGGGATACTCGTAGGACCTTTACCGGATCGGTCTCGACGATGCCCACCGCGGCAATGGCCTCGCACCAGGGAAGTGCCGAGCCGTCGAGGATCGGGACCTCGGGCCCCTCCAGCTCCAAGACCGCATCGGTGATCCGGTGAGCGACCAGGGCGGCCAGCAGATGCTCGGGGGTCCGCACCACAGTGTCCGAGGCCGACCCTGCCCGACAGCCGTTGGTCAGCACGGTCGAGCCCGCCTCGGTCCGCACATTGTCGATATGCACCATCACCGGCTCTGGCACCAAGAAGCGAAGACCCGTTCCAGGCGCCGAAGGGCGGACCACCACGCCGCCCGCGATCCCGGTGTGCACGCCCACTCCAACCCGCTTGAACGCCGACTTTACGGTCCGACCCTTGAACATCTGTGCAGTATA
>PJEL010004188.1_pt1 | contig 12040 bp, 5 predicted proteins | sample 1853271 | NCBI WGS metagenome assembly PJEL01 (sample SAMN08108733, study PRJNA415343) | Invertebrate metagenome, whole genome shotgun sequencing project. | host: Globobulimina | place: Sweden: Gullmar Fjord | collected 2015-08 | reverse complement strand
TCTTGTTCATTGTGAAAATAGCTCTGAGTTGGGAAGAGATTTAATCAAATTGGTATAAGTAATGATCAGCTACCATACTGTTAAATAGTTTATTTGTTATTTCGGTATTGTTAATGAAAGCAATGGTTGTTGAACCCTCAAAAATGTACCAATTATTATTTAATGAATTCCTTAATGGTTTTTCAATTAGTCATGAAATGGTAACCACAGCAAAAGAAGCATTAGCAGAGTTAGAAAATGAACAGGTTGATGTGGTTATTATTGCGATGAACTTAGCTGATGGCTTAGCCACTGAGCTCGCTAGTCAAATAAAGTCTCAATCGCAGCACACTAATACGGTCATTATTGTGATGACCGGAGAGCAGCAGCCTGAAAAGCTTCAGCAAATGAAAACTGCACAAGTAAATCACATTTGTCAGCGTCAGCAGTTAAATCAACTGAAAGAAATTTTAACTCAGCTAACGCGCAATGATTTATCAATCAGTCAGGTGCAGGGACATATTTTATATATTGAAGATCATCTGACTCTTGCCAATATGACCATGGATATTCTGCAGCAGATGGGTTTGACCTTCGATCATTGTTGTTCTGCAGAGCAAGGTTTAACTTTATTTGAAGAGAATAGCTATGACTTGGTGTTATTAGATATCGTTTTATCGGGTGAAAAAGACGGCATTGAAATGATAAGAGACATTAGAGCGCGTCGCGATGATAAAAATCTCATCCCTATGTTAGCTATGTCGGCAACTACAAAAGCCAGCGAACGAATTCATGCATTAAAAGTGGGCGCAAATGACTTTATCGTTAAACCGATAATCCAAGCAGAGCTGTCGGTAAGAGTTAAAAATTTAATTGTCGCAAGGCAATTACATTTAAAGATAATCAGCCAGCAACAAGCGTTAGAACAGTTAGCGATGACAGATCAATTAACGGGTTTATATAATCGTTACTTCCTTAACTCCTTTATTGAAAAAGCACTAAGTTTGGCCAAGCGTCATAAATATCCGTTAAGCCTTGTAATGATTGACCTTGATAAGTTCAAACATATTAATGACACCTATGGCCATGAACAAGGTGATGAGGTTTTAGTTAAGATTGCATCTGTATTGCAGAAAAGTTGTCGCTTGGAAGATATCGCTGTGCGCTTAGGCGGTGACGAGTTTTTGGTGGTTTTACCACATTGCGGTGAGAAAGATGTGATTACAAAGGCTAATGATATTTGCCAACAAGTTAATGCTATAAAAGCGAGTAATACTGATGTGGTGGTTGCCGCGAGCTTTGGTATTAGCTCAACAGAGCAGGGAAGTTTTAATTATAAAGCCTTATTTGATTTAGCCGATCAAGCCGCCTATCAGGCAAAATCACAAGGTGGAAATTGTGTTTGTTGCTTGGAAGGTGATGTTGAAAAGGCAGCGCAATAATTTTAGTTAACACTGTTTTCTGTTATCATGCAGGGCAATATATTATCCCTGTTGGAACTGCTATTTAATGTTAACTATTGCCGAGCAAATAGCTCAAGAACTCAATGTTAACGCGGTACAAGTTAATGCCGCTATTACCTTACTTGATGATGGCTCTACTGTGCCATTTATTGCCCGTTACCGAAAAGAAGTTACTCAAGGTTTAGATGATAATCATCTGCGACATTTAGCGCAGCGATTAAGCTATTTACGTGAACTAGATGATAGGCGACAAGTAATTTTAACTAGCATTAAGCAGCAAGATAAACTTAGTCCAGAGTTGGAAAAGTTAATTCAACAAGCGGACAATAAAACGCGTTTAGAAGATTTATATTTACCTTACAAACCAAAGCGTCGTACCAAAGGGAAAATTGCCAGTGAAGCAGGCATAGAGCCATTGGCAAGTAAACTCTTCAATAACTGGCAGTTGTCACCAGAGCAAGAAGCTAAAGCTTTTATTAATGAAGCAGCAGGCTTTGCTGATGTAAAATCGGTACTTGAAGGTGCTAGCTTTATTTTAGCTGAGCGCTTTAGTGAGGATGCAAATTTACTCGCAAAACTTCGCCGCCATTTATTAAAACAAGCGCACTTAACGAGTAAACTTGTCAAAGGACAAGAGCGTGCAGCAGCAAAGTTTCGCGATTATTTTGAACATAGTGAAAAGCTAAGAAATGTTCCATCACACCGCATGCTGGCAATGTTACGTGGTCGAAATGAAGGCTTTTTACAGCTGAGTATTGATGTCGACCCAGGACAAGAAAAGAATAGCTTTAGTAGTGCTGAGCAAATCATTACCGAGCACTTAACGTTACGACTTACTAAACAAGCGGCAGCAGGCTTTTTAACAAAAGTGGTGCAATTGACGTGGAAAGCCAAGTTAGGAGTCAGTTTATCAACTGAACTGATCACCAGTTTACGTGAACAAGCTGAAACACAAGCGATAGATGTTTTCTCTAATAACCTTTCTGACTTATTAATGGCGGCACCAGCTGGCCCTCAGGTAACACTTGGTTTAGATCCGGGCTTAAGAACAGGCTGTAAAATTGCCATTGTTGATGGCACTGGCAAGTTATTACATACAGCGACCATTTTCCCCCATGCACCACAAAATCATTGGGATAAGTCTGTTAGAACCTTAGTGAATACCTGTCGCCAACATAAAGTAGAGTTGGTGGCTATTGGCAATGGTACTGGCTCACGTGAAAGTGACAAACTCGTTGCTGAAGTGATACAAATATTCAAAGACGATGAAAGTAAAATACAACTTACTAAAATGATTGTTAGCGAAGCTGGCGCATCGGTTTATTCTGCTTCTGAATTTGCCGCCAATGAATTTCCAGATCTTGATGTCTCAATTCGTGGCGCGGTATCTATTGCGCGCAGGTTGCAAGATCCGCTAGCTGAATTAGTTAAAATCGATCCAAAAGCTATCGGTGTTGGTCAATATCAGCATGATGTTAGTCAAAGTCAGCTTAGTAAAACCCTTGATGATGTTGTTGAAGATTGTGTAAATGCAGTGGGTGTTGATTTAAATAGTGCCTCAGCCGCTTTATTAACTCGTGTCTCAGGGTTAAATAAGACCATGGCGAATAATATTGTCTCTTTCAGAGATGAACAGGGGCGATTTACCAACAGAAAACAACTTAAAAAGGTTGCGCGTTTAGGGCCAAAAGCTTTTGAGCAAGCGGCTGGTTTCTTACGTATTTCAGATGGCGATAACCCACTAGACCAATCAGCATTACATCCTGAAAGTTATCCTATTGTTGAGCGCATTATCAGCCAATTACAGCTTGATGTTAATAAGGTACTTAATAATGATGAGCAGTTAAAGTCACTTGATATTACTCAGTTAACCAACAATGAAGTTGGTGAAATTACCATTAAAGAAATTATCAAGGAGTTGGCTAAGCCAAGTAGAGATCCACGACCTGAGTTTAAAACGGCAAGTTTTACTGAGGGTGTAACTACCATGGCAGATTTAACTTTAGGTATGATACTTGAAGGCGTTGTTTCTAATGTGGCCAACTTTGGTGCTTTTGTTGATATTGGTGTGCATCAAGATGGTTTAGTACACATTTCCTCAATCACAGATAAGTTTGTTAGTGATCCACGTGAAGTAGTTAAGGCCGGTGATATCGTTAAGGTGAAAGTATTAGAAGTTGATGTTGCGCGTAAACGTATTAGCTTAACTATGCGCTTGGATGAACAAGTGGTAACACAAAGTAAAAAGCCTCATCAAACTAAACAGAATGAAAATAGTGGCAATAACCAACATAAAAACCAACAAAACAATAAAGCCAACCAAAATAAACCAGCGGCACAGCAAAATAAACCGAGAGCCAAGAAAGTAGATAATGCCGCTATGGGTAACGCTTTTGCGGATGCTTTTGCCAAGTTGAAAAAGTAATGCCAAACTATTTTAAATTAATTGAATAAATAGTGTTGACTATCGTAATGAGAATGATTATCATTTGTTTCGTTGCTTAGGCAGTGAATGCTCTCTCACTAAATAAGTAATAGCAAAGCACGGAACTTAGTGGTTATGCTCCAGGACACATAACCACTAAGTACCACTTTGGAACTCCCCAGAGTTCAATTCGATTTTAAAATTTTTGATGGTTTAGCCAGTAACACTTTTGATAATAGTGTTACTGGCTTTTTTATAGCTAATGCCTTGTTACTTTGGCCTATATTTTGAATCGACCTACAACATCAGACATATCGTTACTACTGCCTTTTAATTGTTGGCTGGTTTCGCTCAGTTGCTGTGTTGTTGCCAGTGATTCATCAGTCATGCCCGCTAAATCATTAATACGCATATTTACCTCATCAGCAGCTTGGCTTTGTTGTTCGGTTGCTCTCGCTATTTGCGTATTCATGTCAGAAATAACTTCCATCAAGCGATCTATTTCTGAGAGTGAATCGTCTGCTTTTGTTGTTTGATCAACTGTTTGCAGGGAAATATCCTGACTTACCTTTACAGCCGCAACAGCTTCTTGTGCACCCGCTTGTAATTTTTGAATCATTTGTTGAATTTCGTTGGTACTTTGCTCTGTACGGTTAGCTAAAGTACGAACTTCATCAGCTACAACAGCAAAGCCACGACCTTGTTCACCAGCGCGTGCTGCCTCAATAGCGGCATTTAGTGCTAATAAGTTAGTTTGCTCAGCAATGCCTCTAATAACATCAAGTACTGAGCCTATATTGTCACTTTCTGAGGCTAAACTGGCGACAACTTGGCTGACATCGTCAATGTTGCTAGATAGCGACTGCATTTGAGTTATGGTATTGGAGATAATTTGTTTACCATCAGAGGTATTATTTCTTGCATCATTGGCAGCTTGCTCAGCGGAGCTGGCGTTATCACTGACTTCCTTTATTTGTGAAGTCATTTGCTCCATCGCTGTAGCGACTTGCGCAGTAATATCATTTTGAGTTTGTATCAGTGTCTGGGTGGTATCACTGGCACCAGAGACCGCATCGGCATGATCTAATACTTGTGCGGTATTATCGGCAACATCTTGCAATAACTGCCGCATCTTGCCGGTAAATTCATTAAAGTAGTTTGATAACCTGGATATTTCATCTTGACCTGTGGCATCGAGGGTCTGAGTTAAATCACCATCTCCTTGTGCTATATCTTTCATTAACTCAGCTGCTGAGCGAGTAGGTACTAAGATACTGTTGCCAATAACATAGCTTAAGGAAATAATTACCATGGCAATTATCACACTATCTAAGATCACCATATTACGTTGCCCTGCAAAGGTGGCATTAATATCATCTAGGTAAGTGCCCGTACCAATAATCCATTGCCAAGGTGTAAAACCTTTAACAAAGCCTATTTTATCTACGGGGTCTTCAAAACCAGGTTTGGCCCACTTGTAATAAACAAAACCTTCACCTTTTGCTTTGGTAATATTGACCATATCAATAAATAAAGCAGTACCGTCGGGGTCTTTTATGCCAGCAACATTTTTACCATTGAGCGCAGGCTTTATTGGGTGCATTACCATATTGGGAGTAAAATCATTCACCCAAAAGTAATTGTTTTTATCATAACGTATATTGGCAATGATACTCAGAGACTGCTCTTTTGCTTGTGCTTCAGTAAGCTCTCCTTTTTGATACAAGGCATAATGATGCTCAATGATAGTGTAAGAGCTATCTACTAACTCTTTAGTGGTGTATTTTTTGTGCTCCATTAAAGAGTGGTACTCTTCTGATAAATTCATCACATCTAGCGCACTAATGCCAATAATGATCAATGCCACTAGCATGGCTAACCTTTGCTGTATGGTGAATTTTCTTAAAAAATCCATAAATTTCTCTTTTAAATTAACGAGCTGTATTTATCAGTTTAGTCTAATTATTATCATATTCATGTAAAGTAAGATAAAAAAAACACCAGGATAAATAACGATTGGTTGCTGGGTTTTTAGGTGGTTTTGATCGGTTATTAAGGGGGATTTAATGGAATTGAAATTTTGAAACTCTTACCTTGAGCTTGCTCTGTAAGTAGCTTTATCGACCCTTTAAATTTTTGGGTGACGAGGTTGTAAACAATATGTGCGCCCAAGCCTGAACCACCTTGGCCTCTTTTAGTAGTGTAGAAGGGTTCAAATAATTGTGCTTTAGTATCTTCATCCAGCTTACAGCCGTTATCACTGAATATGAGTTCGATGGACTTGTTAACTTTCATAACTTGAATGGTGATTTCGCCATCTTTTTGATCGGCAAAAGCGTGAGTTAAGCTGTTAATAACAAGGTTATTGGTGATTTGGGCGATAGCACCAGGGTAAGAATAAATACTAATATCATCAGGGCAGTTTAGCTGAAGATTAATATTTGCCTGTCTGGCTTTAGGTCTTAAAGATCGTAAAACATCCTCAAGATAGTCATGTAAATTAAGCTGTCTTGCGTCATCTACCACACTATCAACAGCGATTAATTTGAAGCCTTCAATTAACTTAACTGCACGTGAAATATTTCTTAATGACAGTTCAAAACCTTGCTCCATTTCATCTGTGAATTTTGTTAACTGCTTAGCGCTTAAGGTCTGATCTTGCATTGCTTGAACTATATTGAGGCACTCTTCTTTCATAAAGCTAATTGAAGTCAGTACAATACCGATTGGGGTATTAACCTCGTGGGCTACCCCTGCAACAAGTCCACCTAGAGAAGCCATTTTCTCGTTTTCTAATAACTGTACTTGAGTGAGTTTTAACTCTTCGAGTGTTAGATTGAGTTCATCGTTACTTTGACTCAGTGCTTGTGTTCTTTCTTCTACTCTTAGTTCTAAGTCTTCATTAAGGGAGTTAACTACCTGTTCCGCTTTTAATCGTTGTGAAACCTCAACTTCTAATTTTTCGATCGCCTCAAGTTGCTGCTTAGCATGACTTTCCAGTAACTCACGCTTTTGTTGGTGAAAGTTAACTTGTTCAAAAAGTTCTTTAGGGGATAGTTGTAATTGAGCAAAAAAGCGAGAAAAATAGCTGGTTAATTGCTGCTCTTCATCGGCATTAATCAAATCTACTTTGTTAAACGCTTTGTAAGCTGAGGCCATACCAATGGCACCAGCTAAAGCGTTTAGAGCGGCATTTCTTAATGAAGATAATTCACCAATATTAATTTTTTCCTGTTGATTTATCTCGGCTTTTTCTAATGACTGTTGTAATTTTAGTTCAGCTAATTCTTCTGGCATATATTGCAAAAAAACTTGCTTGATAAGTTGATGCTTGGCAAAGGCTGTAATATTTGCGGGTGTGCCATCAGAAAAGTCATTTTTTAAATAGATGTTTTTAACATCGACAAATTGGTGAGCTATCTTTTGCTCTTCTGCTGACATTTTAGTAAATAAAGAAACACCGAGATAAACAAGGATGTTGGCAAGTAAACTCCATACTAGGGCATTGGTTAATGGCGATATTGCCTGAATGGCAAAAAGTTGTTCAGGATTAAACCAATAAAAGAAGCCTTTATTTTGGGAGAGTATAGGTAAATCTAACCAGCCAGAGCGAATTAATGATGGCAATAATGAACAATAAAACCAAAAGCAAGCACCAACAGTTAACCCACCGATGGCCCCTGCTAAATTACCCTTACGCCAAATGAGACCACCAATCAATATTGGCGCAAATTGCGCGGTAGCAACAAAGCTTATGCTACCAATATTCACTATGAGTTGTGAGTCGCCAATAGCACGGTAATAAAACAGGCTTAAAAAGAGTATTGTAAATACCATCAACCAGCGTAAAGGTAAAATTTGACGCTTTAACGTGGATAACTTAGGTGTTTGCATGATAATGGGCATTAAAATATGATTAGTTAACATGGTTGAAAGCGTCATTGCACTAATCATTATCATACCTGTTGCCGCAGCAAAGCCACCGAGAAAGGTAATAAGTGCGATAAATGGAGCATGTTCTGCTAACGGTAGAGTTAACAGTAATAGGTTTGTCGACTCAAGAGTTTCTGGACTGAGTAAGCCTGCAAGCGCGACAGGAAAAGTGAATAAGTTGATAAGTAATAAATACAGTGGAAAAAGCCACTTAGCGCGGTCTAGATGGTTAGCATCACCACATTCAACAATACCAACATGAAACTGTCTAGGTAGGGTAATGATGCCCAAAGCCCCAATTAACATAAAACTGAGCCATTGCTGAGTCGATATTGTTAGTACGTTCGGATTAAGCTGTGTTTGTGTGGAAAGTTTTTCAAATATACTAAACACTCCGGGGTTGATGACATAACAAATCCACAATGTGCCAATCAACATCGCTATTAACTTTAAAATACTTTCACCCGCCAGTGCCACCATCATGCCGGGATGTTTTTCTGTTGGATCGATATGACGAACGCCAAAAACAATAGTAAAAAATGCCATGAGCAAAACAATAATGACATCTAAATAATCAATAAATGCTAGAGCTTGTTGGGAGTTGGCTGTCAGGATGAGAAAGCTATCAATGACTGATTTTAACTGAATAGTTAAATAAGGTGTGATTCCTACTAAACACAGTAAGCTAATTAAGGCGGCTAACCCCTGAGACCTTTGATAACGCACTGAGATGAAATCGGCAATGCTGGTGGAGTGGAACTCATTTTTTAGTAACACCATTTTTTTTAACAATGGCGTCATAAAAATAAAGGTCAGCGTAGTGCCAAGGTATAAAGCAACAGGAAATAAACCGGATTTAGTGGATACGGCGATATTGCCAAAAAACGTCCATGAGGTACAAAAAACGGCCAAACTTAATGCGTAGGTATTAGCTGAGTTACGTATTTTTTTAGCGCTTTTACTTTCGGATTGTCCCCATTGAGCTAATAAAAAGAGTGAAATGATATAAAGAGCAAGTAAAAATATTAATAGGCTAAATGAAATCACTTATCGCTGTCCTTTGGTGCCAACTCTGTGTGGGTAATTGTTGTAGAGTCTTTTGGGGAGGGCTGGAAAGCTGATAATAAAATGATGAGAGACCAGCTGATAAAAATAAATAACCAGTTGCTAAATAAAGATATTTCATCAGTAAGTAATAAGGGAATAATAAAAGCAATAAAAGCTAGTACGGCGAGAAAGCTGCGCTTAGCAATATTTTCAGACATCTGGTCAGCTCCCATTAGAAAAGTATCACTTCATTATAGGAGGAAAAAGATTTTTTTAGCAATACCTATTATATAATCAATAAGTTAATGCTGTAGCATAAAAAAAGGGAAGCAAATGCTTCCCTATAAAATAACCTCAATGAGGTTAACTAACGCAAGATTGTTAGTTCTATTGGCTTGTAGTCTATAGAACGAATTTAGTTGAAAATTGTACGTAAGCAGAGTCGCCAGTTTTAGCATTAGGTGCATTATCGTCAATAGCGAAGCTACCCACTTCAATACCAAATGATAATTGCTTAGTCACATTTTCGAATAAGTTAACACCAACGTGTGTACGCTCTCTATCTGACTCTTCAGTGCTGGTATAGCCAACAAATACAGAGCTACGTAATGTTTCTGTCCAGAAATGGCGATAAGCACCCATTACTGAAACTGTTTCCTCTACTTCTTCACCAACCATATCTGTTGCTGCGGTTACACCGACGTAACGACCTGTGTTACCACCGTGTAATTGGAAACGCACGTCATCTTTACCAAAGGTATTAATACGGCCTGCAACACCAAAGCCTACAGCTGACTCAGTATTACCCGTAGTGCTCTCTAACTGGCGTGCTACCCCTGATAATGAAACATTACCCCAGTCGCCTTTGAAGGTGTATTTACCAATAAAGTCAGGGATACTGTCATTTGCTGTGCCGCCTTGTGCGATGTTGTTACCACCGTATGAGGCTGGGTTTTCAATAGAAAGCTGTAAGCCTCCCATAGTGTAGCGAATTTGACCTTGACGAATGAAGGCGGAAGCGACTAACGGACCACCAAAATCAGCCGCTTCAGCCAGTGAGCTAGTGTTTTGGAAAGTAGTCCACGTTTGACCCACTAAAACATTTTTATATTTAACAAAGGCGTGGCGTAAGCGTGGTTTAGATGAGTTTGAAATTAATTCATTACCGCCACCTTTTACCGCATCACCGTAAAAATCTATTTCAATAAAACCAGTAACATCACCATGCACATATTTAGTATTAAAACGAGTTTCATTGGCAGAAATACCAAAGTTTGATTGGCTTTCGCCTAATACCGTACCGCCACCATACCAATAATCTGTTGCGCCAATATCACCGCTAACATAACGTGCATCAACTTTAACGTAACCACCAAAAGTTAGACTGTTACCTTCATCTAAATCTATGGTGTAACCGGCATTTGCTGTGCCTGCTACTGCAAGTAGGCTGGTAGCCAGTACTAATTTTTTTACCTTAAACAATGAATTATTAAACATGGTATTCCCCATTTTTTGTTTACTTATTATAGTGAGACTTATTGTATGTATGTGTTTCAAATTTTTAATTTTTATTGAGATCTTAGTGTCTCTTATTTATTTTTATAGATGTTACTTTTTGTTATTGCATAATAACTTAGAGTGAAAAGTGTTCAAAAGGAATTAGACCTAAGTCTACATTGCGATAAAATTGCTTAGACTTTAGTCGATTATTGTTAAATTAATGCCATTATTTGGCATATTACTTGGCTTTAAAGCCTATTCTAAAACCGCCCCAATGTTTACCTTGGACAAATATTGGCGCGGAAACATCATGCATAACCTCACCGGTATCACGTTTGTAAGTTTGTAGTAAAAACTTGTCGGTGTGTTTACCGCAACGAATACCTGTAGGGTCATCAAAAATACGCTTAGTACGGTTATTGATTACATCAATATCGCTATTACCTGTAATGGCCTTAGAGAAGCATTTATTATGGGTAGGGAAGTAACCATTGATATCAACAGCGCCGGCGTAAATCATTTCACTAAACTGCTTTAGTAGTGGCTCTTGAATTTGAGGGAGGTATTGATCGGTAAATTTATCGAAGCCGGAGGTGTATTTTTTCGGTTCACTATTGCCTAATTGGCGGTAATTAAAATCAAATAATTTCTGATTAGTAATAAGATTACTATTGATGCTTTGTTCAAATAGTTGGCCTACATGATTAGCCCCAAGTAGTGCTTGTTGGCACATAGTCGCGATAAGAGAATCATTTTCAAAAGCCGAGATATGTACAAAAATGGATTCTGTGCTGTTCGAAAGGGTCTCTGCTTGCACTGATGCTGCTTGTGTTGCACTGCTTTTACTTAATAAGAAATCATGCAAACTGACTACCGAGGAAGATATTTCTTCTGCTGCAAAATCTTGTTCTTTTAGTGCATGGCTAATTTGATCACTAGCTGAAGAAGAATCAGTCATTAACTGTTCTATTTCAGCAAAGCTATGCGATAAATCAGACATTGTACTTACCACACTGCCAGTTTGCTCAACAATTTTTGACATCACTTGCGTCGTTTCACTGGTTTCATCGCTAGTTTGTTTAAGCATTTCGCCAATTTGTGCGGTAGCATCGGCGGTTTTCCCCGCGAGTGCTCTCACTTCATCAGCAACAACAGCAAAACCACGGCCTTGCTCTCCAGCACGTGCTGCTTCTATTGCTGCATTTAGGGCGAGTAAATTAGTTTGCGCAGAAATACCATCAATAACATCGGTAATACTTTGTATCGCTAGCGCTTTTTCTTCCAGGGATTGTATTTTTTCAGCGGCACTGTTTACTGAGTCGCTAAGCTGATTAACAATATTAATATTATCACCTAGTTGTGCTGAGCTGGCGGTACTGGCTGTCATAGCAGTATTTGCTTGTCGGGAAGCAAGTACTGCATTGTCGTTGATTTGTTTACTATTTGCCGACATTTGCTCTGCTGCTGTAGCTAGGCGATCGACATCTTCACTCGACTTATCGATGGCACCACTGAGCTGTGCTAAAAAGTAGCTAACTTCTGCTGAATTAATGGCTAGTTCACTTGCTTGGGTACTTATTTGTCCACCTATTTGAGAAAGCTCTTCGGTAGTGTGGCTTTGCTTATTTTCAGGCAAGCTAGCAAATGTATGCTGTGCGTGTGTGACTATTCTTTTACCAAAAAAAACCAGCGC
>PJEL010004187.1_pt1 | contig 12043 bp, 8 predicted proteins | sample 1853271 | NCBI WGS metagenome assembly PJEL01 (sample SAMN08108733, study PRJNA415343) | Invertebrate metagenome, whole genome shotgun sequencing project. | host: Globobulimina | place: Sweden: Gullmar Fjord | collected 2015-08 | reverse complement strand
ACCGCTTACGGTAGAGAGGAAGTAATGCAGCAAGCCCAAGATACTGGGTTGGAAGGATTTCTGATCAAACCAGTTACGCCCTCGACTCTATTTGACACCATCATTGGCGTATTTGGAGAGGAAGGTGGCTTCCGCAATGCGGGTCTTTCAAAAGACTCCTGGAAAATTGAGACCATAGATAGCATTCGTGGAGCTCAAGTGTTGTTAGCAGAGGATAATAAAATCAATCAGCAAGTGGCTAACGAACTCCTGACCCAGGCAGGATTGCAGGTCACCATCGCCAACAATGGGAAAGAAGCCGTTGAAATGGTGAATAAGAATCATTTTGATGTGGTGCTGATGGATATTCAGATGCCGGTAATGGATGGTTATGAGGCTGCTCAAACGATTAGAAAAAACCCAGCTAACGATCACTTACCTATTATAGCCATGACGGCCAACGTGATGGCCGGTGACCGGGAAAAAACACTGGCAATGGGTATGAACGATCACGTGGGGAAACCGATTGAACCCGATATCCTGTTTAAAACATTGGTTAAATGGATTCCCGAGCAGGAGGGTCACAGTAGAAGTCTGCCTCTTCCAGGTAAAAAGGCAATCGACTCTGCGACATCTTTACCTGAGAGTCTCCCTGGAATCGATTTGAATATCGGATTAAGGATGGTGGGAGGTAACCATCGACTTTATAGAGATCTACTCCTGGATTTTTTTAAAGATCATGCACAGGATGCCCAATTGATCCAGGATGCACTTCGGCAGAGTGATAAGGATACGGCACAACGGCTAGCACACACTCTCAAAGGCGTATCTGGTGGACTTGGAGCAATCAGCCTCAACAAAGTGGTAACTGAACTGGATGCGGCGCTGAAGGACGGAGATATTGAAGTTCACCTTGAAATTTCGTCCAGACTTGATTTGGAAATGGCGACTATTATTGAGGGGTTGACAGCTTTTGCGAAACGACAAAAACCTCAAACTAATGAGACAATTTCAGAGACAAAATTGAATATTGATGTGCTAACTCCACTTCTGGTTGAAATAGAAGCACTATTAAGGGATAATGACCCCGATGCTGAAGAGAAAGCAGGCAATCTCAAGCAACAGCTCAGCCAGTCCCCGCATGGAGAGTTGGCCAGAAAACTCTCTGGGCAGACTGAAAATTATGAATTTAAAGATGCTTTAGAAACACTCGTTGCCTTAAAATCAAATCTGGAAAACAGTGGTTAAAAATTAACGATTTAAGAAAAAGTTCTCACAATCACCTGAATTAAGCCTTTTAGGATTTTAATCATATGGAATTTACAACGGAATATCGAGATCAAATTCGCATCGTCAGACTCGGCGGCAGTGTGGATTCGGTTTCCACACCTATTGTGGAATCGATGATAGACCCTTTTATTAAGAAGGGTGAGGAAAAATTTCTGCTGAGTTTTGAGAATGTCACTTATATGAGTAGTGCCGGGCTTCGTTTTTTGTTGGTCACCGAAAAGAAGCTTCGCCAATTGCTTGGGAAACTTAAAATCTGCCAGTTGAATGAGCACGTTCTCGAAGTCATTCATATTTCTGGGTTTGACAAGTATCTGCATATCTACGAAACAGAAGAAGATGCGTTTAAGGATTTTTAACTCCACCAGCTTTTCTGCTGGCGCTATTAAATATTGGAATAGAGATTATCAATGGAAAACCAAAGAAGAGTTTTAATTGTCGATGACGAACGTTTTAATGTTAAAGTTCTGGCCGACCTGTTGAAATCTGACTATAAAATTATGGCAGCCAAGAGCGGAGAGCAGGCCTTGGAAATATCAACAGCAGAAAACCCACCGGATCTTATTCTATTAGACATTATGATGCCGGACATGGATGGCTACGAAGTCTGCAGGCGGCTTAAAGCAGACGAGGTCACCAGGGAAATCCCTGTTATTTTTGTTTCTGCCATGAGCGATGAAACAGATGAAACGAAAGGCCTGGAATTGGGGGCTGTAGATTACATCACCAAGCCCGTTTCTCCTCCGATTGTCCAGGCACGAGTAAAAACGCATATGCGGCTGCAACAGAATCTGGCAGATTTACAATCGGCTCACAACATTATCGAAAAGCAGAAAAAGAGAATGGAGGATGAACTGAATGTGGGTCAAAAAATCCAGATGGATATGATTCCACTCTCGTTTCCTGCTTTTCCAGACCGTAATGAATTGGATATTTTTGGAAAACTGGTTCCGGCTCGAGAGGTCGGCGGAGATTTTTATGATTTTTTTTTCGTCGACGAAGACCGATTTTGTTTCTGTATCGGTGATGTTTCCGGGAAGGGGGTCCCCGCTGCTTTATTTATGGCAGTGACGCAGACCTTCATCAAGTCCAGAGCCTCGGCGGATCAATCTACTGCGAGCATTGTCACACACATTAATGATGAACTGGTCAAAAACAATCAAGAGTACATGTTTGTGACACTTTTTATTGGTATCCTTGATGTGCAAACTGGAAAACTGATCTATACAAATGGCGGTCATAACCCACCCTATATTCTGCAACAGAATGGCGAAAAAACGCGTTTGGACGCCAGACACGGTCCGGTGGTCGGCCCTATAGATGGCCTTGCCTACAAGGAAGATACCACTTTTTTAACAGAAGGTGACATATTGCTGATGTACACCGATGGTGTTACTGAAGCGATGGATCACAATCAGGAACTGTTTTCAGAAAAAAGACTGGTTGAGCTGATGTCCACAGGCGAAATCCAATCTCCTGAAACCCTCACTAATAAAGTGTTCAAGTCTGTTAAATCCTTTGAAGGAGAAATGGATCAAGCGGATGATATCACTATTTTAGTGCTTCAGTATTTATCAAAAACAAAAAATGGGGCCCAGCGACTGGAAATAGAAATATCCAACCAGGTAGAAGAAATTGAGAAGGTCAAAAACCTGTTCGATTCATTTGCTGCTGAAAACAAGATCATCGATACCACAAGACGAAAACTGGATCTGGTCTTCGATGAAATACTGAACAATATCATCTCATATGGCTACCAAGACAAGAAAGAGCACTTAATTCAAATTAAAGTGGATCTATCCAGCGAACGGGTGCTGGTCTCAATCATGGATGACGGTATGCCGTTCAATCCATTTATCATAAAACCCCCTGACACCAGCCTTGCTCTGGAAGACCGGGAAATTGGCGGATTGGGAATACATCTGATCAAAAAATCCATGGACAAGGTTTCATACCAACGACGTATCGACAAAAACGTTGTCACCCTGGTGAAAAACCTTCGTTCCACCGATTAGTCATCCAACTTAGTGAAACATCCCCCAGGCCCCCTTCAAAGGGGGATTAATATCAAACATGGAGAAATGAATATGAACATTGAGATCAAAGAGGTTGAAGGCGCAAGTGTTATTATCGCTGAAGGTGCTTTGGATACGAACACCGCACCCGAGTTAGAACAGGAAATGACAAAATTGCTGGAGCAGGGAGCCAAGAAAATCGTTGTCAGCGGTGAAAAAATGGACTTTATCAGTTCAACAGGCTTGCGTATTTTACTGGCAACAGCGCAAAAACTTAAAAACAATAATGGAGAGTTGAAAATCTGCAGCTTGAATGAAGATGTCAAGGAGGTGTTTGAAATCTCGGGTTTTAGCTCGATATTAATGGTTTACAAGGATCAAAACGAGGCTCTCCAGAGCTTTTAACCCCGCAGGGCGATGACGCTTGAGGAATAAACCTGCTTGTTCATACTAATTGAATGAGCTGTCAATCACAGAAGATGAGAGATATATGTCTGAGAATAAATTAGCCATGGATTCAAAAACAATGCAGTCTATTTTGGTTGCAACCGTCGTTGTGGGGATCGGCATGATTAGCACGATGGTTTCCTATGCCGCTTTGATCTTTTCAGGCTCCTGCCCCGAATATCTGGGTACTGGGGTGGCCCTGTTTCTATTGGCCGCTGGACTGATGGCCATCGTTTTTTCGTTGTTTTCCAGCTATCCAGGAACATTTGGTTCGATTCAAGATATTCCAGTCGCCATTGCAGCGATGATAGGCCTATCTCTGGTCGAACTGCTGCCAAACGCATCCCAGGCAGGTATCTTCTCCAATTTGTTTGTTGCTGTAGCCATTTCAACTGTTCTTACCGGTATCTGTTTCGTGCTTCTGGGTTATTTTAAATTGGGAAATCTGGTTCGATTCATCCCCTACCCGGTCATGGGCGGGTTCCTGGCGGGTACCGGCTGGTTATTGATGAAAGGGGGAATTCAGGTGACGACTTCGGTGAAATTCAGCCTGGCTGGCATCTCTACCTTTGTGACAGAGGTAAACCCAACTCAGTTGGCTTGTGGATTGACTTTTGGTATCGGTTTGTTAATTCTGAACCGACGCTTCGCCTCGAATAACTACATCATGCCGGGTGTAATTATCGTCAGTTTCATGTTATTTGCGCTGACAACGACCTTTCTGGGACTCTCTGGTGAAACACTCAGTAGCAATGGATGGTTGATTGGCCCCCTGCCCAAAACAGCCCTCTGGAAGACGATCGCGTTTCCAGACTTAAATTTGGTCGATTGGTCAGTGATCCTCTCCCAAACCGGCAGTATCAGCACCATTATCATCCTCAGTGCCATCTCCTTTCTGCTGAACGAAAGCGGTGTCGAATTGGTGGCCGGGGGTGACTTTGAATTCAACAAGGATCTGTATGTGACAGGTGGGATTAACATCGCCTCAGGAATGCTGGGTGCCCCTTCAGCCTTTATTTTTCTCGGGTCCACCTCCCTGGGAACCCGCATGGGAGCCCGACATCGATTGTTCGGGATCTTAATCGGCCTGCTATTATTGACAATTTTCTTTATGGGCGCCACCCTGTTATCATTTTTCCCCAATTTTATCGCTGGTGGATTACTTGTTTTTTTAGGTCTCGGTCTGGTTTTGGAATGGATGGTCGATGCACGAAAGACGATTCCTACCATTGATCTGGTCATTATTGGTGCCATTGTTCTCATCATCGAGTTCATTGGATTTTTGGAGGGTGTTGGCATCGGGATACTGGCGTCCGTGCTGATATTTGTGTTCAGGTATAGTTCGATTAATGTCATCAAAAACATCTTTGACGGAAGCCATCTGCACAGTAGTAAGGACAGATCCATCCCGGATCAACGAATTCTGGAATACAACGCAGAAAAGATGCTGATTCTGGAACTGGATGGGTTTATATTTTTTGGAACCGCCAATGGATTATATGAAAAAGTCAAATTATACGCCTCCGATTCAGAGAAGAACCTGCAATTTGTGATTATGGACATGCATCTGGTCAGGGGAATCGATTCGTCGGCCATCAAAAGCTTTCAGAAATTGGTACAGTTTCTGGAGAAGAATGAAATTGAGTTGTTGATTGTTCGCCTGTCGGAGGATATCCAGAAAATGATGGAATCCGGTGGTTTTTCAGGCAAAGCTTACAAACAACTTCAGTATTTCCAGGATCTGGACCATTCAATTGAATACTGTGAAGATCTGATTGTAAATTCTGAAAAACAGAGAATGCAGAAAAAGGAATCAAAAGACGGACTAACCAATGTTGATCTGATGCAGGCATCCTATCAGGAAATGATGGCTGCTCTGGATATTCAGGAGATGTTTGAAAGCATTGTCGAACGGCTGAAACCGTATCTTCTGGAGAAGACAGTCCCTTCAGGTGAATATTTGTACAAACAGAATGAACCCTGCAACCATGTCTTTTTCATCAAACGGGGTCAGGTGACGCTGTCAAAGAAGAGTCATCATGATAAGACCACCCGGCTTCGAACGCTGGGGCCCTGGACCATCACCGGTGAACTGGGCGCTTATCTGGATCATCTTACGCCCTACGATGCCGTCGCCACCAAAGATGCACAAATATTTCTATTGACTCTGGAAAAACGAGTGCAAATGGAGAGTGAACAGCCCACTCTGGCATCAGAAGTTCAAAAACTGATTATCATCATGCTTGGAAATCAGCTGATGAAAACAAGCCAAATGATTGATTCAGTAGCGTCATAGACATTAACACGGGATGAATATCAGTGCATGGGAGCAACTTGATCTGGGAGTAGATTAAATGAAAATAAGTACTGCTGAAACCAATGATGTTAAAGTCATACGATTTGATGGTGCATTTGATACCAACTCTGCTTCGGGAGCGGAAAAGGAGTTGAGACTGTTGGTGGAAGCAGGTACCCCTAAATTGATTATTAATCTGGAAAAGACTGAATCTATCAACAGCACAGGTCTCAGGCACATATTGGCGACCGCTCAAGAGTTGAAGAGAATCGGCGGTGAACTTGTCGTGTGCTGTTTAAATGAAGATGTTGAGGAGGTTTTTCAGATTTCAGGTTATAATATTCTTATCAGTGTATTTCCCTCCGAAACAGAAGCAATTAAAAGTTTTGAGTAAAAGTTTAATCTGTCACTGTCAAAAATTCAGCCTGAAGTGCTTTAAAAAAAGCCTGCTCATCATTTCCAATAAACAGGAATAGTGATAAAACAGAATTCTATCTTTCGAAATTGCTGGGATGTATTTATTGTCGGTTTAGTCCTTATCAGCTGTATTTTTATTCCCTTTCAGATCTCATTCCAGCGTCATATCAGCGAAACAGGGTCTGTAATTGTCTATATAGTTGATTTTCTGTTCTTTATCGATATATTTCTAAACTTCATCACCTCCTTCAGGTCCCAGGGAACAGAGTTTACTGCTATAAAAAGGACAGCAACCCGTTACCTAAGAACCTTTTTTCTGATAGATCTGCTCGCCACACTTCCAATTGATGCTCTGTTCCTGGGAAGCCGGGATATCCTTGTATATAACATATCCATCGTTCTGGCTTTACGTCTTCTGCGGCTCTTAAGAATCGTCCGGCTTTATGTCATAATTAACAGATGGGAAGTTCTCAGCCGGATAAACCCCGGTGTTTTGCGTATTACTAAATTCCTCACGACCATCACACTTCTGATTCATTGGATTGCCTGTGCCTGGTTTTTAAGCGCCTATATTGATGACTTTCCGGAAAATTGTTGGGTGACCGTGGCAGGAATCAAAAATGCCGATCCGGGAGTACAATATATCCGTTCTCTATATTGGACGATCTCAAGTATGACGACGGTCGGATACGGTGATATTACACCAAATCGCGCCATTGAGTATGTTTTCTCCATCATTGTCATGCTGCTGGGTGCATCCATGTATGCCTTTATTATCGGAAATATTGCCTCTCTCTTTAGCAATCTGGATGCAGCTAAGGTTAGCTTTTGGAATAGAACGGAGTCTGTGATAAAATATCTCCGCGATCGCCAGGTACCCTTTGAACTGACAAATAAAATAAGAAATTACTATGAATACATGTGGGCCAGCCACCGTGGTTCTGGGGAGGACTACCTGTTCAATGACCTACCGCAGCCTCTCAGACTTGAGATTTTAGAGCATGTCGCACATGAACTACTGGCTAAAGTTCCATTACTCAGTAATTGTTCAGAGACACTCAGACATGTTTTATTGATGGCCTTGAAGCCAAAGACCTATGCGCCGGACGGATATATTGTTCGAGCAGGCGAGACGGGGGATCGGATTTTTTTCTTGAGTAAAGGTAATGCTGTTGTTATTTCTGAAGATGGAACTGAATATGACACGCTTGAGGAAGGTGATTATTTTGGTATTATGTCCCTAATCTTAGGAGAGAAGCGAACAGCATCTGTTAAATCTCTGACGTATTGCGAAATGTTTGAATTATCAGACCACGACTTTCTCAGATTGAAGCGGGATTTTACTGAATTTAAGGATGTTTTGAAAATTGTATCTTCAAAACACACTAATAAGACATCAACCTACGTTGGTGAGGGTATTATACTATAACGCTGATTGGGGGACTATGTTTACTATCGTTTTTGCATTTAATATGATCAATGACTTTATCAATCCTGACACCCGATTCCTGGATAAAAGGGTGAATATTGGCGAATCTGAAATCGATCGCCTGATGGGAAGAGGAGAAAGCTACGGAAAGGGAATATTACCCGTTTTTTTAAATGAGGTAGAGAAAGAACGGGAAGCGGGCAGACATATTGATCTGATATTTGTAAGAGACTACAATACGATAGATAATTCGGCTCAAAACCCGAGATTGGAAAGATTTGGGACATATGCCCTATCTGGATCAGAAGGTGCTGATTTGGTCGCTCCAATCTCTGAAATCGGGGCAAATTGCCAATCAATAAATGCGACCACACTTTCCATTTCATTGGCGGATTTTCAGAACATCATTGAAGCAACTGTAAAAAAGAACAACTGGCCCGCAAGTATTGAGAATACAGATCAATTTCGATTTCTTCTTGTTGGCTGCCATACAGACAAACATATACTATCGAACGCTATTATATTAAGAAATGCACTGGGCTTTAATCATGTCGCTGTTTCTCCTCATCTGGTCGCCAGTTCTGATAAAGATGCTCATTTTAATACCTTGTCTCACTACCTGCCTAACGCGCTTGTTCATATACCGCCAAATTTATCTGAAACACTCTCTTTCATCGGATTAGAAGCCAATATTATCGCAGCCCGTGATCACGAAGCCTGCCGCATTCTGCCGGAAGAGATTCGTGATCAACTAATACCTGACCAGCGAACAATCATCGAAATGCTATGCATGCGCTGGTCAAAAGTCGAATTAAAACCATTAGCAGGCGGATTCAGCGGCAGTGCACTTTTTATGGCAAACGGTTATAAAGGTGATGTACATGCTGAGCCGATGGTTATAAAGGTTGATCAACATGCACAAATGCGGCTCGAACTGGATGGATATAATAAGGTTAAAGATCTGTTGGGTATGAATGTACCTTCTTTTAATCCTCCTGTCTCCTTTGGAGATTCAACTGGTGTCAGCATGGAATTGGCGGCAATGGAAGGGAAACCTCAGACCTTGCAGGAGAGTTTTGAAAATGCCATGGACGGGGAATCATTCAACCTCTTCAGAAAGCAGTTCGAGAATGCCTTAATTCTGCTGACAGAAAAGCTGTATCGAAACACTAAAAGACCCGCAAAAGTAGTTCCATACAGGCAGTTTGAATTGCATACAGATATGCAGCGAGGGTTTCTAAAAGTGAATATAGACCAAATCAACGATTATCTGAATGATGAAAACTTTACAGACTTTAATATTAGCTCGGAGATAATGCAAAATGCCTTCAAAGCGATCACTGCCAACGAAGATAACCTTCAAGGCCAAGATTGCCTTGTTCATGGAGATCTCAATCTTCAGAATATCATCAGTGACGGTCGAAACAATATTTGGCTGATCGATTGGACTTATTCCGGTTACCATCCGATAGAAAAAGACTTTGCCAAGTTGGAAAATGATATAAAATTTGTTTGTAACAGGTTATTTGAATTGGAAGACATGAAGCGATTAAAACTTTTTGAAGAGTACCTGCTTACAAATCCTGTTCTTGTGGATTTGATAGATCTACCTCTAAATTTAAGATTTATTATCTGGGATTTTCGTTTTGGAAAAATTTATAAGGCTATCAAACAAATTCGAGAAGCTTTTTTCTCACTTAAAGACGCCGGTGATTGGTTGATTTATCAAGCTGCTCTATTGAAGTATGCGACTCACACATTAAGTTTTGACTCTCGGCGGGATCGGGGAGATTGTGAACTGCCACAGCTTCTTTGGGCATTAATTTCTGTGGAAAGTCTATGTATGAATTTAATATCTGATGATTATCACCTTAAAATTCGCGGAGATAGACCCGACAGCTATCCACAACGGTTTAGAGTTTCTTTGGACTATGCCTCCTGGAAAACTGAATGCCCAGAATATTGTCCTCCTTACCATGTTGATCCAGAAGTGTTGGACAATGACTTCAAAAAACAACAGGCAGGTTGGGCTGATGCCGAGCATTTTGATAAACAGGATTTAGCCGGCGCTGACAAAGATAATTTGAAGAGAGATGATCTAGGGCGTCTTTTAAATCCCAAAGGGCGAACCGGTATTGAAGGTCGAGGTCTTCTTGGTCGATGGGGAGCCAATCAGTATGTCTTCTCCATCTTTATTCAACAGAAAGCAGACCAGCTGGCAATCCTACTTTGCAGTAGAAAAGATAGTGATATATTGAGCATTCCCGGAGGTTTTGTAAAACCGGAAGAGTCATTGGATGCTGCAAATGATAGAATTTTCAACCAAAAAATTGGTTTCAAACCTGAAATAAATGAATCACACATGGTCTACAGCGACTATATCTATGATTATCGCCAGACAGACCATGCATGGGTTGAAGCAAACGTTCTTCTGTATTATAACACACTACAACATGGCACTGAACAACTCAGTGCAGGGGGAAACTATGAAAAAATTAGCTGGAATTTTATAAGTTCCGAATTAGTCAACAACCTCAATTCCACACAGGCCACTTTAGTCCGGAAATCAATTGAATATCTATTGGACAAGCAGTTGGTAGAAAATGATCTTGTAACAGAACTACTTGAAAAAACCGGGTAGCAATGCTGACAGAACAAGAAAAACATGTTTTAGAAGACTTTCGGCGGGGTAATGATTGCATAGCCTTCGTTAGACAGACCTCAGATTGGATCTCTTTTGGACTAAGGCTTCTATTGGAAATCGGTCACATGGTGCGTTCGGCTCGAGTTTTTCCAGCGCAAGAAACCATTCAGCAAAAGAATGATGGATCCGCTGTTACCGACTTAGAAAAACGAATAGAAATATTTGCGCGTGAATGTCTAAGTGCATTTCGCCCAGAAGCCTCTTTTATCGGAGAAGAATCCGGAGGAGACTTACCTGATTCGGGTTATGCCTTGGCGTTAGACCCCATTGATGGCACATGGAGTTTTGTAAATCAGGGTGAAACATGTGCAACAAGCCTGGCCGTCTTTCAAGATAAAAAGCCAATAATCGGGATGGTTGTTAATTCGGCAACAGGAGAAATTGGATATTCAAGTCACGGTGGAAAGACACGTCTACTACAGCTTTCAATATTCAAAGAAACAGATATCGCATGTCACCTGCCATCAAATGACTTTTCAAATTCAAAACCGCTTCTGATAAACTTACACCCTTCAAGAAAAGTAATTCATTTCTATAAGGCACTTAACCAAAAGTGGGAGGATAGAAGCGTACGAATGGTGAAATCAACTGGTGGATCACCGGCTTGGTTTATGCTAGAGGCGGCAAAAGGGCACTATGTCTATATCAACAATTGGATTGGTCGCCTTTCTGAACCTTATGATATCGCGGCAGGAATACTTTTGGTTCAAGGAGCAGGTGGGCAAGTCGTAGATTTGGAAGGGAATTCTATTCCGTCGGTTGGATATCAGGGAGTTATTGTAGCTGGAATTTCAGAACATCACATTGAAACTGTGATAGGAACGCTCAGAGGGACCTCCGCTTAAAAGATTAAGGCATTAATCTTGTGGGGGTCAAAATTGAAGTGGTGGTTGGTGTGAATAACAAAATAGGCTGACTTTTTTTATCCCTTGTATGGGATACTCCCTTTTATAAATTAGATGACTGTTAGATTAATCGATACGCTATTCTGTATGTATATTTCTGGTGTCCATATAGGTGTCCATCAGCGGTATTATTAAATAATATTCCATCATAATTGGTATCGATTTACTCTGTTTTAATTCCAACAAGACTTATTGAAATTATTGAATATATATCAACCTATATCACTCAGTATCACTTGACGTAGATCAATACAAATACCCATTGTGCGGGTTCGATTCCCGCGACACCAGTGAATAGATATTTTGCTAGTAAAGAAAAATATCAAATCTGCTTCAAGTTCTCCCAAGGTTGATCAGAAGTTGATCAGCAAAAATTATCCCCTTCTAAGTCTCTGAGTATATAGCACAAAAAAAAATGGTTCGGGGTTCGATTCCCGCCACCTCCACCAAAACCTATCAAACACTTCCCACAGTAGTCCCTTCATTCGTAGTAACCGCTTCAAATCATAGCTATTCTTTTGTTTTCTTTCTGAATTCCGTCAAATTCTCTCGCTCACGGTTGCT
>PJEL010004186.1_pt1 | contig 12044 bp, 11 predicted proteins | sample 1853271 | NCBI WGS metagenome assembly PJEL01 (sample SAMN08108733, study PRJNA415343) | Invertebrate metagenome, whole genome shotgun sequencing project. | host: Globobulimina | place: Sweden: Gullmar Fjord | collected 2015-08 | reverse complement strand
CCTTGATTCTTTCGAGATCCGTTGAACCTGATTCTTCTCTGGCATACATTTTTCGCATGGGAGACAAATATGGCACAAAAAATTCGATCGACAAGAAAAAAGCGCGATAAAGAAAATGGTCTTCCCTTATTGCAATCGCAGCAACGCAATAGAACACCCAACACTGCCGGATCCGCTGAAGACTTATTTCACCTGAAAAGATACATCGGCAACCAAGCCATGCAAGGCCGAATGCAGCAAGGGGACAAAGAAGCAGAGGCCTATCCTCTGCAATCCGAACTAGGCCAAGGCAGTCCCCTTGACAGCTCTGCCAAAACTCGCATGGAATCAGCATTCGGCTCAGATTTCTCCAATATTCGCCTGCATACTGATAGCCAAGCCGCCGGCATGGCCAGTTCCCATGATGCGTATGCTTTTACTGCTGGCAAAGACATTGTTTTCGGTTCCGGCAACTATCAACCGGGCACCCTGGCAGGCGACACCCTCTTGGCCCATGAACTGGCCCATACCGTCCAGCAGGACTCCTCCAAGCCTGTATCAGACAAAAAAAACGATGCTGACCAGGAAAGAGGAGCGAACCGTTCCGCCTTTAACGTCATTTCCTCCCTCTGGCAGGGGATGAAGGACATCTCCTCCCATGTAACCCAGACAGCAGGTCCGGCAATGCGATCCGGCATACAACTGCAGAGATGCGCCCAGACGGATACCCGATTCGAACCACCGGCGTTTTTAGGTCCCCACTCCAGGGCAACATTGCAAGAGATCCGCAGGCATGTTGAATCGGCAGAAGTTCTGCAAGATGCCCTGGTGGCCGGACCGCTGATTGTTCTTTTTACCAGTCCACCCACCGGTAGTTATCCCCTTGAAGAACAGGCCCAGGCGGTGGCAGCCGTGGGACCTATTCTGAGAAATCGAGTGAACCTGCAAATAGATTTACTTTTAGTAAGTCACGGAAATGAATTAACAGCTGAAGAAAGAGCCTATTGGGACAACATACGCAGGGTATTTAGCCAATGACAAGGAACTGGTGCAGGTCTTTTAGCACATTTGACTCTATGGTCACGCCGACTTTTTTGCTGTTCGGTAGGTCATGGACCAGCTTCACCTGCATTGCCGCCATGGGCTTTGTTCTTGCCAATGTACTGGTTTTCATCATGGCTGCACACCTGGGACTTTCCCTGTGGATTACAGCAACACTGATTATCCTTGCCATGGCTACCTTCTGGCTTCATTCCCTTGCCGTAAAAATAATAACGAACAAAGAAACCTTCATCTATCTCAGGCATCTTACCGCTATCCTGCTCAGCACCTCCTTGTTCTGCTGGATGGTGGACATCCCCCTGTTGCCCCATGTCGAGCTTATCATACTGGGCATTGGTTTTCAGCAGGCCATCGGCCGCCTTGGCTGCTGCATGGCAGGCTGTTGCCATGGAAAACCCTCTGACTGGGGAATCTGTTATGGCAACTCCCATGTGGCTGCTGGTTTTCCGGCCTACCTTGCTCATGTCAGGCTGTTTCCCACCCAACTTCTGGAATTTATCTGGGGCATAGTCAGTGTTATCGTGGCTTGCACTCTGCTGCTAAACGGTTATCCCACAGGGAGCGGTCTGTCCGCCTATCTTGTTTTATATGGAATGGGCCGCTTTTTTCTCGAATTTTACCGGGGAGATGACAAAAGAATCTATATTGATTTGTTTTCTGAGGCCCAGTGGATTTCCCTGATTATCTTATTTTGTGTGACTGCTGCCGGCTTGGCAGGTCTTGTGCCTTATTTCTCCTGGCAGATTTTTTGTATTGTCTGCGTTATCTTTGCAATGTGTAAAGTGCTCATCAAGCGCAATAAATTTAGGCAAATTGCCTTTTTTCACCCACACCATGTCAGGGAAATTGCAGGCATAATTGGCCTGCTCAATGTTTCGGAAGAACTGAAACCTCTTTCCAGCAGAGACGCCACAACAAACTCCATTATGGTAGCAAAAACCCGTTTGGGACTACGGATTTCAACAGCCAAAATGGACCATAATCAAGGAAAAGTTGATTATTTCTCTTTTTCATCACAAGACGATATTCTCCCAAAAAATATTGGCCGGGATATCTCACGGTTATTTCTCCGGTTGATACGAAAACCGAGAGCACTTTTTTTTGAAAGTAAGCCTGGAGTATTTCATCTGTTAGCAGGGGAACACCCAGAACCGTGTCAAAACGAGGAATATATTAGAGTAAATGTAGCGGTTAATTTTATGCAGGAGACATTCAATTTCAGTAAAAGATAATGGGGTAAATCTCTGTCAAGGAGCCCTTTATGGAACTCGGTAAACAAGAGCTAAGGGAAATTAATGACATCTTCATTAGTTACTCTCGAAAAGATAAGGAGTTTGCACGCAGACTCGAAAAAGCTCTTGAAGGATACAAACCTCCGAAAATTATTAATATCCCCCACAGAAACCTCGTTGTCTTTCGCGATGAGGGCGACTTCACAGGTGTCGAATATCACGAGTCCATCGAAAAACATCTGAGAAATTCGGCCAAGATGATTCTTGTCTGCTCCCCACACGCTCGCAACAGTTCTTACGTCAATGAAGAAGTCAGTCTGTTTGTTCGCACCAAAGGAGCTAACAATGTCATCCCCATTCTTCTTTCAGGTATTCCAAACAATGAGGCGAGATCTGGGCAGGAGTATGAGATGGCTTTTCCGGATGCTCTGCTGGAAGTAATGAAATTGCCCTTAGCTGTGAGCTATGCCGGCTTTGACCCGCAAAAAGATAATGTTGGCAAGGGATCATTCTACGGATCATGGTGTACTATCCTTGCCAATCTTTACAATGTAAGCCGAAGTGAGATAGAACAACGTGATAAAAAAAGAAAGACTCGTGCCTGGTTTACGGCAATCAGCATCGTTACTGTAGTTATATCCACTCTTTTGGCACTTTCAATTTACGCATGGATCTCGCGCGGTGAAGCAATACGCCAACGCCAGCTTGCTGATGAGCAGAGAGAAGTCGCATTAAAAGTATTTTATCAGTTAACTTACAAAATACCTCAGGTGCTATCTAAGTTTCCGAAAACTGAACAGATTCGTGAACGTCTTGTTCGTGACACCATCGCCAGTTTACAAAAATTGCAGAATTTGACTCCCGAATCTTTAGATATTCTCCGTGAGTTAGCGACTAACCATAGACTTTTGGGCACTACTCTTTACGAGGTTAGCAGATTCAAAGAGGCACAGGAAGAATTCAGAAAAAGTGCCAGTTCTTACGAGTCTCTACTAAGACAGGAACCAACGAACGCTTTATGGTATCGAGATTTATTTGTGAGCCTTTACAATAGCGGGCTCATGCTGGAAAAACTGAGCGATAGACAAGGCGCGTGCAAAGAGTACGTGGAAAGTATCAAGTATGCTCGAAAAGCCGCAAAGTTTGACCAGCGGTGGGCTAGTTTATTAAAAAATAACGATGTAGAAGGGAAGGTACAAGATTGCCTTGGGGAAAAATAGGCCTTGCTGCGATTTCTGCGACTGACAGAGCCAGGCAGCTCCACCTTCAAGCAACTAAGACAAGGAGAGTGCTGGATTCAAACCGCATGATTGGAGTTGGAACGATGTACAGAAAACAGGGTCATGATTGACTTCATATGCACTCTTTACTTATCAAAAGATGGGCCATAGTAGGTATAAACAAACTACCTATTAACTTATTATTGGCATCTTAATATTTGATTAAAAGGAGATAAAGTATGCGCACCTTCGCCGACAAACCGAAGGAAACTCCACAGAACAAGACTGCCCAGCCTACCAAAACAGGTGGAGCATTATCTATGCAAAGCCGCAATGTACACTCCACCCCACTCCACATACAGCGCACAATAGGCAATCAAGGAGTGCAACGACTGCACCAAAATAACATTGAAGAGACCTCTGCGATTCACGACGGTGAGGTCCCCGACCAGGTCCACGGTCAGCCGGAAGCATCAATTGGTCAGATCACGAAAATGGCGACAAGTGGTCCGGGTGAGGCCCTGCCCTTCGCGGCACAGATTCGTGCCTCTTTCGGGCCCCACGAAGTGCCGGCAATAGCACATACTGACGCGGCAGCAGTCGCGGCTGCGACTACAATCGGCGCTACTGCCTTCACCAAGGGTCGTGACATGGTTTTTGCTGCTCAACCGACCCTTCGAGTTGCAGCACACGAAGCAGCCCACGTGGTTCAGCAGAGGTCTGGAATCCAGATACCGGGAGGATTCGGAAAAAAAGGGGACATGTATGAACAACAGGCTGATGCCGTAGCTGATCGTGTAGTATCTGGGAGATCTTGCCAGGATCTTCTCGGTGCTTATGGAGGTACTAAAGGCAATCGGTCATTTCCATCACCGGCTATCCAATGCCTCGGCCAGTCATTGCCGTACGTCGGTCCAGCGCTGTCCTACCTGAATCCGCTGAACCAAGCCCGCCGTGTCTTCATGACAGGGTTGTCACAACCCCAGATAACGCTTCTCAACGGCATATTTGGCAACAGCCTGGCAACTTCGGTCATCCGACTAAACCCAAACAGCATACTTGCCTCGGGCAACTGTTTCAGGACGACCGGAAACGTCATTAACATGCCAGGCACAACAATTAGCGACAGCACCTTGATCCACGAGGCAGCCCATGTGTGGCAGAGTCAGAACTCCATTTTTGGCGTCGAGTATGCAGTCAGCGCCCTGAAGAACATGGCAATTGCTCAAATACTCGGCGGGGACTGGCAGCGTGCATACGACTACACCAACGTGGAAAGATATAGAATTCCATGGCGTTACTGGAACGCCGAGCAACAGGCGAGCTGGATTGAGGACAACAGACGCCTACCAAGCGGTTGGATGCTTCAGAGCGTCCTGCCTGACTTTGGCGTAATCGAGTCGACCGGACTAGAATAATGCGTAAAGTTTTCACAACTGAACACATTACTCATCCTGACATTATCTATCAGTGGTGCTACCCATGGAACATGGTATTATTGCCAATATAAATAAAAATAGACAATCCCTCTTTATTATCTGCTTAGCAGCTGTTGTTTTTTTTGCTTTCAGCCTGAAAGGCTCTGGAGCAAAAATCGAAGACACACCACCTTCAACAATTAAAATTGGCTTGTATAAAGAAGGATCCGGGAAAACACCTGAAGAATACTATGCAAAATTTGTTGCGGCCATACAATCAAAAAGCATTGAAAGGCAAATTGGCAAGGTAGAGGTTGATTTCTATGGAAACTTAGATGCTATATGTGACGATCTTAAACAGGGACAAATCAATATAGCAGGGGAAATTTCCCCCATTGAGTACGTTAAAAACTATTCAAAATGCGCCTTTAAACCATTTTTAGGTATTGAGTACAGTAATAAATCATATTACCAATCTGTGTTTTTTGCAGCAAATGACGTTGAAAGATTTGGTGAAAATTTTCGTGATGAGATTGGTCACGACAATTTGCATAAAATCAAGTCACTCTTAAAAGATCGTCTGAACAGATCAGTTCTCGCAGTTCAAAGTACGGATTCTACTTCTGGATACTATTACCCCAGGTCTTATATGATAGATGAAGGAATTGACCATAACCGAACCCATAAATTCAAAGGGCATGGGGATATTTTTCTTAATGTGCTTAGAAAGAAAGAAGACAATAGGTTCGTAGGCGGTTTCTTAGCTGACTGGAGATACGCAATATATAAAAATGACATCGCAGAAAAAAAAGGAATATACGACGATAAATTTGAATATGCCATGCCGTTTATTATAGATAAAAGCGATCCTATTCCAAATGGTGTTTTTGTGATCTCAAAAACTCTCACTGACAAGGCATCTGCTAGCGAGATTCATAAAATAAAGCGAATATGGAAAACGATTCGAGACATAAAGCTGGATGGAGGACCGACAATAACAGGCTGGCGACATGGAGTAGAAAAAGACCTTGATCTTGTCGAATATCACAAAAACAAAGTAGACTATTATTACTTATATAAAAGTAAGCATCAGGTTTACCTGGCCATATTCATAGCTATTCTTGTACTCGTTATGTGTGCTGTTTTTGCCTTATACCTGAAAAGCATTGGGAAAGACAATGGATGACATTAAGGCTTGGTACTTCTACCTGGAGTCATCACTCTCTCATGATTGGCGGATATTTGTTCTTGTCGCCCTTTTTTCATATGGAGTATATCAGTATATATTAGACCGCAGTATCAGTGAAAAATCAAAAATTGCAGGCAGACCCCTGGTTGTTAATTTAATGATGGCCGGCGGGTCTTTGACTGTTGCAATTTTAAGCGGCTTCTATTTGATAATCCTGTGCTTAGGAAATGTGCCTATAATAAATATATGGTACGGGATATTGTTGGGCGCATTGCAAGGCGCGCTTTTTTACTTCACCAACAGGTTTCGGTTTGAATCGAGACAATATTTTACCAATAATGTCGTCTTGCCGGCAACCAAGCTCAGCATACTCATTGTAGTCGTTATGTCATGGGTGTTTTTTGATGAAAAAACCATCACAGGAGCAAATTTAGTAGGGTTTGTGTTGATTGGTATGGCTATTTATCTTTTTAAGGAATTTGAGAGTGCTGATGATGGTCCGAGTTACGAACCAGATGAGATCTCAGAGACCTTAAAGATAAAGGCAACTCTATACTTAATCCTGGCGACCATTTCTTCAGCTGCTATTGCACTGCTTTCAAAGTATGCTGTTGGTCCAACGAAAATTAATATTGGTTTATTTATTTTTATCTCAAATTATTCTTTAGTGGTGGTGTCATTTATCCTGCTTTATCCTCAACTCAAGAGATATTTGGCTCAAGATGAAACAAAGGAGGCAAGCTCAGATATCTGTATAGGCACGTGGGTTCGATCCACCTTTCTTGAAGGGATGTCTTTGGGTATATTAAATTTAGTGGCATTTTCCAGTTTACTGTATGCCCTATCTTTAAATGATGCATCTATTGTTATTCCAATCTACTCTCTCTATATTGTAATCCCGGTTGTCTTTGCAGCAATTTTCAAAGGTGATGAGCTTACCCCGAAAACGACAGTTGCCGTTGTGTTATCCATCGCAGCTGTAATTATCCTTCAGTAACGGAAGCAACCTTTTCTATCAGTTTTTCCCTTGAAAACGGTTTGGTGATAAAACTTGTCACCCCGGCCTTTCGAGCCAGTTCTGTTTGGGATTTTTCTGACTCGGTACTGGCCATGACAATTGGTATCTCAAGCTTAAGGGTGGTGCGAATTTCTTTAACCAGCTCGATACCATCCATGTTTGGCATGTTCAGATCTGTGATCAAAACATCCACCTTTTCTCCCTTTTTTAACAGGTTGAGGGCCTTCAGGCCATCATCTGCCGTGGACAGGCGTACATGCATTTCTGCTGCGGCAGCAGCGTAAAAATGAAGCATGGCCCGAGAATCATCGGCAACAAGCAGGTGCATTGATGCGGCGTCCTCTTTCTTGACAGTTATCTGTTGCTTGAGCTTCCCAGCAGTTTCCTGGTCCTCCATACCGTCGAGAATCTTGGTGAATAATTCTGCGGCTTCATCGTTTTGGCTGGCAGAGAGGATTTTTATCATTTCTTCGGCATATTCCCCATGCTGACAAATAACCTCAAACAATTTCCCAGCCCTGCTGGAAATTATGGCAAATAGAATTCTTTGCCGCTGATCTTCTGAACCTTTTTCCAAAACGCCAATCAAAGCCTTTGCAGCCCCGGGGTTACAGAGTCCATCAATAGCGGTGAGCACTGAGATGAGAAGCATTTCATCCGTTTCGGAAAGTCCGTCAATAAGACCGACGATACTGCGTAAGCTTGGAATACGACCCAGTGCTTCATAGGAGGCAAATTTAAGATTTTCCTCAAGTTCATCCTCGGTATCAAGCAACTCGGTGAGTATGTTCGCCCCTTCTTTGTGACCAATGAGTCCAATGACATTGGCAGCCATAATTTTTTCGTCCTTATCGCCCTTTTCCAGCGTTTCTCCAAGAAAGGACAAGGCATCTTCACCAATGGTGATAAGCTGGTTCAGAACGATTTTACGCAGGGTAGGATGGGGGGTATGAATATATGAGATGAGAAATGAGATACTGCTCTCATCTGAAAATTTAGCCAGTTGAGAAAAGGCGATTCCCACACCCAGGCAGGCTTCTGGAGCACTTTCGTTTTGTTGTGAGATAAAATGAATAAGGGCGTCTCTGCCCTGGTCTCCACCGATGACGGCAATTTTTTCTATGACCAGCCCGACAACAGTGGCATCCTGATAGTCGATATACGGCAGTATGACATCAGAAACTTTCGAATCATCAAGTTTGGCAAGGGCTCGTATTGATTCTGTGACAAGCTCAGTATCAGCCTTGTTATTTTCTAGAATGTCATGCAACTTATCACACGCACCGGCAACCTGGTTTTCTCCAAGCGCTTTTATGCAGAGCATTTTAATTCGTTTAGAGGAATGGTTGAGTCCGGCAGAAATTTCTTTATCCTGACCTTTCAGCAGGCTGATCAATGCATGATAGACCATCTCATCCACTGCCAAGTCTGCCATGGGAGAGGCATAAATTTCCAAAAGGGCAGGTATTGCTTCAACTTGGTTCCCGGACTTGATTTCATCCAGAATGGTGATCTGTTCAATCATATCCCTACTTGTGAAATCGTCTAATGCATTCATGGCTCACCTTTCTAAAAAATTACGAATCAAATAAAATTGGTCCCTTTCGTAATGTATATTTTGTAAAAAAATAATTTTTATTAAATCGCGCTGATCTTACCTGCCAACTTGTGCAGGTGGACTACTTCGTTCACAGCACCCATTTTAATCGCCACCTGCGGCATACCAAAAACCACGCAGCTCACCTCATTTTGTGCTATTGTGTGTGCTCCGGCCTCTTTCATCTCCAGCATTCCCCGGGCACCGTCATCGCCCATGCCTGTCATGATGATGCCTGTTGCATTGCTTCCGGCGTAACGGGCGGTGGATCGAAATAAAACGTCAACCGATGGTCGGTGTCGGCATACCAACGGCCCTTCCTTTATTTGTACATAATAGCGTGCTCCGCTACGTTGAAGCAAGGTATGTTTGTTCCCTGGTGCAATTAATACCTGACCGCGGATAACTGTATCTCCATTTTCCGCTTCCTTGACCCGAACCTGACATAAGCCGTCGAGCCTTTTGGCAAATGCTTTGGTGAAACCTTCCGGCATGTGCTGAACAACAACAATACCAGGCATATCCCTGGGCAGCTTGATTAACACCTCTTTGAGAGCCTCCGTGCCTCCAGTGGATGCGCCAATGACCACCACGCTTTCCGTGGTTTTGACCATGGAGTGTTTGCGGGCTGGAGCAATAACCGCATCGGCTGAAAGTTTTTTTCTCGGCTGGAAGTCATTTGCCGGTTGGGAAGGTATCTTTTTTACCGTTACATTTACCGCTGCCGCCGCCTTGACGCTGTCACAGATGCGTATTTTCGATTCTTCTATAAATTTTTTTGCCGAAAGTTTGGGCTTGGTGATGATGTCTAACGCTCCATATTCCATAGCGGTGATTGCAGTTTCTTCACCTTTTTCCGTCAGGGTGGAACACATGACCACGGGGATAGGATGCTGACTCATGAGCTTTTTCAGGAAGGTAAGGCCATCCATACGGGGCATTTCGACGTCCAGAGTGATAACATCGGGCTTTTCTTTTTCTATCCTTTCTGCGGCCACAAAAGGATCCCGAGCTGGTTCCATAACTTCAATTTTAGGATCAGATGAAAGAACCTCAGACAGTGCCTGGCGCACAACTGCTGAATCATCAATAATGAGGACTTTGATTTTTTTTGACATGTCTTCTTTTAAGATAAATTAAACTGGTTGTTCGTCATTCGATTGTTGTTTTTTTATACTTTTTTGTTCTCCCCAACCTACTCATATACACTCCGCCGCTGCTCGAGTGGAAAAAAAGCTTATATCCCTTGTGGCCGCCAACACATTCAGCAACAATAGGTACCTCATACTCCTGCAGAACATGGCGCGCCATCTTGACATTTGCAGGGCCAATTTGAGAGCGAAAAAATGCCTTGCCGTTTGCAGCATTTACCATTGCCCCGCCAAAGAGTTTGGCCTGCATTTCATTGTACGGCACTCCCAGTTTGTTTAATTTCTGTAGCATTTTCGGCAAGGTGCTGTCCACGTAGCGATAGAAATGAGCTTTTGTTTCAGGCTGGCCTGAGGGGAGGAGGCAATGGCACATTGCCCCGGCTACCTGGCGTGAATGAAAAAGGCACACAGTGATACATGAGCCAAGAATAGTGGTGACCAGGCTTGGTTTTTTGGCTACAAACAGTTCGCCGGGGTTCAGCCAGACCTTGGGGAGTTCTGCCATTAATTGTTTTATTTGTTGCATTGATATATTGCGGATTCAATTTTAGAAAATTTCCCTTCCATGCTGTGGAGATTCTCAGAATGACCGATAAACATAAATCCTGAGGGGCTCAGATTATCATAAAATTTTTGAAAAAGCTTTGATTGGGTCGGACGATCAAAGTAGATTATGACATTACGGCAGAAAATGATATCGAAACCGGCTTTAAAGGCAAAATTATTGGCCATCAGATTCAGGCGTTTAAACATCACCCGTTTGCGTAATTCCGGGACTATGCGATGCAGGCCTGCCTGGCTCCCCGTTCCCTTCATGAAATATCGATATCTGATGTTTGCTGGAACAGTACCGATTTTTTCATTATCATAAATGCCATTATTCGCATGACTCAAAACCTGATTGTTGATGTCGGTTGCAGTCACCGAAAAACTAAACCAGGGATTGATTCTTTCATATTCAGCCAGCACCATGGCCATGGTATACGGTTCTTCTCCACTGGAGCACCCGGCACTCCATATCCGCAATGTCCGGTTTCCCTGTTTGCGCAGCTCTGGAGCCAGGTGCGGCAACATGGTTCTGGTCATGAAATCAAAATGTTGTTTTTCTCTGAAAAAGTCGGTTTTGTTGGTGCTTACCGCATCAATAAGATGACTCCATTCGTTTTTACGTCCTTCCGGACTGAGAACGTAGTCTATGTATTCCTTGTACGACCCAAGCTGCAGGACCTTCACCCGTTTGTTGAGCCGGGAGGAGAGCATGGTTTTTTTTGCCGGAGGCATTTTTATGCCCCAGGTATCGTAGATAACCTTGCTTATCAGCTGAAAATCTCCGTCAGACAACTTCTGAGACCAGATAGGTGTCGCACTGTTTTTTCGGGGTAAAGAGTAACTATTCAAGGCTGGCTCTTTCCTCCTGTCGGGCAAATGTGACTAAAGCACCAGTATCAATGATCAGGGCCACTTCTCCGTTGCCGAGAATTGTCGACCCTGACAGCCCCTGAACATTACGGTAGACCCAGCCCAGAGATTTTATGACTGTCTGATGTCCGCCAATCACCTCTTCAACCGCAAGTCCGAATTGTTCATTATGGTGATGAACAATAACCAGTTGTTCTCTTTCCGGCCGTTTGCCTGAAAGGTCAAAGAAATCACGCAGACGCACATATGGAATAAGGTGGTCCCGGACCGCAAAAACGTTACGATCATGGAAACGGTCAATGTCTTCCCTGGTCAGCTCCACACATTCTTCCACTTCGGAAAGAGGAAGAACAAAATGGGTGTCACCTGATCGAACCAGCAGGCCGTCGATAATGGCCAGAGTCAGCGGCAGGGTGATGGTCACCACAGTCCCTTTCCCTTTCGCACTGCTTAGTTGAACGGTGCCACGCAATCTTTCAATGCCGCTTTTAACCACATCCATGCCCACGCCCCGACCTGATACGCTGCTTACCTTTTGGGCGGTGGAAAATCCGGCTGAAAAAATAAGGTTGAAAATTTCCTGCTCGCTGAGCTCTTCATCTGCTGTAATAATGCCTTTTTCAATTGATTTGGCCCGAAGTATTTCCGGATCAAGTCCATTGCCGTCATCCCCTACGGTGATAACTACATTGGCTCCGGTATGGGCAGCGCTGAGGGTAAGCGTTCCCTCAGGGGGCAGTCCTTGTGCCTGCCCTCAGC
>PJEL010004185.1_pt1 | contig 12047 bp, 9 predicted proteins | sample 1853271 | NCBI WGS metagenome assembly PJEL01 (sample SAMN08108733, study PRJNA415343) | Invertebrate metagenome, whole genome shotgun sequencing project. | host: Globobulimina | place: Sweden: Gullmar Fjord | collected 2015-08 | reverse complement strand
GATGCCGGCCGGCAGACCAATGAGGAGTTCGAAAAATATGGTCCCGGCCATGAGCAGAAGCGTTGCCGGCAGCCGGCTCCAGATCAGCTCACTGACTTGTGTCTTTTGTTTGTAGGACCGGCCCAGATCGCCCTGCACCAGGCGGCTGATATATTTTATATACTGAACGGGCAGCGGTTTATCGAGCCCGAGTTCCTTGCGGATAGATTCCACCGTGGCCTGGGTGGCGCTTCTGCCCGCGATCATTCTAACGGGGTCGGCGGGCATGAGAAATGACAGGCAGAATGTTATCAGGGTTACACCGAATAAAATAAGGATCGATTGGCTGAGCCTTTTAGCGAGGAAAAAAAACATCAATCCCGTCCCCTTTGGGTGGGGTCCAGCACATCTCTCAGAGCATCTCCCACAAGATTAAAGGACAGCGACAACAGCATGATGGCGATACCCGGGAAGAATACCAGCCAGGGTGCATCCAGAAAATAAGACTGACTTTCGTAAATGATACCGCCCCATGACGGGGTCGGCGGCCGGACACCAACACCCAGAAATGACAGGGTGGCCTCCAGTAAAACGGTGGTGGCAATACCTAAGGTGCCCCAGACGAGAAGCGTCGGCCACAGATGAGGAACAATGTGAATAAAGAGAATTCGCGGCCAGGCGGCACCGATGGCACCGGCGGCTTCGATATATTCCCGTTCGACCAGAGCGACGGTCTGGCTGTAAATAACCCTGGCGATCTGGACCCAGTTTACCAGCGCGATCACCAGGGCCACAATCCAAAGACTGGGCCGAAAAATAGCGGCCAGTGCAATTGCCAGCAATAGGGCCGGAAAAGCCATCATCAGATCCGTAAATCGCATGATGACCGTGCCCGGCAATCCTTTGACGTAACCGGCCACAATACCCAGGAACGCGCCGATAATCACGGCGGCGCCATTGGCAGCGATTCCGATGATCAGGGAGGTTCGGGCACCGTATAGAAGTCTTGAAAAAAGATTGCGTCCCAGCAAGTCGGTGCCGAGCCAGAAGGTTTTATTGGGCGGAAGCGGTGCCCCTTCCAGGGTCAATCCTTCGAAAAATTGTTGATCGGGTGGGTGCGGAGCAATCAAAGGCGCAAAAACTGCGGCACTGGAAAACAGCACAATCATCACCAGGCCGAAAAGCGCCAGTTTATTTTTTAACAGTTGTTGCAGGACGTATCGCGTAATTAATCCGCCCTGAAAAATTTACAGCTCTATGAAATATAGGGTGTTTTTGAGTTCTGAGGTGCATTCCCATGGAATAAGGGAATAGTGGCATGATGGAATAGTGGATTTTTTAAAGGATGTTATCCATCTTTCCAACATTCCAATTGGGGCGAAACCCCTATCTTGGTAAATACAAATTCTCCCCTTGCTTCTATCGTCGCTAAATCATGCCAGACCGGAAACTGAGCATAAAAAACCCCCTTGCGATGAACTGCCAATTTTCGCAAGGGGGTTGAGTTTCAATGTAATTTTGAATCGGTTATTCGGGATCAAAGATCATACACAAATGATCCCCTCTCATCGGAAATGATCCCGTTGTCCAAATATTTTTTGGTAACGGCAGCCCGCCTGGCGGCATGGGTCATGGGATAGCGGCCGTGGGTTTCACGAATCTTTAAGTAGGCCTTAATCAGTCGACGTTCGGCTGCGGTGCCCCAGTTTTGCGGACGCGTAAGGCCGGTTTGATCCATGGCCTTTTCCAGGCAGGGTTTGATATAGCCCGGGCGATTGACGTGATTGTCCAGAAGCAGCCCCATGCCGTATTCCGACGTCACGATATCGGCGATGAAATGCCCTTTTACCCGGTAAGATCTTGATCGATAAAAAGTGTTGATCCGCGATAGTGCGTGTTGAATTTCGATGGTTTGTACGATCTGGTCCTGTCCTGACAGCCAGAAATAAAAGGCCCATTGGTAAGTGCGCAACCGCTCTTTTTGGGATAAAGTTGCAAGCTTTTGACCTTCAATGGTAAAAAAACCGGAAATCTCATTGGCATCGATAATATCCAGTCCGTGCCGTCCAAAATATTTTTGAAATACCGTTTCATCAGCAGCTTTAATCTTTTGCAGCAGCGCGGGCAATTCACCCGGATCGCTTCCGGCGCCGGCGGTCCACTGAAACATCCCGAAGGTCATAAAGGAGTTGTCCCAGGTATTAACGGCGTCCAGATTGCCTTCATTTTCCGAGACCGCCACCATCACGCTAATTGCTGAATCAGTCAAACCAAGCTCGTTCAATGACGATCGATTGGCGCTAATAAAGTCAATCGGCTTCCTGCGCCCATAAAAATAGGCACCTTTTTTAAATCGGGTGAGTCGTACCTGGCTGCCTGCAGCCGAAACGTAAATGCGTGATCTTCCTCCCTCAACAGCCTCACGGATGCTGAGTTTTTGGGTGGGTTTCTTAACCGGCTTGACATCTTCGACCAAACCATCGCCGTAGTAACCCGCGAGGTGTTCCAAAATCCGGTTGGCAAGCTCGAGGGTCAGTTTTCTGCCATCGCTACGTATACCTTCCTGGCGGGCAAACGCTTTGAGTGCCCGGGTCGTACCCCCGCCGTACTGGCCGTCGTCGCCATATTTTGCCCAGTTAAGTTCGGCACCATATCCCAGTTCATTGAGCAATGTCTGAAGCGCGACCACGGCTGTGGCATGCGGCGACCCCCGGTAGTACAACTGTTCGACATGGCCCTCCTCGGCGGCATTGTGAAGGTGCCTCAGGTCATCAAGTATGTCAAAGCGGGCGATCAGTCTTTTGGCGATAGCCGGAGAGACCCACTCACCGTCGCCGCGTTGATTATTGCGTTTGGCAAACTCCCGGACTGCGCGACTGGTGCTGCCGCCGTAATCACCATCGGCGCCGTATTTCTGCCAGTTGAGGTCATTGCCAAAACCAAGCTCATACAAAATGGTTTGCAATGCCCGAATGGCATCGGTGTGGTCGGAGCGCCGTTTTAAGACTGACGCGATTTTTTGCTCACGAATTAATTGTTTGATCGTTGCATGAGGCGGCATCATTGACCCTCCTTGATCGATCTTTGGGAGATATAATGAAAGTAATTAGAGATATTGGTTATCTTCAAACCGCGTTGAAGTGTCCAATTATTTTGCAAACATGGGATAAATCCATATTTACAACCACTTAACCAATTAACTAATCAACCAATCAACGATATGTTTACTATGAGTTTGCGCTTGAGATGACTACCAGGAAAGAACTGATATTTGAGTGCCTGCAGATTTGCAATCTATTCGGCTAAATTCATCAGACAAAAGTTAGTGGTTATTATTAGGCTATTACTAAAAATCAAGATAATCAGTTTAGAAATGGATGCAAATTTAATTTATTGATTTTATCCTTTAACCCCTCAAATCCTAAGTCCCTCAATTTGGCGTAAATAGAGATCGATGGTGTCCAACTTACATCAGTTCTCCACTAAATCAACCCTAACGTTGCGAAAATTCCTTATCGTAGGGTGGGCTGTGCCCACCAAATATCGCTGATTTCATCTGTTAAAGGTGGGCACAGCCCACCCTACACTAACAACACAGGACTCTACTACGAGTGAGTTCCAGCGATGACATTGCATTTTCGATTTATCCAGGTATTTGTAAGGGTAAATGAACATTCCCAGCATTATTTATGCAACTACTGGGTCAACCATTCGTCACTCCATCACTCCACCACTCCATCACTCCATCACTCCACCACTCCATTACTCCATCACTCCAATACTCCATTCAAATTAAACCACCTCGTTCTGTCCGACCCCGGATACCCCAATCAGCAAAAGCTCGTCGGCGTGGCTTTTTACACTAAGATGCGGCTCCAATCAAAAAGGCGGCCCGGATCAACTTTGGGATCTGCCGGCCTTTGTCTGGGTCCGGCGTACTCGTCGTGCCCGATGATATGGCGGCGATTACGCACAACCGCAGGATGACGATCGTAAATCTCAGCCAGCAACTCATTTACAGCGCTGTACTGTTCTTCGGTGTAACCGATAAGACCCGGATCAAGGCGGTCATAGGCCGAATGGCTCAGGTATTTGGGGGCCATCTCATCCCGGCTGCCAATGGCGAGAAATTCAATGCCGATCGAGTAGTAATTGAGTTTGTTTTGGTAGTCAGGAAACTCATCGAGGGAGCCCCGGCCGGCATGCCATGCAACGCGGTCCTCCTGAACCAGCTTTACTACCAGCCCATCTCTTGCAATTATGTAGTGCGAGGACAGTTTGTAATCGACAAAGATCCGGCGGACAAGTTCAATATCATATGGGTCGCGCTGGTTCCGGGCAACGTTGCTCATGAAATGTAAAACCACATGGGTAACATTCCGCTGGCCGCGGGGCACGGAACGCCTGTCGGGACCATCAACTGCCAAAAGCCTCGTTTCTATGTTCATACTGAACTCTTTTCTACCTGTTCAATGAACGGCACCGGCCTCCAATTCCCAGCAGGCTTGTCAGGTGGACCTAAAAAGATTTTAATCAATACCAAGCAACCCGCGGATTCTATCGTCCGTTTTACCGGTAACAGGCAACCCGGCATTGCGCTGAAACGTTTCCAGCGCTCTTTTTGACATCGGACCGAACATCCCGTCAGCCTCGATGAAGATTCCGTGATCTGAGAGCGCCTTCTGCAACTCCCGGATGTCTTGACCTTCCAGATAGGGACGACGGAGTTCAATCGTGCGAGACGCAACCGCAAGCGGGATCGGTGCAACATTCGGCAATCGTGCGACGAGATCGGCATAGCGCTGCTTGAGCTCACGCCGAACCCCTAAGGGATCTTGGCTGCCCTGAACGTATTTCAGCGTTTCGACGGATTGGTCGGGGTGACCTTCTTTAAGAAAGCGTTCGGCATATTCAACTGCTATTTCGATTGCGTTGTCGTATTGTCCGGTTTCCAAATAGGCTTTCGACAGCAGCGCGGGAATCTGCGGCGGGACTGCAATCCGGCTTCCAGGCGCAGCGCTCCGATTGAAGCGGTCTGCGGCTCCCAGGGCATGGTGGAGTTGAAAGATGGCCGAAGCATAATGAACAGCGGGATTTTCCCACTGCCTAAGATGAGCATACATGAACCCCAGGGCACGATGAAATTTGTAGATATTATCCCACCGCTTTTTCCGGTATCCCGCTTCTTTGCCTCGGTAGAGGCTTTTTTCATATTTTTTGCTCAATTCTTTAAGTCGATGGGCCTTGCCCGTATTTACATAAAGGTCGGCAAGTTCCAGAAAAGCTTCGGGATCAGCATTGTGGCTTCCAAGGCTGATGGCGATTTGATAGTATTGTTCAGCCCACTGGTTGCCCTTCGGCAGCCGGCTGCGGCGCGACCATTGGGCCAGTGATACGGCCAGCGCCCGAAATGCCTCTCGACCTGAAATGGATGAACGATTATAGGGGCGTTTGCGCTGCCGCCACCAATCGAATTCCGACGGCGTTGAACGTTGGGGGGCCTCAAGGACAACAACCCGGTGAAGCATGCGCAGCTCACGAATGGGTTCAGCCAAATTCGTTGGCGTGCGCAGTTGGGCAAGTCTTTGGCCTGCTTCGGTTTGCCCATACTCTCTTGGATCGTAGTGCTGATGCGCGAGGGCTGCAGTGACCAGAATCAGCAGCTGGTTCGGGTGTCCCAGGGGATCTCCATTTTCAAGCACATCCAAGGCTGCCCGTTGAGCGCGGTTGACAGCGCCACGATGCAACAGCTGCCACAGATAGTCTATTAATCCATTGTCCCGGCGTTGCAGATAGAGGTCAACAACCATTTGGTGGGCTTCGAGGCTGGCGGGCTGCAAAGCGGCCGATCGGCGCGCGTAATGAAGCGCATCGGCCGTCCGGCCCTGTAATTTCAGTAAGTCGGCTAAGTTTAACGCATAAAAGCCCTGCCGGTCATCTGCAACATTTATGGCGTCTTTGAAAAATTGGGCAGCTTCATTGTAGTTTCCGAGCTTGACGTACACCTGGGCAAGATTATTAAGCGCCGAACCGGATTGGGGCCGGATTTGAAGTAGTCTGCGATAATAATCGGAGGCCTTAATAAGTTGTTCCCGCTGCTTTGCGCGGGCACTTATTTGCACGGCATGACGGTAGGATGTGAGGCCTGCGTAGAATAGAAAGTTGGATTGCCAGCGTGGGTCATTAGCCGCAGTCGCCTGGTGGAGGCCGTTCAAAAAGTTAACCAGCGCCGCATCATAGTCCCCCGCTTCAAGTTCGGCCACCCCTGAATCGATAAGGGATGAAAAACTGAGAACTTGATCGGTCGGTTGAGCCGATAGCGCTGAAACCGTGATGACAAGCCAAACAAGTGTCAGGCCCATTGACATCATCAGCCGTTTGGTAGCATATCCCCAGCCGGGCCTCGTATCAATCCGGACGAGTAACCAGGCCGGCCTCCGTATTAAGATTGACTTTTTCAACATACTTCTCCATGTATACGTTTATTCCGACGTCACCGGAAAATATGCGCGGGATATCCTCATGCCAGTCTCCTATTCTGACAAGGAGAATGGGGGCAAAGTCGAGACTTGTGATGGCACCTTGTACAGAACCGGGACTCGGCGCATGCCACCGCTTTTGGATCGAACTCAGCTTCATTGATCCCCCTTTTTTGCTTCCCTGCTCAATGCGTGAAACGAAGTCCACATAAAGCACCGACTCCCCGCCAAGTCTGAGCAACTCCCATAGAATCGGAACGATTACCCGATGTTCGGTTTCGGCAACGAAAATCCGTTGTGACAATGGGATCGAACTCAGGAAATACTTGTGCAACAGCGCGCGGAAATCTTCGTTGAGAAAGCGCTTCTTGAGCTTGCGCTTGATTCGAATCTTGAACTCATCGGGATTGTGAGTGGGGCGGTCCATGTCGTAAGACTGATGAACGGTAATACTTTCGATGGCAGGCAGCTTTACGGGTTTGCTGTAGATAGTACTGGCAAAAGCAAGAACAATCTGCGGCAAAGGGATCGCGTCTTCCTGGGCTAGAACGATGTCCAGCCGGTGACGGCCTCCAGCATCAGCGGTATCTGCGGGATCGACCAAGCGCCAGCGCAAGAAGGGAAAATGATTGCTGCAAAGCTTCACCATAAACTGCTCGAGCTCTCTCTCAATTTCAGGGACCCGCGGCAGGTTATCTTTGAAGTTAGCAGCCTCAATTGAAAAGTTCACATCAACCCAGGGTGGCGCATCCTGGGCGTTTGCTGTCATGCGAACCCACAAAATGCAGGCTGCCACAACCATCATTCCCAAAACTAGACTTGCGGTTCGATAGTTTTTTTCAGTCATTACTGAGCTCCAGCCATATCGTTTGCGTTGCATTGTCCGAAACACGATACACCTTCCGCAACAATTGCTTTGATTGCCCGGATTCCGAATTTTCTTTTCCGGTAGATTTACCCACCCCAATTACAATTTCATCTCCGTTCTGGAATTCACCGGCAGCCAAATGGGCGGTTTCGTTAGTGAGGGATGAGATAATCGGTTCGCGAGCCGTGTGCGGAAATTTCAAGTGAGCCAGGTATTCATCCAGCTCTCGGCGAAGGGCATCGATATCGTCCCGTTTTAAAAGTTCCATCAGGTCTTTTTCCAGAGCGCCGGTGTAGACCAGCTGTCTCCGGAGATCATCGATTCTTTTATGGCGGCCCTTGAATTCGATGTCTAGAAAATAGCGCTGGGCGGGATCTTTTATTTTTGTCTCAGGCAGCATCACGTACAACCTCGGCCCGGCAACCAATCTCAGCAGATGGAGCCGCCTTCTTTCAAAATCCTGCGGAACACGCAGGTAGGTGTTGGTCCAGGGGTACTGACTTTTTTGAAGCGGTTTAAACCCTATATTCTCGACAATTCTATACTCGAGATCAACTTTGCTGAAACGAAAGAAAAACGGTCGGCCCGTCACCCGGTCCGAAGATGTTACTTGCATGCGCTCGAGATAGGGATTTTGATTGCTCAGCACGTCGACTTGAAACCCGCTTTCACCACTTTCGGCACCTTGGTAAACGAGATACACCGATGAAGTCGTGCAAAACAGTATCATTAAAAGGAAAAGGCTGAGCATAAGATATTCTGTGGCCCAGGTTTTAGTCATCAGTCGCCGGGCCAGCGTATCCGTCTCTCCGCCGAAGGTCCAATTCAAAAACGAGCAAAGAATTTTCCATACCGCCCAGATCGTGAGCGTGCCGCCGATGAGAATAGTTTGCGTAACATAGAGATGGAGGTGGCGATAAAACCAGAAGGAAAACAACAGTGCTGCGGTCAACAACAGGAAGAGATTCACCCGGTAACGGGTTTCACTGACACGCACTTTTTTGACAGGCTGACTATCCATCTCAATGAAGCTGAATAAGCGGAAAATTATGAAATGTCTATCGGAATCGGCTTCCGACTTCGCTCTTCGAGCTACGACGGGACATGGCAGTACAACATACGGACAGGTACAGGTAGCGATAACAATTGATATCCAATTATCGAAGACGGATTCGGTTGTCAAGGAATATTTAAAACGATATTACCTGTTTACTCTGCCAGGTTTAGATTCACCAGCGGTTTGGCTTTTTCCAACTCCTCGGCGAGGGTGCTGCTGCCGGTGCTGAGCAGTATTTCTTCAACCGGCGGTTTGCCGGCCGGCGTCGTTCTGTTTAATGCCCTGCAGCCGCTGACGGCCAGACACATAGCCAGGATAAGAATGGTTGCCTTGCAAGCGTTCATCATGTCCTCCTTATTCGATTCGATCGAGGGTATCGGGGTTGACGACTTCCAGCATGAGGGAAGAACCATGGACGTGAAAAAAAGCCACGGCGTGTTGGGGACTGAAAAGTTTCAGGTATTGAGTATCTTGAGGGTAGTTTTGGTTCCAGGGGGCTGGTTCCGCAGCGTAGTAGGGCGCACCGGCCGAGCCAACCGTTATGTGCCATAGATTCCGGGTGATTGTCAGGGGCTTGGCGGGACGGTATCCCTCTTTTTCGTAGACGGGCATACCGGGTCTGATGAGCAGCCGGGAGTAGTTGTGCTCATCGCCGACCAGGATGGCCTTGACTTTGGTGTGGGACAGGAGGGTTCGAATAAATTCGTCACGGCGGTCTAGCGAGCCTTTGCCGTCAGCGAGAAACTTTTGGGCCGGTGTTCCGTTGATAATGGGTGTCAGATTTTCGCCTTTCATCCACATCGAATTGAAGTGCTCCACGTGGCCGCCATTGGGGAAGGCCGGCGTGTGGTGAGTCACGAAAATGTGGTCGAGGTTGGAATCGGCCTGCAGCGATGATAGAGTGGATTTGAGCCATTCGAGTTGATTGTCCATAATATAGCCCCAGAGGTTGCCGCCGACCGTCTTATTGTGGGGCAGGGACGGGGAATAGAGGTATTGCGAGTTCAGGACGATCATGGCGACATTATCCCAGGTGTAGTAATATACATTCTCCTTGTAGGGAGGAAAGTCGCCGTCTTTTCCGGGGTTGGGATCGCAAAAACTGTCGTCTTCGCTTAGCGGACCATTTTCGGGGTTGACGAACACATCGGCAAAGACTGCTTCGGCCGAATCGGTGGCAAAGGGAAAACGGTCGCAGGTCAGACCGTATTCGGTATTGTCGTCCCAGGCGAATTCAATGACTTCGTGGTTGCCCATGCCGGTGTACACGGGCAGGCGGCTGGCCCAGGGCAGAATGGCGCGTTGAAATGATGCGTATTTAACCAGTTGCATGGGCAGGTTGGCATCGTAACCGCTCATGGTGTCGCCGGTGAATTGCAGAAAGGCCGCGTTCTTGGCGGCGGATAGTGCCATAACCTTGCGCATGATATAAGCGTTGACGCCGGCGACAGCGCGTTCACCGGATGCGATGGACTCGCGGGAGTCGGTGGTGTAGGCAAAGATGAATTTGCTTCTGGTGCCGGGTTCAGGCGCAGTTGTGAATGCGTATTTTTCAATGTGTTGACCGGCTTTGACCGTGTAGGCGATGTTTTGGGCGGAGGGGAGGTCGGCAAGCTTGATTTCGTGGCGGGTGGTTTCAGTGGCATCGGCGATGGTCCGGCCGTGGGCCATCACCCGGGCAATGACCGGGCGGTTGGTTTCAAAGGCAATCACGGCGGAGTTGTGGGTGACGTTTGCCACCCATGGGCCGGCCGTGATGCTGGTGCCTACTTTAAACGGTTTGCTGGTAAAGAAGAACTTGCCTTCATAGACAATCGCGCCTTTGCCTTCCATAAATGTTCTTTTGTCGTCACAGACCCGGTAGTAGAGTATGCCTTGGCCGGAAGCTTCCCACCCGCTTAGATCGTATCTTCCGGTAAGCTCGGACATATCCACCCGGGTCTTGCCATGCCGGTCGATGGGCGCCGCGAAGCGGTAATGCGGCATGGGGTAGCGGCTTTCTTCGGGATCCCACAGAGAGTAAAATAGAGTGCCGCCGATCAGGGTTTGCGAAGCGCGGTGATCTTTGAAATTAAACGCAAAACCGGTCTGCGTGCCCACGGGATTTCCGGCAAGCATCTGCAGGGTGTAATCCGGCTTGGCCTGTTTCGGGTCCAAAAAGAGCTTGCCTTTTGGGCCATTGACCACGGGTTTGCCGTTTTCGATGATAATGTTTTTATAAATCGACGGAACATCGGCCTGGGTAAGCGCCAGGGCAGATTGACATAAAATGAAAACCGACAGGATGGTTAGGATAACATTTCGTTGCATAGTTTCCTCCGCTGGTTGTTGTTTAAATCTAACACCTCCATTGTTTTCAGATGAATTCAGACAGACGCTTTAACGAATATATCCCGTCCAGGCCTTTAATTGGTTTCGGCTTTTTTTCGTGCTTTGAGTAAAATAGATGTTTAAACCTCTGGTAATTGCTAAATACAAACTCCTTTGATCCGATGATGCCCGAATCCGTAAAATAGCGGGTGCGGTACCGGAATCGATCGTTTCGGCTGAGCTCAAACTCACGGTTACGCTCCTTTTCAAGTATCTTGTTGCCAATTACTTTGGTTTTCCCCTTCTCAGACCGGTTAAGCGCTCCGGCTTCATAAACATACCGGCGATACCTTCTGATACGCTCCTTTTCACTTTTAACATTGAATTCTTTTAATCCAAAATCGGTCGAAAGAAAGTTATCCCGGTTGTTGGTCTGCACATGGTAGCCAAGGGAATTCCAGCGGTAGTCCTCCGGCCGGCTTGCGATGCCGGCACGCAAAGGATTGAGATCTATGTAGGCCAGACAGTTAACCAGGGTCTCTCCTTTATCAACGATGACGCTTTTAAACCGGTCACCCCAGAAATAGCCCCGCCGCTTATGCCTCTTGTTGTAATGCCTGGCAAAGCCGACTTTTATTTCACGGACAAATTCGGAAAGGCTTGATAATTTCGCCCGTAAAAAGGGAATCTGGTCTTTCACAAATGCCCGGCGGTCTCCATAAAATATCTCAAAGCGCTTTTGAATATCTTCATCCGAAAAGCGTTTTTCAGGAAACATTTTTAATAGAATATGGAAGTGGTTTCCCATAAGACAAAATCCTAATATTTCGGTAAAATACAAGGATGAAAATTTTTTAATCAAAACCAGCATGAAATCCTTTTCAACATCCTCTAAAGGAAAGCCGTCAAGCGCTGTGCGGGACATAACATGATAGACGGCTTTTTCATCAGCAATGATCATTCGTGATGTCCTTGGCATAATTTTGCCCTCCTTCACCTTTCCTGTATCTCTGGATTTTCTTGGTTTCTCGATTGGTTTATTAAGGATATTTGAGAGGATCATAATTGTCAAGTATTATTTACCTGTCCCCATCTCCCATCTTTTAATGTTAATAAAATACAGATGGTTATGTTAGGACAAGTATGTTAGAGGAATGGGAAAGGTAGAAAATATATTTCGAAATTGAATAAGTATTAAACATAGAGTCAGTATAACCTGCTGAAATCATTAGATCCAACCACATTTTGTGGTAATACTCCTCAATTCCTAAATCCCTCAATTTGGCGCAAATAGACATAGATAGTGTCCAAAAAAGTTAACTCATTTTAAAAGTAAGTTACGAGATCTGACAAT
>PJEL010004184.1_pt1 | contig 12048 bp, 8 predicted proteins | sample 1853271 | NCBI WGS metagenome assembly PJEL01 (sample SAMN08108733, study PRJNA415343) | Invertebrate metagenome, whole genome shotgun sequencing project. | host: Globobulimina | place: Sweden: Gullmar Fjord | collected 2015-08 | reverse complement strand
CTTGGCGGCCCCGATTCTCTTGAGGCAGTCAGACCATTTCTCTACAATCTCTTTTCCGACAGAGATATCATACGGCTAGGCCCCTCTTTTCTCCAGAAGCCGATCGCTTGGCTGATATCAACACTCCGCTCAAAACACTCAATGGATATGTACAGCAAGATAGGCAGTAAATCGCCTATTCTTGAAATTACAAAAGCCCAGGCTGCACTACTGGAGAAAACACTAAATGATGCCGACTCAGAAAACTCCTTTAAGGTCTACATCGGAATGCGCTACTGGCACCCTTTCATGAAGGACACCCTTGATGAAATCACGAGAGACGGGATTAAGCGTCTTGTAGTGTTGAGTCTTTACCCGCATTATTCAAAAGCTACGACAGGCTCCTCTGTGGATGATTTTAAGCGTCAGATAAAAGGCCGAGAATTTGAAGTTCATTATATTAATGAGTGGCCTGACTTTCCACCATACATTGATGCTCTTGCAGAACTTGCGGCCGAAGGAGCATCACATTTTAAGGGGCAGGATTACCAGCTTCTATACAGCGCCCACAGCCTGCCGGAATCATTTATAAAAGAAGGCGACCCCTATCTTGACCATATCAAGGTAACCATAGATAAGGTAAATGAACGCCTAGGCGCTGATCCTTATAATATCAACGGACTCAAATCGAATTTATCATTTCAGAGCAAGACCGGACCGGTAAAGTGGCTTGAGCCGTCCACAGAAGAGACGATCAAACGCCTTGCAGAAAGCGGCTGCAAAAACCTCCTTGTTGTTCCCATCAGCTTTGTATCCGACCATATTGAAACTCTTTATGAAATTGATATTGAGTATAGGGAGCTTGCGGAAAAGCATGGAATTAACCTCAAAAGGAGTGAGTCATTGAATACGTCCGAAAAATTCATTCACGCTCTAAAACAACTCATTATTAGTAACAGTTAATACAAGTGAAGATATGGTAATTTATAGAAACACACATCAGGAGATAAAATGAAAAGAGTAGCAGTTATTGGGGGCGGCATATCAGGATTGACACTCGCATATGTCCTCATCAGCAAAAACGAAGATCTTGAAGTCACAGTGTATGAAGCTGATGACCGAGCCGGTGGAAAAATCTGGAGCGAAAAGACGGACGGCTTTTTGTGTGAAAAAGGCCCAAACGGTTTTCTCGATAACAAACCCCGGACACTTGAATTATGCAAAAGCCTCGGCATTGATCCACTAAGCAGTAATGCTAACTCTAAAAAGCGTTTTATCTTTTCAGACAATGAACTCAAGGCCCTGCCTGAATCTCCGGGCTCCTTTATTAAATCCGATCTCCTTACCTGGGGTGGGAAACTAAGGCTCATCCTTGAATTAATTGCGACCAAAGGCCCGGCTGACGAAACAGTAGCTGACTTTATTATCAGACGCCTTGGAAAAGAAGCGCTTGAGAAACTCATTGACCCGATGTGCTCGGGAATATATGCCGGAGATCCTTACAATATGAGCATCAAAAGCTGCTTCCCGCGCATCAAGGAGCTGGAGCAGGAATACGGAAGCCTCATCAAGGCTATGATCAAGATCAAAAAGCAGCGAAAAAAAGAACAGGGCGGAGAGGTCTCAGCGGCCCCCGGTGGGAACCTCACATCCTTTTTTGATGGCGCGCAGACCATTACAGATTCACTCGCTGATAAGCTTGGAAACAGGCTTAAGCTCGGAAGTCCCATAGAGAGTATTACAAGAGAGAACGATATATATCATCTCCGTACACATGGAGAAACAGCAGCAGCCGATATCGTAGTCCTTGCCACACCAGCATATGCCGCAGCCGGGATGCTCAGGGAATTAGATTCGGGACTCTCCGCAACACTAACAACAATCCCCTACCCTCATGTATCCGTGGTCTGTTTTGGATATAAAAAAGAGCAGGTCGCACACGCACTGAATGGTTTCGGTTTCCTGATCCCGCATAAAGAAAAACGCCGTATCCTCGGAAATCTATGGGACTCAAGCATATTTCCCAACAGGGCATCAGAAGGACATGTACTATTAAGATCAATGATCGGGGGAGAGAAAAATCCCGGGGTCGCATCCCTGGACGATTCCCAACTTGTGACGATAGTTCATGATGAGCTCAACTCGATACTTGGAATCAAGTCAGACCCTGAAATGGTAAAAGTCTACAGATGGGACAAGGCTATCCCGCAGTATCTTCTAGGACACAATGCTGTATTGGGCTCAATCGACAATACACTTCAAAAACATCCCGGTCTATATGTCACCGGAAACGCATATAATGGAATCGGGATAAATGACTGTATTGAAAGTGGGTATAAGTTAGCGGACAAAATTCTTGCGAGTATTCAGGAATAATTATTTAAGGATGTTGTAATTTCTTCGCAATAAATACCTTCATATTTCTCTATACTGATGTTATACTCTGTTTCTTATATCAAAGCCTATTATTGACGCGAATTGCGAAAGGATGTGTGCATGTCCATATTGTTTGAAAATACACTGATAAATAGCCTGACCCTAAAAAACCGTTTTGTGCGCTCCGCCACTTGGGAGGGGATGGCGCTGAAAGACGGTTCGTGTACGCCAAAGCTCACTGAGTTAATGGCTAAACTCGCAAGGGGTGGCGTTGGATTAATCATTACAGGCCATGCCCATATAGATCCTGCCGGCCAGGCCAGTCCATTGCAAACAGGCATCTTTGACAATAGCCATATTCCAGGACTTAAAGAAGTTACAGATGCCGTCCACAAAGAAGGCGGTAAAATAGTCATTCAGATCGCACATGCAGGGTGTCAAGCCATCTCAAAGCTAACTGAAGTCGAACCTGCAGGCCCTTCAGTGGTTGAGGTGGAAGGAAAACCTGTCTGTAGAGAAATGACTGTTCAAGAAATAAAGGACATAGTCACTAAATTCGCTGAAGCTGCGGACAGGGCAAAAAAAGCAGGCTTTGACGGAATTCAGATACACGGTGCCCACAGCTACCTTCTAAACCAATTTCTATCCCCGTTTTATAACAAGCGAACGGATGAGTATGGGGGCAGCCTCGAGAACAGGGCCCGTTTTGCTATTGAATCATACCGGGCAATCAGGAATACAGTTGGCAGTGAATTCCCTGTCATGATAAAGTTGAATTCAGAGGACTTTCTGGAGGGCGGCTTCACAAAGGAAGAAATGCTTGAAGTAGCCGAAATGCTTCAACAGGAAGGCATCGACGCAATTGAGCTGAGCGGCGGCTCAATACAGTCTGACAAAAACCATATGCCTGTAAGGCCCGGGAAGCTTGATTCAGAAGACAAAGAAGCCTACTACCGTAACGCTGCTAAACAGTATAAAGAGAAAATATCCGTACCATTAATTCTCGTAGGCGGCATCCGTTCATTCACCGTTGCAGAACAACTCATCAATAAAGGCCTCACCGATTATATATCTCTTAGTCGTCCGTTTATCCGCGAACCAGACCTCATCAACCGCTGGCAGTCGGGCGACCATAGCAAATCAGAATGCAGATCAGATAACGCATGTTTCAGACCCGGATTAAAAGGCGAAGGAATCTACTGTGTAGTCAGGGAAAAAGAGGAAGGTGTAAGGCCATAAGTATAGAATCAGGATGGAATCAGAAAAAACTGCAATGACACAACCTACCTGTAGACCTCAATATAATCAATATACGAATTTGCTCTTTCACGAGTATTGTCCGAGTCGTTCATAATTGCGATACTGGCTATTGCTGGAGGATCTTTTTTAAACGCCTTATGATAATCTTCCACAATATCAACTTCCTGCTCGAACCATTCACCCGTGCTGTCAGCCCCCTGCTGTAAAACAATCATCTTTGCCTCTGAAGCATACGTGTTTGTTATTATTGTCTCGTCATGCTTCCTGTTGGCCCATATATAATTAAGCGAACTGTCAGGGGGATACTCGCCATAAAGATTCTTAGCCAGCCCGTATTTTAGCTTCTTGCCAAACGAAGCTGTTTCGGGATCATATTTAAAAATAATATAAATACGAAGCGGATAGTCATCTCCTGCCTTTTCTTTAGCATTCCCCTTTTTAAAGACATTACTGACTTTCCATCTCCACCTGATCTTCGGGTTATCAAAAACTTTAAACTCCCGCTTAAACACAATCCCTGAAGCCGACGCGTTGCTTTCCGCCTTGAGATAACTGACCTCCCCAATCTTTTCAATCGAATACTCGGTATGGCTCTTTATATTCTTGAAATACAGCGGCTTCCAGCTAGTAAGATCATTAAAGTTTTCACGAAGAAAGAGGGAATTATTTTCAGTATAAGCAGGTAAAGCAAACAGAAGACTAGCCATTACTATTACTCCAATAATACAAGGCCTTACAATATCATGCCTCATGTTATACATCCTCCCCTTCGATAAGGGTTAAACAGAGTAATCGTCCTGATCTCAGCAGGTGCACAATGTCAACAACACGCCCCTCCACGTTCATCGTGTTTCTCACGTTTGACATGCGCAGGGGCACAATCAAAAGACCCATAGTGCGTAGACCTGTCTCCTGACACTTTAAAATGTTCAGCAAATCGGGTTTCACTCACCATCGATGCAGTATTGCCGCAGACGAGCATCGGCTTACCTTTAATGAACCTGTGGTGGTCGTCAAGCTCAAACGCATGAGGATATCCAAGGATTGTCCCTCGATAAACTGCGACCTGCCCGTAATCCTCACATATGTCTTCGAGCGTATCAAGCTTAAACACTCGTATTGTAATTGAATAAAAATCTATCATCCCGGCTGTTACTTCTATCTTCGGATTATTCAACTGGATCTTGTGCCGGGCAACAACGCGATAATCAAGACAGCCTGCTTCTCGCAGCATCCTTCGGAAATCTTCAATGTACATAGCCCCACCGAGACATTCGCTGTGAAGCAGAGGGTCCTTTGAAATATGCTCCGGCACTCTACTGCCCGCAAACACATCCGAGAAGTAAAGCTCTCCTCCCGGCTTTAACACTCGAAAGATCTCTTCAAACACCTTCCCTTTATCTCCTGAGAGATTGATCACACAATTAGACATCACAACATCTATAGAATTATCTGCGATGCCGAGCTCCTTCAGGTCCTCAATATAGCCCTTTTTGAATTCAACATTAGGGTTGATATATCCAAAGATCTTCATCTGCGAATCCAGGTGTTTCAAAGCAACATTAATCTGCTCGTCCGTCATATCTACACCCGTAGCAAAACCGTCAGGGCCAACAAGACGGGACGCAATAAAAACGTCCTTTCCTGATCCGCAGCCAAGATCGAGTACTTTGCATGATTCCAGTGCAGCAGGGATCGGCGAGCCGCACCCGTAAAACTTTGTCAATATCTCATCATCAAGCTGACTTTCAATTTCACGGACAGTTGGGTGAAGAGGCTCATTACTGCAGCAGCAGGCGCCTGTTTTGAGGTCCTGCATCCCCTGCAGCTCCTTACCGTAATAGTCCTTCACATACTCTGTCTTTTCTGAAACATCACCCATAGCACTTCCTCCATTCAGCATGATTGATTCTTCAATTATTATTACTCTTCATAAGCGGTCCCACAACGCCCGTATACAAAACCGATGCCAACATTGCACCAACTATCGGGCCAAGCACATATACAGACAGAAACCCGTAATGCGCATCCGGCATGGCTGCACTTTTCCAGCCTGCAAAATATGCAAATATCCTCGGAGCCAGGTCCCTGGCAGGATTCAGGCCTGCCTGGGTCAACGGGGCAATAACACTGATTATGACTGTCAGCGTCAAACCGATAAAAAACGGTGTCCATGCATCATCAGGCCTTCCTTCATCGCGCCTGTCCGTCAACGCAAATATAAAGAAGGCCAGAAAAAATGTGCCGACAGCCTCCGCCAGAAACGCGCTCATCGTGGATATTGTAAATGACACTCCAGCTCCAGGATTAGGATAAAACTCTCCGAACATCATTGCTGTAGCTACCGATTCAGGAGTACCTCTTACAATCTCGTTTACACTTTCATACCCGGCAATAGAACCAGAAAATATCATATACAGCGCCGCCGCCGCTGCAAACGCCCCTGCAAACTGTCCTATCAAATACACTGGAAGATTTTTGATCGGCATACGCTTCCCGATTATCATGGCCAGACTTATGGCTGGATTAAAATGCGCATCCGAAAGATGACGAGTTGAATATATCGCAAGCGTCAACCCTCCGCCCCAGATCGCTGCCACGTGAAACACCCCTACATGGGCTGAATACAACACTGCGGCTGCAACTGCGCTACATCCGAAAAACACCAGAATAAAAGTCCCGATCAGCTCACCTGCTAATTCACTCATATATTTCATTTGTATCCAAATCTTCCTTTATACTTAATTAGATCCGGATATTTTAACGCAATTAATATAATTATATTACTTTGAATAGAAACCACAACTCGCAATTTCGAACTATCGTGATCTTTTGCTACTCACACCAGCACCACTCTATCATTTCAGCCACCAACCCCGTCCAACCGGTCTGATGTGCCGCACCAAGACCTTCACATGAATCCCCATGAAAGTATTCATAGAAGAGCGTCAGCTCTCTGAAATGAGGATCATCGGAATATTTTTTATCATCTCCGTGGACAGGCCTCCTTCCGTTTTCATCTGTATAAAACATAGAGGTGATCCTTTGAGATAATTTCTTAGCCACCTCCCATAAATTCATATAATTATTTGACCCCGTCGGAAATTCTACTTTAAGTGAGTCTCCATAGTATTTATAGTACATCTTCAGCGCCTCTATGAAGAGGTAATTCATAGGAATCCATATGGGGCCGCGCCAGTTGGAATTACCCCCGAACATACCGGTCAAAGATTCTCCAGGTTCATAGTCGACCCTGTACTCTGATCCGTCAACTCTGACTTTAAACGGATTGTCTCTATGATATTTTGAAATTGATCTGATTCCGCCCGGTGCAAGAAATTCATGTTCATCGAGCATCTTCTGAAGAATTCTGACAAGCCTGGCTTTCGGAGTTAACGAAAGTAGTATATCCTGACCCTCCCTGACCTCCTCAATCACCAGATACTTCCCGAGATTTACTCTTTTGTCCCTAAACCACAAGAGTCTCTTCTTAAAACCCGGCAGTCTATCAAACAGGTCTTTATTTATAACAGACACTGCCATTAGAGACGTAAGTCCTACTAAAGACCTGACTCTCAGAGGAATCCGTTCCCCATGGGGCAAATGCAATGTATCGTAATAAAATCCTTCCTCCTCATGCCAGAGGCCATGCTCTCCAAAACAGTTCAGTGATTCTGCAATGTGAACAAAGTGCTCGAAAAATTTAGAAGCCATATCTTCATATGCAGGATCAATCTGTGCTATTTCAAGAGCAATGTCCATTAGGTTTAAAGAATACATTGCCATCCAGCTCGTCCCGTCCGCCTGTTCGATATGTCCGCCCGCCGGCAATGACATACTCCTGTCAAAAGCACCGATATTATCAAGCCCGAGAAAACCGCCCTGAAAAATATTGTTCCCGTCCGAATCTTTTCTATTCACCCACCATGTAAAGTTAAGCAGTAATTTGTGAAATATCCGCTTAAGAAACTTAATATCCCCTACCCCAGTGTCCCGCTTCTCAAGCCGGTATATCTTCAATGCGGCCCATGCGTGAACAGGCGGGTTGACATCGCCGAAATTCCACTCATACGCAGGGATCTGGCCGTTCGGATGCATATACCACTCCCGAAGAAATAGGATGAGCTGTTTCTTAGCAAAGTCGGGATCTATCCTCGATAACGGAATACAGTGAAACGCCAGGTCCCAGCTTGCATACCAGGGGTACTCCCATTTGTCCGGCATAGAAATCACGTCTCTATTAAAGAGGTATGTCCAGTCACTGTTCCTTCCTTTTTTTCTGCGTCCTGGCGGCTCAGGCTGACCCTTGTCCCCGTTCAACCATGTTTCTATTTCATAATTGTAATACTGTTTACTCCAGAGCATACCTGCATATGCTTGCCTCTGAACATTAACAACATCACTCACTTGCTCCTCAGGAAGGAACTGTGTATAGAACTCATCCGCTTCATCAACCCTCCGCTTCATTACAAAATCAAACTCCTCACCAAACGCATCATCGCCGAGCATCTTGTCAGCCAAGCGGAGTTTAATGGTCCTTGATTCACCGCCCGGGATGTTATACCTGTACAGTGCTGCACACTTTGTACCATTCTGCTTGTCCAAATATTTGTCAAAACTACTGTTTAGAACCGCATCATGAAAAGCATCTTTCACATAGAGCGATTGATTAGGTACGCCGAATACTCTCTCCGTATTGGTTTCATTCTCGGTGAATAGGAAACTTTCAGGAAACTCGCAGTGCAGATAATAAACACCGGTTTCTTCATGTGATGCAGACAATATATTGGGGCCGACAGGTGTAATATCCGGCCGCTCCGTTACCTTTCCGATGGCCCATGTATTTCTGAACCACAGAGTAGGCAGCACCGTAATATCTGCACTCTCTATCCCTCGATTACATATCTTAATCCTAATTAATATATCCTCAGGACCTGACTTGGCATATTCGACAAACACATCAAAATATTTATTGTCGTTAAAAATTCCGGTATCCAGGAGCTCATATTCCGATTCATGCTTCGCCCTGTGCCTGTTTATGTCTACAAGCTGTGAATATGGATATTCTTCCTGCGGGTACTTGTAAAGGTATTTCATATAGGAATGAGTAGGAGTATTGTCGAGATAGTAATACAGCTCCTTCACATCCTCCCCATGATTTCCCTCGCGACCGTTCAACCCAAAGAGCCTCTCCTTCAGTATCGGATCCCTGCCGTTCCACAAGGCTAGCGCAAAACAGAGATTCTGATATATGTCCGATATCCCTGCAAGACCGTCTTCCCCCCATCGGTATACTCGCGAGCGAGCGTGATCATGCGGAACGTAGTCCCAGGCCTCTCCATCTTCACTGTAATCTTCACGTACAGTCCCCCACTGACGCTCACTCAAATATGGGCCCCACTTTTTCCAGAAAGCCTTGTGAGCAACATCATCTGCAAGTCTTTCGCCCTCAGCGGATACGACTTCCTCAGTCATATTCTCCCCTTATTCATTCGCACAATGCCTGATTAGAGCACAGAGTTTATCGTTCACATGCATCCGAAATTCGGCTTATAATCAGTCAGTTACTACTGAATATTACTCTGTAATTATTATTATAAACATGATTTACATCATAATGAATCAAATTAGAGGATATTGACGGCCGCAGCTAAGCTATGATCTCATGCCTTCTCTCAGTATTTTCCTGAGTAATAACTTAAGGGACTTGCCACTATTCCGTACTCATTCATATCTAGTATCCTCAAGAATAATGTATTACATTTAAGATTATTCACTAATAGCCGAATAATAATAGTATCAGTTCAATTAATGTAAACATAAAATTCAATTGTGAATACCCGTACTTATAGGAAGGCTTAAAGAATGTCCAGTGACTTGCACGCCAAGAAATACCTTGTTATCGATGATTTCTTTGATTTCAGACTAATCATGAAGAAGATGATCGAGTCATTCGGCACAAAAGATGTTGATGATGCGGACAGTGGTGAGAAAGCAATTGAGTTAATGCGAAGAAAGGCATATGACATCATTCTATGCGATTACAACCTCGGTGAAGGCAAAAAAGACGGCCAGCAGATACTTGAAGAGGTGAAGCATCACGGGTTAATCAAGTACTCCAGTATCTTCATTATGGTAACCGCGGAGAACACAATGCCGATGGTAATGGGAGCGGTTGAGAACCAACCGGACGACTATTTAATTAAACCCGTTACCAAAGCAGTGTTAACACGAAGAATAGAGAACCTCCTTGCGAAAAAAGCTGATTTTGAAGACATCGAAAAGGCGATGCAAAAAAAGGAGTACAGTCTCGCCATTTCACTATGCGACGAGCATGTTAAAAACAACCGCAAAAACATGCTTGAGTTTCTGAGACTAAAAAGCAATATATATATTACTCTCGGGCGATATGCTGAATCTGCTGCTGTATGTGAGGAGGTGCTCTCGATGCGAGAAATCCTGTGGGCAAAAATGGGAGTCGGGAAAGTACAATTCCTCACTGGCGCATACTTAAAAGCGAGGGACACGTTTCAGGCAATTATCGATGAGAACAAGTCTTTTATGGAAGCATACGACTGGCTTGCAAAAACCTTTGAGGAATTAGGTTCACTCGAAGAAGCCCAGCGAGTACTTTTAAACGCTACTGATATATCACCCAAAGCAATATTGCGCCACCAGTCGATAGGTAAAATCTCATTTAAGCTTAGAGATTTTGGCACTGCAGAAGATGCATATAAGTCGGCCATTGAAATAGGTAAGAATTCGTGCTATAAAAGCCCCGCCGAATACACCGGCCTTGCAAAATCACTTATGAAGACAGATTCCTCAGAGGAGGCCCTTTCGATTCTCGTTAATGCCCGTGAAGAATTTAAGGGTAACCGCGAAGCTATATTTGAAACGGCTGTAGCAGAAGGAGTTATATTTAAAGAAACCAACCGTGAGGAAGATGCAAAAAAAGCGATTCAAGAGGCATCCAAACTCATGGGCAGCATTTCAGGAAACGTTTCGGTTTCGACTACTATGGACTTAGCAAAGGTATGCTTTGAACTAGGAGAAAAGGAAAGAGGCCTAAAATTAGTTCAGAGCGTCGTGGAAAACAACCATGACAATGACTTGATTATCAAACAAGTACAAGAAGTATTTAAGGAAGTAAAGCTCGAGGAAGAAGGAGCACTAATCATCAAATCCACCCGAGACAAGATCGTAAAACTCAACAACCAGGGAGTTCACCTAGTCGATGAGGGCAAGGTTGAAGAAGCCATAGAGTATTTTGATAAAGCCGCAAGCGGACTCCCTGACAGTAAGATAATAAATGCCAATGCCGCAAGGGCGTATATGGAATACATGAAAATAAAAGGTACGAATGACCACCACCTTTACCAGGCTTCACAATACCTTGACAGAGTAAAAAGAATAGACCCTTCTTACGATAAATACCCGATGTTATTAGCAATGTATGAAACCCTTTTAGTTTCCAAAAAAACAGCAACCACGTGAGGCAATAATTATGAGCAAAAATGAAAAGCAAATTGATTTTTCAGCATTCCTTGCATCAATGGCCCACGACATGAAAAACTCGCTCGGCATACTGCTGCACTCTCTAGACGACGTTGTCAATGGTTGCGCGGCCGACACCTGTCCCTGCAAAAGTCATATATCGAAAATCCAGTATGAAGCATCTCGAGTTAATCATAATCTTATACAGCTGTTGACCTTATACAAAATGGACAATGACCATTTCGGTCTTAATATCTCACATTACCATGTCATCGATGTTCTTGAGGAGACGATCCTTCAAAATAAACACCTGCTCGAATCCAAGGGGATTGATGTAACTATTGAATGCCCTGATGACCTGACATGGTTCTTCGACCGGGATCTTATCGCTGGAGTCGTTAATAATGTTTTGAATAACAGTTACCGCTATGCTAAAGATAAAATCATTATTCGTGCAGATGAAAACAACGGGTATTTTGAGCTTATTATCGAGGACAACGGAGTCGGTTATCCTGAAGAAATTCTAAACAAAAGCCTTGATACGAGCAGAGGTGTTAATTTTACGACTGGAAGTACAGGACTAGGTCTGTACTTCGCAAAGATGGTTGCACAGCTTCATAAGAATAAAGGCAAAGAAGGTATTGTTGGAATCAGCAAAGGCACTACATATGGCGGCAGTTGTTTCACAATCAGTCTTCCGTAATAAAATCTGCTAAGCACTGAAGCTATTCACCGGACTTCCTAATACGCTCTCCGAATTATTCGATTAAATATTCGACTCAACCCACTTGAGCAGGCTATTCAGATCAAGAGCCCCAGACTGTCTTGCAATCTCACGGCTCTGCTTGAATATAATCAAAGTCGGAATACTGCGAATATTATCTTTTGCGGCAACACTCTGTTCCGTTTCAGTACTGAGTTTTGCCACCGTCACAC
>PJEL010004182.1_pt1 | contig 12050 bp, 11 predicted proteins | sample 1853271 | NCBI WGS metagenome assembly PJEL01 (sample SAMN08108733, study PRJNA415343) | Invertebrate metagenome, whole genome shotgun sequencing project. | host: Globobulimina | place: Sweden: Gullmar Fjord | collected 2015-08 | reverse complement strand
GCGGCTACTTTGCATCACACTCAAATGCATAAAATATCCTGGTCATTACCACGTTCTTTATTATGTTATTCAAGAGAAGAAGCAACAAGGAAAACAGGTGTTGGTTGATTACTCTAACTCCGTTGTATTCATCAAACCCATCTTGTTTGCTTTTTCTAACTTCCAAAAAATATTGACACTAGCGAGAGTCCCTAACCTTGAATGTCATCGTATCACAAGTCACACCTTACCCTCCACCACATATCCACATATTGAAGCATTATTGTATTAACACTGAAACTCTCTCTTTCTCTCTACTGCACCTTTCTCCTTTAGCACTTTTTGCTAGTACTACCGCATCAATCACCATGTCAACCACACAGGAGAGAGTCAGAAAGAAAGGCGGGGTGCAGACCATTGAGAAGGAAAAGGTAGCCTAATGTCGATAGCTGCTGTTGTTACTACTGAAAACTTCCTACTCCGTCTCTTGTGTTACACCCTAAAGGGTGATTCCCAGCACCACAGCGAAGTCATATATCCTCTTACTAGATTATATTTACCTTTATCCTTTTAACCTAACTATAATTTAGGTGGATCTTGGATTGGGAGAGGAAACAGAACGGAAGCACAAGCTCGATAAGGAACAGGTACTAATACCCATGGCGACTTGGCACTACTCAACAATAATATCATTTTTACTTTCAACTACAATAACTTTTTACGAGGCTAATATATATATATATATATATGAATATTTCTTTATATCAGTGGTGGCGTGTAATCCTTCATAATGATGAGGTAGGTCCAAGCATGGCAACTCTCTATTGTTAGAATTTTGCCTAGCCGCATTCTGGTTGTGTAGTCTAGCTTCAATATCTATGAATGATGAAGAAGGAGTAGAAGACAATAATACACTCTACTCTGCTTCCATGAAAAATATGCCCTATATAAGCCCAAGCACCTAGATCCTATAAGCTAACCTTGAATTTTTGCTGCAAAATGTTTGACGCTGCCTCTCCGCTATAGCATCTATTGTGTATCTAAGCTCTTATGACGCACTCACTTGTATGACCGACGCAGATTCATACCTTTGATTATGTGACCATGAGTATAAGTAATGTTGTTAAAACAGGTAAGTTACTTTTGTTTATCCTACGCAACAACCACCACGACTATTGCTGATGCTCATGGTCGTCAAGAATAGAAAGATATTTGTTGTTATGGTGCCGATCGAAATGGTTAATGTATTCTAATGTGTTGATTGAAAACGTTTATTTTATCTGACACACATACACAATAGTTACCCAGAAGAAGGCTTATGAGGTAATGTGATGGTGGTGGTGGTGGTGATGTGTCAAACCCTAACTCAAATCCTGATCTTAACACATATTACAACTATCGTGTCTCTCACATTGAATGTGTAGATCACTATGGAGACACATAAAGCTGGTAAGAGTACTGTGACACAGGTATATATCTATATATCATGGAGTTAGCTAAGTTAAGCTAAGTTGAGCTAAGCTAAGCTACTGCATCTCCCTTGGTCTTATATCTATATCTATGCTTTTCTATCAGATTTTTTTCTAACGTATGACTTTAACCATCCCCATTGTGTGAATTTTTTGATGTATGATAATGGGGGGTCCTGGACGATGATGGCCCGACGGTATCCATATTGCATTAATACACTGCTGCTGAACCAGTCATGGAAAGCACAAGCTGAGAAGTACTGTCTTGGGTTACAACAGTGTGGGTTAACTGCATCTGTGGCTCCAGATAACAAATTTGAAGTAAGTTGTTTATATATAAGCAAAAACGAAACGAAGGAATTGTTTTTATTCGCTTTACCCTTCTTTTCCCCTATATGCACAATATTGATAGCACTACGTTATGTTTCTAGGTGCAGGAACAGTCAAACACTCACCATTTTACTTTCTATTACACTTTGTAGGATAATGCAGGAGATAAGAAGAATAATGAGGGGGGGGATGGATGAATCTGGAGGATTACTGCTGCCTCAAACCACCTAAACCTAAACCTAAACATAGATTTCAAAGACGAGAGAATAAAATTTGGAATTGAAAGAGCTAGAGATTGGAAAGTTAGAAAAAAGACGAGGATAACGAAAGCATTGGATACCTACTCCTCTACTACAAATCACCCAAGTGGTGTACTGTGTACCAGTACACCACTTGTTTGATTGATGACTTGTGGAGCAGTACAGAGGAGGATGAGGATCCCATTTGCATATGACATAGACTTGTATCATATGCAAAAGGATATTCTATGATGAATGACCAGACGTCAACAACTACTACGACACTCATTGGTAGGGGGTTGTAGTACACAAGACCCTTAACACAACAACAGTATATATATATATATAGTTAGTTTAGTTAGTTACACTTGGTATTTGAAGTAATTCTTCATATATTTAACTGTATACACAAAATTTAACCTGTACAATGCTGCATTTAAAATAGATGATAAAATGCACACCACCACTGACCTGACTGATGATATCAAGAAGACGATGACGAAAGATTGATAGTATTAAGCAGCATTGTATTGCTGGTAGGGTTGTGAAACTACCAACGCTCGGGCCATGGCACGTAGAAGAACTAGGAAAACAAAAACACTTGTGTGTGTGTGGGTTTCATGTTGTTCATAGTTGTTGACACTATTATTGTACGAGAAAACACATATTTCTTGTCCTAAGCCCAACCTAACAGCACAGCAGCAATATCAACCATTCCTCGAGAAAAAGTACAGGAGGACAATACAGCCACAAATATCAACTATTACAATCCCATTACTACTATCCACACATTACCATTACTGCAAATGAAAGAATGAAGTAATGACAGCGGCAAAACAACAGTACCTACTATACCGATGCCAAAACGAAATAAATGATGGTTGTGAATGGTTGTGAATGGTTGGTTGGTCATATCAGCTAACTCAATACAGAGCAGCAGCTATACCTGACGACACAACACACCATGAGATGAGTGGACAGGCAGGTCACAACCACCTTCTCTCTCGATATCTTTCAAGCTAAGCGTAAATGTAATGAATATATGAAATTATGAAACTAGACAACGCAGAGAGGTAAGAAAACACACAATGATACACTATTCTTGTACAGCTCAAAAATTCATGGCATGGCATGCCATGGCAATTCTGTTTCATTCACACTACTTGAATGTTAACAAATTTCAAAATTTCGATAGATAAACCACCGATACGTTCAATGAGCAGCAGGCAGGTTCGTCTTTCCATTCTCAGTCCAGATCACCATCCCACAATGCCCTGTCATGGTGAACGAATATGTGTGAGAGAAACAGTTCGTCGACCAGTAAATGAAATGAGAATAATTCTCAATAAACTCCAAATATACGACAATGAAATAATTGAACAGCGTAATATTGGTGGGATCTCATGGGCTCTCTCGTTGCACGAGAGAGCCCCTTGCGTTATTATGTGTGGTGCTTTACTAGTACTACTCATTACCAACTCTACAACAACAACTAACCTGTTCATGTTTATGTTCAAACGACCCACCGGTTGTAATCTCGCTCTCAATAGCTGAGCTCCAGCTTCATCCTGCAAAAAAGCAACAATAAAGAATACCACTACCCATTAGCATTACATACATTAAGGTGTACATACATTTCCTTCATATTGTAATCCAAGATTGATTGACGATGAAATGAGACAGACTATATAGACATGTGCAGCAATTACCATAAGTTGCGCATGCCTTGGGAAAAATGCTACTAACAGGTTACGTCCACACCACATACTCATCGTCCTAATAATTATTATACCACGAAGACGTTGTAAACGAGTGAGTGGTTATTGCGGATACGTACAAGGAAACATGTCTGTAAATACGAAGCAACAGCAATGGCCAAGTCTCAAGTCAACAATATCAAAAGCAGAACGTTAAATGCTGCTACGAAAAACACATTATCATTACCTGGTCCACAACGCTTCAAATCTCAAGTGTAGTGCCCTCACAGGAAGTAACCATCGAGGAATAAGACTCATGACCACAATGGATATAGCTAAGCATCTGGGGAATGGGGTAAGGTAGTAGTAAAAGTAACGTAACCTGATCAGTTCAATTCCATACACTTCAGTAGCTAGGCTATACGCTATGTTGTATGAGTGAAGATATATACGTATGACTAGACAAGCAGTGGTGATGACATGGACGAAAACGGTGAAGAAATCTCATTCCATAATATAATTACACCCACCTCATGACAAACAAGCTAAGAGAAAGGTAGAGAACATGTAAATCCACTAATTGACGTGATCCAAGCACATAATGTGGAAGCAAATGGTCCTGAAAGAAGGGCATAGATATCATTAATATATTAACATTTACTGTGGTCTATCCAACCGGTGAAACAAAGCCTTCAATGGTCAAGTGTTGACACGTCAAAGCCCAATTTTTTTTCATATTACACAAAGTAACAAATTTGAGTTGTAGCAATAAGGCACAAAAAATAACAACTCACCAACAATGGATAAAGGAGAAATAAACATCCGATTCGATCTGCCCAGTATCTAAATATCAAAAGTTAGAATATTATTTCCCGCATATGAACAACAAACATATGAAGCAGTGATGTCGAGAGAGAGAGAGAGACAAGAAGAGTGTTGAGATTAGTGGGGAGGGTGGTATAGTAGTAGAAATAGTAGGAGTGGTGTACCTTAAAAATCCCAAAAGGAAGATACGGAAACCATGTCTATGTTGGGCTATCCTCCATGCCATTATCCACACAGCAGCGGTTTCGCATGCGAGCTGTTGAAGTTGAAGTTGAAGTTGAAGTTGAAGTAACAATTCAAAAGACATTTTAATTCACTTTAATTTTGAAAAAAATGACAAAAAAAAATGCGGAGGTACTGCGCTCTTTATTATGAATCACCACAACAGTTGCAGTCGCTGCTGTTCTACTGAACCAATTTTACAAACTCAAATTAAACGATACCTTCATGGAAACATAGGCAAGGAGATCCGCGGTGACTGGCATGCTATGTGCGAGTGAATGCTTTTTGAGTGATGCAGTTACAGTTAGGGACGGCTTACTTGTTAGAAAAAAGGATGAATCAATATACAGGTGTGACATATTGTTGTTACCTCTGGTTTACTTAAGCTGTGAAATTCCAGCTTCAACAAAGGAATGGCAGCCAGAAATGGGAATATCTGCATGGTCCATAGATAAGTTAAGTTCAGAACGGGGTTCAGTTCACGGCTAATAATAATTCCAAACGCAAATAAGCAAAACAACTAATCTGCTTCTCTATACTCAATGGGTGGACCAACGACCAACAACAAACCTGGGCAAGGATAACAAGTAAGGTCCTTTGTAGCCAACGTGCTTTAATCTTCCAGGTAAAAGCAATGGTAAGAGAAAGAGAGAGAGTGTGAATGAACATAAAGTGTACAGTGTCTCAAACCCACAACGTTAAATCAACTGAGCATTACCAGAGGATAGAACAGAGGGGCATAGAAAGCGTCAAACATAAAATCTGGGGAACGTGAGCAGGTGCCCCGTGTGGTGGTGGGATCATCATTACTGCAGTCATTTTCCTTCTGCTGCCTAATGGAATCATCATCATTGTTGTTGCTACTCTTCAGCTTCTGGTCCTTTTCTTCTACATCACATAATATGTGTGTCACATGGAAGTGGACGTGTTGTTAAGTTGCTGCTGTGCATGAACACAAAACAATGATATTCCTAGTATGGTTATCCAAGCCATTTACGGTAACCTACCCTCTCCAGTTCCAGCTCCAATTCCAAAATTCATATTCGGAGATAATTTAGGGTCATGGACAGATAGATACAACATAGACTGTTCTGGAGAGCTGAATGGAAATAAAATACGCACACCCTGCATCTGTAGAAATAGACAATGGCACAAAGGAGACCCATTAGCATGAGAGCTGGCTAACCGCACATTTACTATTCACAGTAACTTCATATATATAACTATTCACCGCTACTCGATAATTCAAATCACAGGACACAGTGGATTGGTGCATGTGTGTGTGTGTGTGTGTGTGTGTGTGTGAGAGAGAGAGAGAGAGAGAGGTAGGAAGAGATATACAAGTTAGAGAACACATGCGAGGGCAAGATCTGACGTCTCAAGTGTCTTCAAAACGTTGTTTTTGAATCCATTTGGCAGAGCTGGTGTTAAATTAACACACATACACTACTAATATAGACTGCTGCTCTTTCCCTATTCCTCTAATCCCTCGTGAAGAAATCAAACCCCATATGGACACTGTGTAGCTTACCGAGTGTTCTATCAGAAAATCGTTTGCTGTCATAATGTAATGGGTAGATTTCTCCTTCCCGTGATCATTGGGAGAAGTCTAAGGTATAAGTAAAGGAGTAGGAGGAAGAGGAGGAGGAGTCACCGGTTATATTAATGGGATGGACATTATCAATCAAGGATCAAGGTTTAGAGAGAAAAAGAGTTTTGTCTCTTGTCACAGTCCGTCCTGTTATTGTTATCATCTTTATACTACCACTCTAAATGAGAAACAATACCCCTTACTCCCTCCACCCCCCCCCATCCCACCATAGGATATTATATACGTATGACACGGGGTAACAAGGGTGGTTAACAAATGAATGACCAGAGCACACACCCATCTTACCATGTTTGAAAATGTAAGAACGTAAGATACAGTCAATAATACCACAAGAAGGTGCCCTAGTCGACGGTAGAACCTAATCTGAGATTATAGGCCATTGCGTCAGGGATGATGACATACATGAAAGGAGGAATAGAGTAGGGTACAACAATACACAGTGGGGAGAATAATAACCCCTCATTACGACGTGTTTCAGATGAGATACAATGGCTAAGCAGAAAAAGTGAAAAAAATAGTACAACGATTCACAGAAGAATACAAGCGCGCGAGGGCTCGGGGTTATAATTGGATGATGGCTTGTCACCATATTGTTATCTACAAAAGCTCCCATATCATCTACGGCAGCCTCCACTTCTCCTCTCTCGCCAATGAGTCCTTGCCTACGACGTTCTTGCATGCTTCGAAGTCGCCTGACCTGTAATTAGATTCCAATAGTGATTGGAAATTCAATTTTAATCGATGTTTGTTTGTTTACTTACATTATAGGAATGATGAAAAATGGTAAAACACAGACTGGGCGTTTTATTTCTTACTGGGGATCACTGTACTACTATCTCAGCCGGAGCTAGAGCTTACTATCCTAGCCCCAAACTCATGCATCACACAACACTACACTAACCGCCTGTTGGGGGGCCACAGATGACTCTTGATCAGGCATGAAATTTTCTGTCCCCCTCTCTTCCTTCCCTCCATTTCCTTCACCACTTCTTACGTCATCTTCAGTGTTCGTGTTCACTACGGACATTGAAGTGTGCTTTCTGCAACGTTCAATGTATTCAGACATAACCTTAAGAAGTGAAACGATTAGAGAGGGAGAGAGAGAGAGAGACGTCATCCACATTTCACAAGACAGACAAATACATGTATTGGATTTTAGGGTTTCACACATAGCATTGAAGAAAATGGATCATAAATATGGGGTGCTACTACTATTATAGCAGTTAGACTTGAATCAATAACTACCAGTCACACTGCATGCACGCATGTTAGATGAGATAACAAACTGTTAAGTGTTTGGCAGCTAGTTGGCCACACTTAGGCTAACTAAACTAAATGGGTGGTGGTAAGAAGGTGGCTGACATGGATGGTGGCTTAGGAAATCCCTACTCTACTGATATATACCGTATTCACTTCAGGAAGGTCAATGAGCTGCGCAGACTGGCATCCTGCAGGACATCGTATGTCTTGACCTGATCTCATTTGACTGTACGTGTGCAACAAGTGGTGTTGGGATTAGGAGGGTTATTACATACCTCACCCAATATGGATGAAAACCAAACCAAACCACACTTGTGACAGTGTACAGGTATATACTTGCCTAATATAATACTGTGCAATACAGGTCTCACAGGCAGTATGCCCACACCACAGCGTCACAGGGCGATTGAGGAGCGTCCAACAGACCGGGCAGCTAAAAAAAACGATGACACATCACAACGGAAGAGAAAGACACAGTGAGAGGAGTCTTTCAAGTATCATATGATCACACTAATACAACGTTGGAGGTGTGTGTGCAAGAGCAGTACCATATCAACACGGTTGTGTGATACTTGTATATTCACTGTTTGTTTTCATGATACAACAACACACAAGTAAGTACCATCCGCTCATACACGGGGCTCATAACACCCGGTACTAAAACACTTGATTCTCTGTTAACCATAAGCATGAAACAACACATTACTACTATCAATACCGAAAATGTTCTTCCAGGACTTTGTACAACTGTAATAAACAGTAAGAGCAGTATATAGAATAAGTAAGGGTTAATACAATTGACTGAAGAGGGACAATTGGGGGATTGGCATACATGATTCTCTCGATCCAAGGCTGCCTTAGCTTCATCGGTAGTGACTGTTGTTGGGGGACAGTAGAGAATACCAAGACTTGGGTTACCTATATTTATACTAAATGGTAGGGATATCAATAAACAAACACAATATTATCAAGGCTACCGCACCGGCAGCTTTGGCATAATGGTGAGCTGGCAAAATGCCACAGGTTTCATCAGCGGCCATCGTATTATTTTCGCTTGGATGAACAGATATAAGCCTTAAGAGAATAATATAAGAAGGGAAGGGTTATTTAGGCTGACAGTTACAAATACGAGGCTAGGTGGGCTGACAGAGGATACTGAGTGAGTGTATACTGCTTAGAAATGATATCTCTACTGACTACTCTTATTTACCTTGATTCATCCAGTTTAAGCAGTTCTGATATACCTCCGGAAGCCCATGTCATGGCACCCGTTTCTTTCTGAGCTGTTTCAGGGCATTCTGTCTTCATCACTCTTCTTGCTCGTTTATTCTTTCTACTACGTAGTGTACCTTGGGCAACTCCTCCTCCGTTGACAACCACCACATCGTCATTACCTTCGCCTTCACTCTTGTTATTACAGTCTTGTTCTTCCCCTATTTGTACGACTCTTCTTGGCTTCTTTCTTTTCTTACTACTTTTTCCCTGATTCACCGCCTTACTACTACATGAGGTTACTACATCACCATCACCACCACCCCCATCATCTCCCACTATTTCCGATTGTTGTGCTGCATGGTTCTTTACACTACTTCCACCACGTCCACCTAGTATACTTTGACTTTTTCTATTGTTGCTCGCTGTGATACTGCCAGGTTTCTTGCCTCCGAATGCGGTATTACCACTAAATTCTCCTCCGTGCTTATTTTCTACGGACAGGGGAAAGAAAGTGCTATCGTTGGTGCATATCTCATTGGAAATGATTTCCACAAAAACAAGGTAGCATTCAATTGGGTTGGTGGCTAAAGAAACCACCAATTTAAAACGCGCAATGCACTACTACAACAGCTAAATCTGGATCCAATAAATGATGTAGGGAGAGGATATGCTAACTATAGAAGTCCATCTTTCACTATTTTGTTTTATTAATATTTTTGCATGTGTAGCATCTATGCTTCGAGTCATCATCACGCTATCTTGAAACTTGACAATCATACACAGACAACATTAACTACTATACTTTCTCGTGATGTGAATATCCACTCGTGCTATATGTCAAACCTTTTCGATCTTTATACTATTCAGGTACCATAGTGGCTACGCATTAAGCCATCATCGTGGTGTTAACAAGAACACACGGAAAACAACTACTATATTTCCCCTCATGAGACGAATGCCATATCTATTTATTATGTTACAATATAGTTCCGCATATTATCACCCAAAATCCCACCCCATACTACCATACGAGTCATCATATCGACACTCACACTTTCTCCCTCACAACTAACCACCATCTCATTAATACCCCCATATTGACATTATATCCATTAATTTCACTACCTTAATCACAACGAACACACCCAACCCACCACCATCCTGGCTTCAATTTCGTTGGTTACTCCTCACCTGGTACACCCGTGACCCTCCCTCGTTTCAATCTCAACAGAGATTCGTGGTTAACCACATCAGAGCTCGCATCTCTCTTCCTCACCTCATCCCTAGTTGAGTCGTATGTGCGAGACATATCGAAAATCCAATTTTCATGTGTGTGCCGATCCAAGAGAGAGTTGTCACAGACACAATTTCTAACTGTAGGCGTCGCTCGGTCACGAGCGACGTCTACAGTTAGAAATGAAGTACGTATAGCATGTCAAATAGCTAACGGATATTAGATATTAGTAGCAACTGCTACGATTAAATAAACATAGCTGCAGTTCGTAAGTACTGCAGCTATGTTTATTTATCTATGAAATGGCACATAAACCGTAGGCACGATTAGTTGAAAATAGCACGATGCATCGCTCAGTTGTCGTATTGAACCCACCCCCCCCAAACACCCGTGAGTGATTGATTGGATAGTCTAGACGTCAAGAGGAACTAAAATCTTCCCGTTTGAAGCGTCAATCTTCCCTGTAAGGTGCCCAATCTTCTCCCTTTGCTATGATCACGCCAACTTGTTGGAATAATAAAAGTCGTGATTGCTAACCATGAAAGTGACTGAATTCTACGTCTTGCAACTTGAAGACTTTGGACTGACGACTGATGATGTACACCGCGTTTTTTATGATTATTGTATGAAGTTCTGAAATCAGCTGGGTGGGCCTAGTCATGGAATATTCGAGTATCGTCTTCGGCTTGCAGAGATTCTGGTGCAGCATAACACGTGACACCTTGGCTGGCAACTCGCAAGAATGGCTGTTGTCTTGTTTTTCTTATTTGAGTGATGGAAAGAAAGAGAGAGAGAGAGAGAGGGTGGATGTACGCTTGTGTGAAGATGTGTTTGTATGTACAAACACCGACTGAGGTGTACATCTATGTGTGTATACCAACTGAGGTGTAAACCTATGTTTGTCTGATTGACTACATGTATTGCAACAGCTAAGCTGTACATCTATTTCTGTTCGTTCTTCGGGTTAATATAACATCCGGGAATATTCTAAAGTAAAAATGTCACTGTCTTGTTCAGCAATCAGGTCCTCGTCACATTGGGTACAGATGCTCAATCAGGTGTCTCCCGAGCTGTAGCTACTTGACACAGGTATAAGATGCAGCACTTCACAGTTTTCATGTCTGAATCCTGGACGGTACATAGAGTACGGGTTAGGATCTGTCCTGGGTGTTCATACTCAGCTTAATTAGTGGTGAATCTTAGCGCAACATTCAACCTCTAGTTGTACAATGATGAAATTATATTTTTATGGCCCATATTAGCCGGTCAGGTGTGTACAACCCATTCCTATATGTATCATATTGGTGCACTGGTGCAATCAATGCTGCCTGAGTAGTAGCAGGAGATCCCAGTGGAACTACATTACAGTAAGTGTGGGAACGAGGGTTCATGTGAGTATCCCTTCCAAGGAGGTAACAGTGGATCGACGCTACAACAGATAGTAGGGAAGGATACAGGCTGTGCGATCACTAGTCGGATTTCTGCAGATACCCATATAAATAGGGGTATAGTAGTCATTAGTGGACTGTGCGGATTTCTGAGGATATCAGGAATCCAAGTTAGAGGTTTAGAGGACCAGTAGTTAGCGAGGTACGGCAGATCCTTTGTAGACTGTATATAGTTGATTCAGTGTTAGGAGGAATACAGACAGAAGTGATTCGCTGGGGGCAAATCATGCCTATATTCCCAGCCAAATTTACAGTGGCCGTATATCGCTCACTATCGGGAGTTAGAAAGTGTAAACTGGATCAAAATGTTCCCCTTGATGTGGGGAACTTACACGAATAGTTTGTAGTAACTTTTGCTAAGAGGTACCTGTTGTGTTTTGGGTTCTTGTCCCAAAACTTCTGCGGTTCTCGTACCTGGATCGATGATACGAGGCTCTTCTTTAACCGCCAATCACCACACGCGCAATTAAGTCGTCGTAGCAATCAAACAAATAGTCTTATTCACTATTTTACTATCCGT
>PJEL010004180.1_pt1 | contig 12052 bp, 9 predicted proteins | sample 1853271 | NCBI WGS metagenome assembly PJEL01 (sample SAMN08108733, study PRJNA415343) | Invertebrate metagenome, whole genome shotgun sequencing project. | host: Globobulimina | place: Sweden: Gullmar Fjord | collected 2015-08 | reverse complement strand
GGATTCATAGTTATTCTCTAACCATCATTCCATCATTCCATCATTCCATCATTCCATCATTCCATCATTCCATCATTCCATCATTCCATCATTCCGTTACTCCGTCATTCCGGCATGTTTTTAGCCGGAATGACGGAGTAACGGAATGAATAAGAGCCTGCTGTATACATACTGACCAGCAAAAAAAATGGTGCTCTTTATGTTGGAGTGCCTTCAAATCTCGTCAAGAGAATATGGGAACCTAAAAACAATTTGACGGAAGGGTTTAGCAAACGAAACGGAGTTCACCATCTGGTTTGGTATGAAGTTCTCGAAAGTATTGATTTCGCAATCTGGCCTACAGACTATTATTATGGATGTGTACCTCAACAGCCTTGACAGCATCAGCAGCAGAGCTGGTTATTCCACCTGTATAGCCTGCACCTTCACCTAACGGGTATAAGTTTTTGGTATTGATTGATTCAAATGTTTCATTGCGTTTTATTCGTACGGGAGAGGAAGTCCTTGTTTCTGCGCCCAGTAAGACGGCATGATCTGAAACAAATAATGGAAATTCTTTTTTCCATTTATTAAATGCGACCAATAGCTGTTCAACCACAAATCCAGGAAAAATATCTTTCATGTCAGCAGGAACAGCACCCATTTTATATGAGTTGTCATTCAAGACAGTTGAGCTTTTTCCAGTTAAAAAATCTATCAGATTTTGTCCAGGAACTTTCCATTTTTGCCCGCCTGCATCAAAAGCCTTTTGTTCAATATTTTTCTGAAATTCTAAACCTGCTAATGGATTAGTTGATTTGTAATCATCGGTATGACAACTTACCACTAAGGCTGCATTTGAAAATGAAGATGCCCTGCGTGAGTAGCTCATTCCATTCACAACCAATTGTCCTTGCTCTGAGGAAGCATTAACAACCTCACCTCCTGGGCACATACAAAATGTATAAACACCTCTCTTTATAGTTCGATTAGTGTTATTGAGTGAATAGGTCGCCGCTCCTAAGCCACTAAAATTATGATATTTATTACCATAGCGCATGAGGTTGATGATTTCAGCTGGATGTTCAATTCTCATGCCGACAGAAATCGGCTTCTGCTCAGTTGCAACACCTCTTTCATTGAGCATTTTAAAAGTATCACGCGCAGAATGGCCTAAGGCAATGTATATGGCTGAAGAAAGATATTCTTTTTCACCGTTTATTATAATACCTAAGGCCTTACCTGCAGAGATAAGGATGTCCGTCATTTTTGAGCTGTAATGAATTTCACCGCCTTTCTCAAGGATATAGCAACGGATGTTACGAACAATCTTGCACAAGACATCAGTCCCGAGATGAGGTTTGCTTATATAAATTATTTCTTCAGGGGCACCGAATTTAATAAAAGTCCTCAACACCTTATTAATATAACTAGAATTATTATTTCTTCTGGAAAAAAGTTTGCCATCTGAATATGAACCAGCTCCACCTTCACCAAATTGGATATTGGATTCAGAGTTTAGTTTTTGTTCGCGAATAAATTTTTGTACATCAAGAGAGCGTTCTTCTATCTTTTTTCCTCTTTCAAAAATGAAAGGTTTAATTCCGTTATCAATCAGTTCAAGTGCCGCAAACATCCCAGCCGGGCCAAAACCAACGATTATTGGCCTTACGTTAATATTTGCAGCTTTCTTTTTAACCTTTTCCCGTTCAGTGTATACGGTTAATTTTTGTTTGTTGTTAAAACAATCATCAATGCTGACCACCAGGGAAATTTTAAAATAGAATTGTTCTTTATTACTTACATCAAGTGATTTGCTAAGAATTTTAACAATGGAAATTTCAGTTTTGTCGAGTTCAAGTTTTTGGGAAGCTGCGATTCTGTATTCTTCAAACCCGTCTTTCTCAATGGGAATAAGTAAATTATTGATTATCAGGTTCAAAAAATACTCCTTTTTTGCAGCCTTCGTTAATTTTTGGGAAAAATCCCTCGTATAATATTTGAGATGGGTACAATACCAGTTTTCAAAGAAGATGGGGGTGATTACTTAAAAGAGCAAATGCATAGCCTGATTTGGAGGTTTCCAGCAGTATACCTGCAAAGTATTGGCTAAATTTATTCCAATCATTATCAACCGTAAGATGGGATTGTAACTATCACTTAGTTTTTATATCAAAATATCGACACAGGAAAATTTATGGCGAAGTGCGAAGAAAAAGGGGTGGCGTAATAAGATATTGGTGCCGACAAAAGGGAATTGAGTTGCTTGAAGGCCATGCGATGCCCGATCATATCCACTTGCTCTTGAGCATACCACCCAAATTTAGTGTATTGAATACAGTTGGTTTTATGAAGGGTAAAATTGCTATCAGGATTCATCGAGAGCTATTGGGAACGAAAAGAATGATCGGATGAAGTTTTTTGGCGACTGGCTCCTGTGTGAGTACAGTGGGTCTGGATGAAGAAATGATAAAAAGTATATCCATGAGCAAAATGAAACAGATAAAGAGTAGGTGAGTTAGAAAAAAATAAATCAGGTCCTTTAGGGGCTTATTCTAAGTCAAAGACCCCTTCGAGGGGTATTCATCAAACCACGTCCTCAGGGCGTTGTCGGTGATTTTTCTGGATGTCCCCGTTCCCTCTTTTTTTTCCAGCTCCCAACAGATCGCTGATGAGAACTCCAGTTTAGTCTATAACTTTGGTTACAACTTAACCAATCAGTGTCGTTACCGACCATAGTGTGATCGCTAACTCCAATAAAATTTGCTTTTTTTATAAGGGTAGTATCCAACGCTAAACTTTCACATTAAAAGATTCTGGGTTGACAATCCAGTGATAGTAGTTAAGAATATCCTTATATTCTTAACTACTGCAAAGCTTAAAAAGAACATAAGCTTAATTGGTGTTATTGCGATAATTATTGCATAAACGCAGAAAGCCATTTGACTCCAGAGCTATAGATTATTAGAAGTCCTTGTTTATTTGAGAGAAAAAGTCGGAATCAAAGATTACTAGAAAACAATTAATTGAAATTATATTTATGAAAACAATGAAAAGAAGATTGGAACAGGGGATTGAAGATTTTACCGGCACGCTTATCAGGTTTCGCTGGGGTGTACTGGTGCTCATGATTGTATTGACTGTTGGTGCTGTCAGGCAATTACCTCACTTGACTATTGATATGTCGGATGAGGGGTTTTTACACGAAAATGACCCGATCTTACTTGAATATAACAAATTTCGTGATCAGTTTGGCCGCGATGACATGGTTGTACTTGCCATCAAAAGTGAGCATGTTTTTAGCTTGAAATTCCTTGAAAAATTGCGATCTCTTCATAAAGATCTTGAAAACAATGTCCCTCACCTTGATGATATCACATCTTTGTATAACGCCAGAAATACCAGGGGCGTTGAAGATGGAATAATTGTCGAGGATCTTCTTGAAAAATGGCCGCAAAATCAAGATAATCTGGAACAGATTCGTGATATTGTTATGTCCAATCCTCTTTACAGGGATCGTTTGATTTCTGAAGATGGGAGGTTTACCACTATAATTTTAAAAACTGATGCCTATGGCAATGTTGTAACGGAAGAAGATGCTCTGGAGATGTTTGACAGCCAAGAGGATGAATTTGCAGAGAATCAGGAAGAAAAACGCACCTACATAACTGAAGAGCAGCGGGGTGCTATTGTCATGGCAGCCACCAAAATAGCTGCCAAGTATCAGGAAGATGATTTTGTAATTTCACTTGCCGGTAGCCCCGTAGTCACCAGCACCGTTAAAAAAACCATGCGCAGCGACATGATGCTTTTTTTGCGTCTCGCTGTGGTTGTTATTGGTGTTTTTCTATTCTGTATGTTTCGGCGTGTATCAGCGGTGGTGTATCCGTTATTGGTGGTGATTCTTTCTCTGATTTCGACCCTTGCTATGATGTCTCTACTTGGCATTGCTATCAAGATGCCAACCATGATTCTTCCCTCTTTCATCCTGGCGGTTGGCGTGGGTGATAGTGTTCATGTTCTGTCGATGTTTTTTCAGAAATTCCAACAGCTAAAGGATAAGGAAAAAGCCCTTAAGGCGGCAATGGGCCATTCTGGTCTGGCCATTATTATGACCAGTTTGACTACTGCTGCAGGATTGGCTTCATTTTCTGGTGCCGATATTGCCCCGGTAGCCGATCTTGGTATTTTTTCTTCTATGGGAGTTCTGTTGGCGTTGCTCTATACCATAATTCTTCTGCCGGTTTTGATCTCCCTTACTCCGCTGCGAACTAAGAAATTAAGTGATCAGGAAGTAGGCTTAGCTGAATCAAATAGTATTATGGGAAAACTAATGGATTTTTTTACTGATTTTTCCACCAGAAATAATAAAGCGGTGTTGGTTTTCTTTCTGGCTTTGATTATTGGGTCAGGGGTAGGGATTTCCAGGCTGCATTTTTCCCATAATGTGCTTTCCTGGCTTCCAGTAACCATGCCGGTTCTGAAGGCAACTGATACAATCGATCAAAACCTCAGGGGATCTGTAACCATGGAGCTGGTTCTTGATACCGGTAGAGAAAACGGCCTCTATGACCCTGCTGTGCTTAACAATATAGAAAAATTATCCAGGGAACTTGAAGTAGGCGGGAATTTTTCCATTGCTGTGGGCAAGGTTATGTCGGTGGTGGATGTCCTTAAGGAGATTCATCGATCCCTCAATGAGAATAAGGACGAATTTTATGCTATTCCACAGGAACCAAAATTGATTCCCCAAGAGTTTCTCTTGTTTGAAAACTCAGGGAGTGATGATCTGGAAGATGTGGTTGATTCGCGCTTTCAGCTCGCACGTATTACTATAAAAGTACCATGGCAAGATGCTCTGTACTATGTTCCTTTTATTGAAGAAGTGGAAAGCAGAGGTCAGGAAATCTTTGGTAGCAAGGTTACCTTGACTACAACGGGGGTCATGACCTTATTTGGTCGCATCATTCACAGTGCTATTTATTCGGCCACTCAGAGTTACCTCATCGCCTTTGCGGTTATAACACTGATGATGATATTCATGGTTGGCAGCGTCCGTTTGGGTTTGGCAGCCATGTTGCCAAATCTGGCACCTATAATTATCACCATGGGACTTATGGGCTGGCTGGGATTGCCCCTGGATATGTTTACTATGCTGATAGGCTCCATAGCCATTGGTATTGCTGTCGATGATACAATTCATTTTATCTATAATTTCCGCAGATATTTTGCTCAAAGTGGTGATGGAGTGACAGCGGTGCGTCAGACTCTGCACACAGCAGGGCGTGCCATGATGACAACCACTGTGGTTCTGTCCCTTGGCTTCTTTATTTTTATGTTTGCTTCAATGAACAATTTATTTAACTTCGGGATGTTAACCGGCATTGCCCTTATTTTAGCCTTGTTGTCTGATTTCTTGCTGGCTCCAGCCCTTTTCACACTAATTTCCAGTAGTCGAGTCGGCCGGTCTGAAATTATTAAACATTAGAGGAATGTAATGAGTGACTATACTTGCAGTAAAAATAATGTTGGCCGATGTCTCGTGATGATCGCAATAGTCCTGTCTCTGGATGTTGCAGGCCCCCTTGGTTTAGCTCATGGGTTGACGGCTCGGGATATTATCGAGAAAGTTGATGCCCGGGATGATGGTGACAATATCAGTCGTAACACCGAGATGGTACTCATTGATAAAAACAATCATCAGCGTGTTCGGCAACTTAAGGCCTTTATGAAAGACAAGGGAAAGGATACCTGGCGCATCCAGTTTTTCCTGTCCCCCGTTGATGTCAAGAACACTGGGTTTCTGACGTATGATTATTACAGCGGTGAAAAAGATGATGATCAGTGGATCTATTTGCCGGAACTGCATAAGACTAAGCGGATTGCCTCATCGGATAAGTCGTCTTCTTTTATGGGTTCGGATTTTTCCTATGCCGACATGAACAGGAGAGTGCTGGATGAGTGGAAGTACAAGCTGATAAAGGAATCTTTGGTTGGTGAGCATAAGGTATGGCTGATTGAAGCTGTACCGATCAATGAAACCGTAGCGGATCGTTATGGTTATACTAAATCAGTGGTGTTTGTCCGCCAGGACAACTTTTTTCCTATCAGAGCAGTTCACTGGGTCAAGGATGGAAAAAAAATAAAATATATGGAAGTGAAAAAACTGGAGCAGGTTGATAACATCTGGGTGGCCACCGAGACGTATATGAAAACAACTAAAAACAAAAAGACTCTTCATCGAACCATCTTGCGCCAGAGCGACATCAAGTTTAATCAACAGATAGAATCGTCCATGTTCACAGTTCGTAGACTGGAAAAAGGATTGTAGTCACCATGAAACAATTACTGGTCTGCTTTATGATTCTGCTAAATTTTCAGGTTCTGGATTGCGTTTTTTCTCCCATTCAGGCGGAAGAACTGGAAGATATTTTAGACGGTTTTGATGAAAATGATATTAGGGACAAACCTGATAACATGGATGAGGTCCTTTCCGGCTTTGAAGAGGTGAATACCGGTTTGGAACAAGTAGATGTTGATGGTTTAGTCAAGGAGGAACGTTTATTTCCCCGATGGTTCAGTGTCAGCGGTGGTGTCAATCAGGTGCTGTCTTATAATTTTGCTCATGATGCGCCTGAGGTGGGACAAGTTGATTCTCGAGGTTTTACCCGGTTTCGTTCCTCTTTGGATGTACAGGCTGACTTGTTCCTTGCTGATAACTGGAAGGGGCGAATCGGTGCCAAGTTTTTTTATGACTCTGTTTATAGTTTGCGCGGTCGCAACGATTACACCGACGCAGTACTGGATGCTTATGAAGATGAGGCGGAGTTGACAGAGGTCTATCTCCAGGGAACGTTGCTGCCGCAACTGGATCTTAAGGTCGGTCGGCAAGTTGTGGTTTGGGGAAAGTCAGATAATATCCGGGTAACAGATATTATCAATCCTCTGGACAATCGGGAGCCAGGAGTGGTGGATATCCGCGATCTGCGATTGCCGGTAACCATGACCAAGCTTGATTACTATCAGGGTGATTGGAACCTGAGTGCAATAGTGCTTCATGAAAGTCGTTTTAGTAAGAATCCGGTGTTCGGCAATGACTTTTTTCCTGGGCATTTACCCCCGCCATCGGAACAAACCCCTGTAACTTCACTTGACAATCAGGAGTATGCCCTGGCTGTCAATGGCGTATTCAGTGGTTGGGATCTTTCTTTCTATCTAGCCAATGTATATAACGACAGGGCCCATCAAGAACAGATCCCGACGGGTATAGTCTTGCGACATGATCGTATCAATATGGCAGGGGTGGCTCTAAATATTGCCTCAGGAAATTGGTTGTTTAAGGGGGAGGCAGCTTATTTTGATGATTTAAGATATTTAGTTGATGTGGAACCAAAAAATCGTCTTGATGTGTTGCTTGGTGCAGAATACACCGGCCTTAGTGAAACCGTTATTTCTTTGGAAGTTGTGAACCGGCATATTTTTTCTTTTGATAAACGCCTAAAGCAAGCACCATCCTTCACTCAAGAAAATGAAATTCAAACAGTGTTGCGAGTTTCCAAGGATTATTTGCATGATACTCTTCGCCTGACGATGATGTTATCAACCTTTGGTGTGACAACTGATGGCGGCTCGTTTCAAAGATTTACAACACAGTATGATTGGTCTGATAATCTTTCATTAACAGCAGGGATCATTTTTTATCAACAGGGCGACAAAGCCCTGTTTCGCCGGATTGAAGACAATGATCGCCTGTTTGCAGAACTGCGGTACACGTTTTAATGGATGGAGCATGATGCAGGAGATGTGGACTACCTGAAATAAGGGCGTTGCCATAAAGGACGGGACTTATTAATTGCTTTTAATTAAACCACGGGCTTCGCCCGTGCGATCCTACGAGGTTTAACCGTTCCGCCGAGATATATGTGATAAGAATATTTCCTTCAGAGAAATCCCAAAAAGGTAGAGGAGGAATTATCTATGAAGGACTGGAAATAATTATCACACGTAAGATGGGATTGTAAATATCACTTAGTTTTTATATCAAAATATCGCCACAGGAAAATTTATGGCGAAGTGCGAAAAAAAATAGGTGGCATAATAAGAGATTTGTGCCGACAAAAGGGAATTGAGTTGCTTGAAGGCCATGCGATGCCCGACCATATACACTTGCTCTTGAGCATACCACCCAAATTTAGTGTATCGAATACAGTTGGTTTGGATGAAGAAATGATAAAGAAGTATATCCATGAGCAAAATGAATCAGATAAAGAGTAGGTAGGTTAGAAAAAAAATAATCAGGCCCTTAGGGTCTTTCTTTAAGTCAATGACCTCTTCGAGGGGTCTTCATCAAACCACGTCCTCTGGGCGTGGTCGGTGATTAACGCTGTTTCCTTTGGCAGAGCTTGGCGCTTGGTTGCTGATGGATATCAAAATAAAAATTCTGTTCAACAATTAAACGACGTCCCGCTTTACCTGGCTACCTTGGCAGCGGTGGCGAAGGTTGGCCCTTGTTTTCTGCACTAGCAAGAGTCAAGCAAAGACTTGACCCTTATGTTGCGAGTTTAGTTAAACAGTTGAAACAACAAACAAAATCGAGACTTGTTGTGACTCGAAAATATTCTGTTAAATCAATCAGATACAGGCATGTCACACTTATGTGATAAAACTGGTAACATAATAATACGGTTTGGAAACACTGATTTATCTTGATGAACTAAGGAATTATAGAATTTGAAAAGTATCATGACATATGTGGGGGCGCTGCCCCCAAACCCCCGGCATTTAACGCATTAAAGACCCATGAATGGGAGGATAGAGAAGGTTGGGCGAGTTGCCCTATCCTCAAAGTGTGCAGGTTAATCATAGCATAAAATAATAAAACGGCAACAAGGACAATGGTAACTACCTGATTATGCGAAAGAAACTCACAGCGTAATTAACTCGCAACATAATGACCCCTTTTTTGTTAAAGGTCGTAGCCATTTCGCCTTTTCTGATGTGCGAAGACTGATAGCAAAAGCAGCCATGGATGATAATTTTGTAATACTTTGCCCGGTTCCAAGCAAATCGATAATTAATTCGTTTGTAACCAAGCTATTGCGAATGGGGGCATAGAACAATTTCAGGAAACTTCAGCTTAGTTCTCCTTGCCTGTTAAAATCGCTCAACTTTTCCTACATAACTACGTGACATAAGGTGCATGCCATGTCAGCATTAAATACACAGAATACACATAAAACATTCCTTTTTACTTCCAACATGGCTATTCTGTAGTCAGGAGGTGTTGATGATGTCACTTGGGAAACGAATAAAACAGTTACGGCAGGAAAAAGGGTGGTCTCAGGATGAGCTTGCATTTCATGCTACAATTGACGGAAGACAAATCAGTCGCTATGAAAATGACAAAGTGAAACCGTCCGTGGAAGTGGTGATGAAACTGGCAACAGCATTTGATGCTAGCGTAGATCATTTACTTTTTGATGATACGCCAAAACGTGCATTACACGAACAACCCAGCAAGTTATCTGAAAAGATCATGCATCTTGACAACCTGTCCGAGGAAGATGAAGCGAGTCTGCTGCATGTGTTAAGTGCTATTGAGGCTAAGAATAAGCTCAAATCCCTAATGGAAGAAATCAAATAATAAAGGAGGGAGCCAATGAGCCAGGTGCAATATATTTCAGACGATCAAAATAACATTACTGGTGTTATCGTGCCTATAGATTTATGGCATGAGCTGCTGGCAGAGAAAGAGACCGCCTATCTGCTGGAAAGTGAAACCATGAAAGAACGGTTACTGCAGGCACGGAAACGTGATCAGGGTATACCCTTTGAGGAGGCCTGTGAAAAACTTGGAATTTGACCCAGCAGCTTTTGAGGATTTGGGCTGGTGGATACAGCAAAACCGTAAAAAAGCCTTGCGTATTATAAAGCTGATTAAGGAAGTTCAACGGCATCCCTTTGAGGGAACTGGCAAACCTGAAGCCTTGAAGCATGAACTTGCCGGATGCTGGTCACGCAGAATTGACCAAGAGCATCGCTTGGTCTACGAAGTTAAAGATGATAAAATTAAGATTCTTGCCTGCAGGTATCATTATTAATTTTCAAAATTAAAAAGAAAATGGTTGTGAAGGCGCCCGTCATGTTGCTTGCATTTCCGGCGGCAACAGTTCGGCCTTTTCAATTGCTGTGTCCTTTTATGGGGTTGGGTTGGTATACTGGTAACCACGCAGGCAGCATAGTTTGGGGGGTGAAACAAAGTGCAATTATACATAATGCTAGCGGGTTATTCGACTTTGCGTGAGGTATCCCGAGCAACCTTGTTAAGGGTGGAGGAGTCTGGCCCTTGGTTGCTGCTGAATATCGAAGTCAAAATTCCATTCAACAATTAAATAACGTCCCCTTTTTTCTTTCTAAGCTTATTATGCAAAGTCATTATTATCCCGAATAAAACATTAAATGTAGACCAAAAGGCAAATCCACCAATTGTCCCTCCAATGAATGCAACGAAAAATGTTGTTTGCTTCATCCAAAAAAAAAGCAAAATCCAGGTAATGAAATCACAAGAAATACTATCGCGATGAACAGAAAATAAAATATTCCTTCTTTTCTTCTATTGGCCGAGCATTTTTTCATTATTTGTAAAAGCTCCATCATCTCTAGTTACGTTGACACAATGACAAAATTTTGTAATTTCATACACGCTAGCTACCCCACCAACTGCTGGGTAGCTGGGACAAGTTTAGAACCCAAACGGCCCCAAACCTTTATTCCTTCCTTGCCAACCATTTCTATGGAAAAATCTCGAACATGTTGACGGAATTTGAGTAATGCTCGACGCTTGTTTAAAGACTGAGCTGTAAAACTATGGGGAGTTGGGATTCCAAAAAGACTTTTAGACCCTTGCGGAATAGACGCTGTAAGCTTTTTAGCTGCTGCATTTAGAGCAAAAAAAATTAGTGCCATATTTTAGGGTAAATTCTTTAATGCTCCCTGTGCATAAGACGATTCCAATAGTGGCATTTCACGCTCTAATACAGTATTAATTTCCATTAGGTCTTTCATCGGTTAAGTCTAATAAAAAACACCTAAATAAAGCACTTTCAGACCTCTTGATTTGGGGAAAAATGTGATGACACCTAATCCAGCATTTTGACCCTAAAAAACGTTACCCACCCCCCAGTTCATAAAAAAGACATAAGTCAGCTCCAGGGTAACTTAATTCTGATTCATTGAGCTTAACAAATAGTTTTTAACGCTTCATTAGTCGCTGGTCGGGAAGCACCATGCACTCTAATTCGTAACCGGTTGCTTTTTTTCTCTGGAAAGATATCAGCTTCAGATAAATAAAGATCCTGTAGTAATGTCCTGGCGGCAGGTATATCTACGGTGTCACTCACCAGTAAGTTAGCCATAGCTGTTTCTGTCCGGTAGGCAATCATACGTACTGTATCCATCAAGCGTTTCCTAGTTGGAATAAGGCGATTGAACTTATCCTTGCCAGGTAACTCATCCCATGTAATGTGCTTCGGCGTTTTTTTTATTTTTCCTTTCAAATCAATTATTTCATGCTCAAAGATTTCGATTTCTTCCAAGATCTCTGATTTCTTTTTCAACCATCTATCATGATTTTTTTGTTTCTCTTTCGGTTCAACATGATGGGCTAGTTGACCGAATTTAGCATTTCTATACCTGAGCTTATTATTTAAGGAGTTCCTCTGACGATCCAAGTTACGCCAAGCTGGATTTACTGCCGATTCGGTGCCGGAAAACTCTTCAGTCCCATACTCCTGTAATAGGTCAATATCATAGTTTCGCTTCATATACCGGAAAAAGTTTTCCTGACACCATCTGTTGAACATACGGGAGGCGAGATCGATAGAGGAAAGCTCATAAGCGGTGCTAATAATGCTGGCCTGATGTCCAGAATCTGTCAGCTTACGAACCTCCCGCATCGTAATAGTTTAGTCGACAGCTAACCTTTTTATCCATTTTGTAAAAGAGTAGGTTCTATCTGCTCTTTTTATTTTACTTTATAGAAGAGTACTGTTACTCTGTCTAAAACTAAATAGAA
>PJEL010004178.1_pt1 | contig 12055 bp, 10 predicted proteins | sample 1853271 | NCBI WGS metagenome assembly PJEL01 (sample SAMN08108733, study PRJNA415343) | Invertebrate metagenome, whole genome shotgun sequencing project. | host: Globobulimina | place: Sweden: Gullmar Fjord | collected 2015-08 | reverse complement strand
GTACGATTCTTTGCTCAGCGCCCTCAGGTCCAAGAGCGCCTTACCCAGCAAATTTTGGTCGCGATACAGACTCTAGTTGAAACAGAAAACGTGGCCGTGACGATTAAAGCAACCCATTATTGCGTTAAATCTAGAGGTGTCATGGACGCCAACTCTGAAACTTCAACAACCGCTCTCGGTGGTATCTTCAAAACTAACCCTCAAACCAGAGCTGAGTTTTTACGATGAGTGAAACCATACTAATAACTGGCGTTGGAAAACGTCTAGGCTTCGCTTTGGCGCAGCAACTTCTAGCGGAAGGGTACAAAGTGGTTGGCACCTACCGCAGCCACTATCCCCAATTACAGCTATTGCGAGACAACGGGGCAGACTTGCAACAGGTAGACTTTTATCAACAAAGTAGCTTAGAGGGCTTTCTTGACTACGTTAGTCAAGAATACAAGGTAATTCGAGCCATCATACACAACGCTTCCGACTGGAAGCCTGAGAACAAGAAAGATCCAAGTGAAAATGCATCACAAATCATGCACCAGATGATGACGATTCACGCCACCGTGCCTTATCTGATCAACTTAACACTCAAAGACCAACTGATGTCTGACGATCACACTTCAGACATCATTCACATCAGTGACTACGTTGCGGAAAAAGGCAGTAAAAAACACATTGCCTACGCTGCTAGTAAAGCAGCGCTCAACAACCTGACGCTATCGTTTTCTGCAATGCTGGCTCCCAAGGTGAAAGTAAATACCGTTTCTCCAGCTATGATTAAGTTTAATGAAAATGACGATGAGGCGTACAAAACCAAAGCTCTGAAAAAAGCTCTGATTCCGGCCGAGGCAGGCTTTGAAGAAGTGATAGATGGTATTAAGTTTGTTCTGGCTAGTCATTATATGACAGGAAGGACTTTGCACCTTGATGGCGGCAGGCATTTGAAGTGACCCCTTTGTAGTAAGAGCTTGTGGAAGCACAGTCAATGGAACTATCTAAACCGCTTCTGATCCAATTATTGTTAGTGCTAATTTTTATTTATAGGCTGTTAATTCAGGCATTCAATCCCAGAGCTAATATGAAGATGAATAGGGTACTACGCTCACTTTATCCTTATACGGTGTATTCGAATAATTAGGATAATTATAAGCGAGCGTATGACTACTCATCTTCGTTCTTAACAAGAACCACATGTTTGGGCTGGTGACTTTTGTATTGCTAGTGGCTACATCCCATAGCGGAACTTTTTACCTATATTGACCATATCGCGATGCACTGGAGCTAGTGCATTAGCGTAGGCAGCTAGTACCTTCATGGTATATTCGCTGCGGTCATGCAGATGCAGGTCGGTACATTCGTGTTCAGTTGTCAGAATATCTTCGCAGTTACGAAACATCAGATGATCAGGCAGAAAACACACATGATTGTTTTTATTACCCGTCATCCGTAATTCACTGATCGGGTAGACACCATTTACGCTCGCTGAAACGCTCACCAGCAGCGCTGCTTTATGAGCCAGTTCCTGGTCAGTGGTCAGCATCAAAAAGTTCTTTAATGCCGGCGTTGCCATTCCATGCCATTCTGGGGTAATAAAAATGAACGCGTCCGATTTCTTAAGGATTTGAGCGACAGGTTTCCATTGTTTCCACTCCTCACTGTCTTGCCATACTCCTTCATTCCAAAACGGTAGATTCAGTTGGTGTAAATCGAGAACGGTTGCCTTGTCAAAATGAGGCTCAGCCAGTGTTTGTAGGTAATAGGCAACATTTAGGCTCTGAGAATGCGCTCTTTGACTTCCTGATACGATTGTAATATTCATATTAATTCCTTTTTACGGTCTGAAATTGTGTTAGTTGATTGGTTTGATGGTGAGCGAGGCGTAGCCAGCACAATTGAAAATAGAATTACAGAGGCACCAAGTAATTGGGGCCAAGTCAGTGTTTGATTTAGGATTAGATATCCAAGAAAACAGGCAGAAACACTGCTTAGAAATCCGAGAAAAGAGACGGTCACCGGAGGCAGTTTCTCGATACCGCGAAACCACAGAAAGTAACCCAAAACGGCACCAATCAGGCTTAGGTATCCATAGCCTAGGTAGTTGATTGACGTAAGTTGGTTTGGAACGCCTTCTAGCCAAAGCGAGACTGGTAGCAAAATGATGCCGCCAAATAACAATTGCCAACCTGTAAACCCAAGCATCGTCATGCCCGTAGGACGTCCCCATTTTTTTGTCAGCACCACGCCTAAAGCCATGCTCAGCGTTCCAAGTATGGCGGTAGCCACACCTTCAATATTGATTTCGGCTGAGCTGTTAAGCACTAGCAGGCCTACGCCGAGAATTCCCAACACACTAGCGGTCAGTTGTTGTGAAGAGAAGTTGGCACTCAATAGGTACCAACTCATGATCATTACAATCACCGGCTGAATAGACATCACCATCGATGCCATGCCACCCGGTAGGTAGGTTGCCGCGAAAAATAAGCAATAGAAAAATAGCCCGATGTTCAGAAAACCTAGCACTGCCATACGGAGCCACCACAATCCAGTTAGCCCCGTTCGGCTAATAAGCACAAGCAATATACCAGCAGGAAGCGAACGGATTGTTGAAGCAATAAGCGGACTTTCTGGAGGTAGCGCTTCCGTTGTGACTATATAGGTACTGCCCCAGATAATAGGTGCAATTGCGGTTAACGCTATTGTCTTAACTTGTTGAATCCTGTTCATAACTCTCCTTAACTGACTGGTTATTACTTTAATAAAAGTATCTTTTACAAAAGATACTTTTATTAAAGTAATGGAAGCCTAATCTTTAATCAAGTATATTTTTGAAAAGATATTTACTTGAGAGATAAAAATGACATCAGATAAAGTTGATAAAATTCTTGCTCAATGGCTTGCAGTCAGGCCGGATCTGGATTGCTCAGCAATGGGTGTTGTCGGGCGATTACGTCGAACCAGTGGTATATGGAAGAAGAATTTGGAGTCGGTTTTTCAAGAACATGGGCTGAGTAGTATTGAGTTTGATATTTTGGCTACTATGCGCCGCAGCGATACAGTGGTCACTCCTACTGAGCTGTATCAAACTTTGATGCTTTCGTCTGGTGCGGTCAGTACACGTATTGAACAGTTGGTAAAACGTGGTTTTGTCCAACGTATTGCCAGTGAAGAAGACAGACGCAGCTGTAAAGTTACCCTGACTCAAAAGGGAGTTGAGTTGGTGGACACAGCATTAAATGCACATGTTGCTAATATGGATAACATGCTGAGCGTACTTAGTAGCCAAGAACAAGATCAGTTGGCAAGTTTGTTGAGAAAGATACTGTTGGAAAGGCAATAACGAACAGTCGCTTTTTAGGTTTTCAATATTCCTTTACTCGTTTACTGGCTGTTAATGATGGCTTGCGATACTAAAAATTAACCGGAACGCTGTAATTAGAGCTGAAGAGCTAGCAAGTTTCTGTCCAGAATCTTCTCAGGTTGAACTTTTACCGTGGCACTTTCTAGCTCAAAAGTGCCCAACTCTGCGTTACGTTGTCTACTCCCACTTATTCCAGATAGTGGAGTCTGACTTACAAATAGTAACCTCATTAAGTGGATATATTCCCCAAGATTACCTCCGACTAAGCAACCAACTTCAGCCCGCTACTGCGAAGTTAGTAAGTATAAATTCTGTTTATAGTAAATGTAATCACCACCAACTATTTAGACCAAAACCGAACCTATAGAATAGTGGAACACACTTATATGGACCGTATTCATTAATGGCCAAGTCGACGGGTTCTGTTTGTCATTTTGGTTGCAACTCCCTTTTCTATTTCGAAACACACCAACTCTGTCCTGGACACCTAATCAATTGTTAAATGAGTGATGACACGTTAAATGCGGATATGAATCGGGGCATCGAAAATCTACAAGTGAAATTGGTCTAAGTTAAACGAAATCCAAGACAATATTGAGTTTTGTGGCTGAGTTGAATGACAAGAAAGGTTCGGGCGCCACTTAATTACTAATTACGTGAACGCTCTAGCTTTTATTGCGGATGGTTCAAGTGTGGGCTTGTTGCATGTGTGCAATACGCCGAAAAATTCTCTCGAAACATCCTAAGGAATCTATAAAATGAAGATGACGCAAGTCGCTCTCAATGTTGTGGTTGCATGTGCCACTCTCTCCCCCTTTTGGGTCAATAGTGCTGGCTTAAGCATGTCTCAAATAGCGACAACCAAAAGCGTTGCAACAGCAGGGGCCGCCAACGTTACAAACAGTTCTGACTCTTCTGCAACAATCTCAAACGCCGCTGCACTTTCTGGCATTGAAGATCGCTCGTATGTTTCGGGCGCTCAGTATATCAATGTATTCAACCAGTTCACTCGTGATGATTCAGGAGAAAGCACTGAAGCCTCAAAGGGATTAATCGCACCTCACGCCTCTTATGCTAAAAGAGTGAATAAGAAAGCGGTACTTGGAATTAGTCTTCATTCCGCGGGTGGCTTAGGTGCTGAATATAGCAATGGTGTCGGCGCTAATCCAATCAATGCCATTTCAGAGAATGCTATTGCTGTCGTCGATATTACAACTGGTGTTTCATATCAAGTTACAGACAAGCTCTCCCTTGGCGGTTCTTTGATTCTTCAATACATGAAGATAGACGTCGTTGGTGGCGTGAACACTCAATTGGAAGAACTTGCTACCGGTGACAGTGTTGCTCCTTCTTTTGCTCTGAGCTCTTACTACACGTTGAGCGACAATACACACTTGGGTCTGCAATATCGCCATAAAACAGACCATGAAATTGATATTGAAACGTCGCTAGATGTGAATCCAACCGCGAATTTGTCTTGGGTTACTAGTATCGACTTGGGGCTTAAGCATGCTCTTTCCAAACAAACCGATGTAATGGTTAACGCTAAGTTTGAAAACTGGGAAGATTATGACGACAAATATACATGGACCTATTCTGTAGGCGTTGGCGCAGCGCATAAGATGGATAAGTTTACGATTTATGGTGGCGCTAGCTACGACTCTTCTCCAGTGAACGAGAATGAGCGAGACGTACTACTGCCCGTTGACCAGCAATGGCGCATTGGGTTTGGTAGTGAGTATGAGCTTGAATCTGGCAACAAGTTAGGTTTAGCGTATCAATATCAAAATAATGGAACCGCGGATATCACAGCCGACAACGTGACACTCCAGCCAACAGGAAGTTATGAAGATAACCGTATTCACTTTGTGACCCTTTCTTATCGTCACTGATTCGTTTAACAAGCCTAGATGTCGAGTTATACACTTTAAACTCACCCAGAACCAAAGCAGAAGAATATAAGAGTAGAGAGCAGAAGAAGGCTTTGGTTAATCACTAAAATGTGTCGATATTTGTCGGTGGTCGTGGATTTGAGCTATTCAGAGGTATGAACTATAAATCCTGTTTATAGTAAATGTAACCACCACCGACTATTTAGCCAGAAACTGAACCTATAGAATGGTGATACACACTTATGGACGCTTCTCACTAATTAGCCACAATGGATGGGCTGACTATAAGGTTCACTCATGCAAGCACCTCACAATTGTCACGTAATGGCCAAGCCGACCGGCTCTGTCTGTAATCTTGATTGCAGTTACTGTTTCTATCTTGAAAAACACCAACTCTATCCTGAACGTCAAACAAACTGGCGAATGAGTGATGACACGCTAAGTTCCTATATAAAGCAGACCATTGAAGCTCAAAGCAACAACCATGTTCAATTTACTTGGCAGGGCGGTGAACCAACAATGATGGGGCTCGCGTTTTTTGAAAAAGCCATGCAGTTATGTGAACAGTACGGAAAGGGAAAAAAACTTGAACACACCTTTCAAACCAACGGTATTTTGCTTAACGATGCTTGGTGTGAGTTTTTCAAAAAACATCACTTTTTAGTCGGTGTGTCCATTGATGGGCCACAAGATCTACACGATGCTTACCGAGTCACCCGCTCGGGTAAACAAACACATGCTCAAGTTATGCAAGGTATCGAATTGTTAAAAAAGCATGGTGTTGAGTTTAATACGCTTACCGTCGTCAATAATGAAAATGTAAAGCATCCAAAGCGGGTGTATCAGCATTTGAAAGAGATTGGTTCAACGTATATTCAGTTTATTCCGTTGGTCGAACGAGCGAAGCAAACATGTTCTGAAACGGATTTAAAACTTGTCTTACCCGATGAGCCTTTAGCGGAAGTGACGTCATGGTCGGTGCCTTCGCAAGCCTATGGCGAATTTCTTTGTGATATTTTTGATGTATGGGTACGCAAAGATGTGGGCTCCATTTTTGTGAATATGTTTGATAGTACGTTGAGTGCTTGGTGCGGACAGCAGTCTGGAATGTGTCATTTTACTGAACGTTGTGGTCATGCTTTTGCTCTTGAGGCGAACGGGGACTTATACAATTGCGACCATTATGTATACCCTGAACATCGTTTGGGCAATATTCATCATAAATCGATTTCTGAATGCAATAACAGCCAGCAAGCCATTGAATTCGGTCTACAAAAACAAACAACATTGACTCCCGACTGTAAAAAATGCCCATTTCAGTTTGCCTGCAATGGAGGGTGTCCAAAACATCGTTTTGAACGCAGTTCAAGCGGACATCCAGGGCATAACTATTTTTGCCAAGGCTATAAAAAATTCTTCGAGTACAGTGCTCAATACATGAAAGAAATGCGTAGGCTATTATCTGTTGGTCGTTTTGCAGATGAAATCATGTGGGCATTGGCTTATCAAGATGTGAAGCTGACAGCAGTTGTAAGCAAAAGCTCGGTGACCATTGGTCGTAATCAATCCTGTTCTTGTGGAAGTGGTATAAAATACAAACATTGCTGCGGAGTAAGAAGGTAAACCATGGATTTTGATCTGAATTTGATAAAAGTATTCTTAGAAGTTTACCAGTATCACTCTTATACCAAAGCCTCTGAAACCATAGGTATCACGCAACCAGCGGTGAGTGCATCTATAAAGCGAATGGAACAAGAGATTGGTGAGCCCCTGTTTTATCGAGAGGGGCGGACGATGAAACCGACCGCGATGGCCATTCGTTTAGCCACTCGATTTCGCGTTGGGTTTGATGAAATACAAAATGCCTTGAGTGAGCGTTTTACTTATTCGGTTTATGTGAACGAGGCGCTGGCATTGGATTTGCCCGTTCTACCGTCAATGATGATAGAACATACTCCATTAGATCAGGAAATACTGCTGCACCAACTTAAATCGTTATCTGTCGATTTAGCCGTGGGTATATTTATGGTCAAAGACCACTCCATTGTCACTGAGCCGTTATTCAGCGAATCGACCGTTATTGTGTGCCGTCGTGACCATCCAAGAATTCATGGTCATATTTCACGGAATCAATTCTATGAAGAGGGGCATGTCGCATTAGCTACCCAATGGAAAGGAATGGATGGATTCGAACATATCCGCTTGGAGAGTCCAAAAAGTAGGAATATCCAATGCAAGACCCATTCAATTTCAGCGATGCTGCTTGATGTCACCATCAGCGATAGAGTTGCGATCGTACCTCGACATCTTGCACTCAATTGGCAAGAGAGTTTAAATTTTCAAGTACTGGAAAACCCGATAGAGCATAAGCCATTGGAATACTGTCTGGCTTACCATCGACGCTATCAAAAAACAGAAAACCACATAAAAGTTAGAGAAACTATTCGAGCACACCTAGGATGCGCGGATTAGTACTATAAACCCCACTTATTGCTGATATAAACGCCACGCTCTACCTGCATATCCCCCTTTTGAATAACCTTAGCACTGAAAAACTACATTGGTGCTGAGGCTATTTTCTTTGACCCCTCGCCATTGAGTTTTACATCTCTGATCTATTTTGCTTCGCTAAATGACGGTATACGGATGTCTTTAGCACAACAGGTAGACCGGAGTTAATTCCTGTTCTCAAAGGTGTCCGAATGAAAAAGCTTAGTGCCATCATGATGTCTTGTTTTGCTGCGGGTTCTGTCGCACAAGAGGTCTTACCGTTTCCTAGTCAGCCATCGACCTCGGTGGCCAAACATACTCTTGCTGAATCTACTCATAACAAGCGTCCTATTTCCAACCATTTACCTGAAGATGCTCCTAATATCGTCATCGTGATGATCGATGATGTAGGTCCTGGCCAAACGTCGACTTACGGCGGTCCAATCGATACGCCTACATTAGATGAAATCTCTGGTGAAGGTATTTCCTACAACCGTTTCCACTCGACAGCGATGTGTTCGCCTACACGAGCTTCATTGCTTACTGGTCGAAACCATCACCGTGTTGGCGCGGGTGTTATTGCGGAATATGCTAACGATTGGGATGGTTATGCAGGGGTGATCCCGAAAACCAGTGCGACCTTTCCTGAAGTACTTAAAAACTACGGTTATTCAACCTCTGCTTTTGGTAAATGGCACAACACTCACCCGTTAGATTCCACAGCTGCGGGGCCTTTTGATAATTGGCCTACGGGTTATGGTTTTGAATATTTCTATGGGTTTGTTGGTGCTGGTGCATCTCAATATGAACCGACTATGGTGGAAAACACCACGTTTGTTGATCCAGAAAAAATCCACCGCGAAGGCTATCACATGAGTGAAGATCTTGCGGATCAAGCGATCAAATGGATGCGTCAGCACAAGTCTTTGCAGCCTGACAAACCTTTCATGATGTATTGGTCTAGTGGTGCGGCACACGGCCCTCACCATGTAACCAAAGAATGGGCTGATAAGTACAAGGGCAAATTCGACGCTGGTTGGGATGAATACAGAAAAGACGTATACGAAAAAGCCAAGAAAATGGGCTGGATTCCTGAAAACGCGCAGCTAACACCAAGGCCAGAAAGTATGCCTGCGTGGGACGATGTACCTGAAGATGAAAAAGCATTCCAAGCACGTTTAATGGAAGTGTACGCCGGCTTCATTGAGCATACCGACGCTCAGGTTGGTCGTTTGGTCGATGAAATCGATGAGCTTGGCTACAAAGACAACACTGTCTTCTTCTACTTGTGGGGTGACAATGGCGCGTCATCGGAAGGGCAAAACGGCACGCTTGCTGAATTGCTCGCTCAAAACGCCATTCCAACCACGACAAAGCAACAAATTGAAGCGATGAACAAGGTCGGTTCAATTGATGAGTTAGGCGGTCCTAAATTTGAAAACATGGCGCATGCAGCATGGGCTTGGGCAGGCAGCTCACCTTATAAATCAACCAAGTTAGTTGCGGCTCATTTTGGTGGGACACGTCAACCTCTTGCGGTGCGTTGGCCAGCGAAAATTGAACCCGATGCGACGCCACGCTCGCAATTCCATCACGTTAACGACATCGCGCCTACTATCTACGACATTTTAGACATTACACCACCTAAAGTGGTCAACGGTCATGTTCAAGATGAAATCGATGGTAAAAGCATGACTTATTCGTTTGACGATGCGGATGTGAAAGGGCAGAAGAAAACCCAATACTTTGAGATCTTAGGTAGTCGCGGTATCTATCATGATGGTTGGTTTGCGAGTGCGTTTGGGCCAAGAGCTCCTTGGGTTCAAGGTATGCCCGAAGGTTTTAGAGAGTGGAGTCCTGAGACGGATAAATGGGAGCTATACCACATTGATGAGGACTGGTCTCAAGCGGTTGATCTGGCTGATAAGTACCCTGAAAAACTGGAAGAAATGAAGGCGATTTTCAAGCAAGAAGCGCAGGATAACAAAGCCTTCCCGATTGGTGGTTCATTATGGTCTACCGCAGCACACAGCCCGCAAGATGCGCCAGAGAGTAAATATACGCAATGGACGTATCCTGATGAAATCACCAGAATCCCTGAAATAGCAGCGCCAAAAGTCGGCAACCGTTCTACGCTCGTTGAGTTTGATGCGGTGGTTACTCCTGATACCAATGGTGTGCTCTACGCGGTCGGTGCATTCTCAGGTGGTATGACGGTGTATGTGAAAGACGGAAAACTTAACTATGAGTACAACCTGTTTTTGATGGAACACACACATATCCAATCTGAGAAAGTGTTACCAGAAGGTGAAGTGACGATAGAAGTTGAATCTAAAGCCACTAAGCCGGGGCCGTTTACGCCTTTCGATATCACCATCAAGGTGAATGGTGAAGCGTTCGCCTCTGGTGTGGTTCCAAAAACAGCGCCTTCGTTCTTCTCATTCAATGATGGGTTTGATATTGGCTCTGATTTAGGCTCGCCAGTATCACAAGCTTATTATGATGAGATGCCGTTCAAATTTGACGGCAAAATCAAAGAAGTTCGTGTTAAGTACCTAGAACAATAAAGTGTATGCCGTCTATTGATACCGATGACAATGGGTATTGATAGGCGGCTTTTTTCGTTCATTCCGGGCTCAGTACTTAAGTGCGTAAGTATATAAGTACACAAGTGCTTAAGTGATTGGAATAGTCCCAATGGCTTTGCCTTAGAGGCGGGATGATAATTTAGGAAATCGTATGAAGATTCATCCAACTACCTTAGTTTACGATGCGTATCCTTCGGTCTACAACATTCTAGAATCGACATTGTTCATGTGGTTCATTGTGGCAGTCACGTTGGGCATCCTTGTATGGACATTGAGCAAGCTATGGTATGTCCATTCTATTCCCAAACATCTTGCTAAAGAGCGTGGTTTGGCTCAGGCCAAGTTGATTTTTTGGCTGTGCATATTGGGCATGTTTTACAAACCGCTCTGGATTATTGCGGTGCTCGCGATTGTGACGGACTGGGATAAATTACAACAGTGGATTAGAGGCGCTTCGCAATGAAAGAGATCATGCTCCCCTACATATTAGTGGTTTGGTTGTTATTCAAATTTAATGTACTCAAACGAACCCCTAAGAATTACTTTGTGTCTGTTGTGATTGGCTTGCTGTTACTGGTGAGTTTGTTTGTCGGCCATCGTTTCTATTCGCCGATTGATTTGACCAATTCAACCACTGTCAAAGCCCCCCATGCTGTGATGTCTCCAACGCTTGGTCAACACATCGACAAAATATACGTTGATCATAATAGCGATGTGAAAAAAGGCGAAGTACTTTACACTCTCAAAGATGATCTGATCTCTGCGTCGATTTCTGAGGTTGATTCTGGTCTGATTGAAATTGATAGAACCATTGAAGCTCAAGAAGTGAAAGTGGCCCAAGCTAAGCGAAACCTATCGCGTAACCAGAACTTAGAGCAACATGTTAGCCTTAAAGAGTTAGAAGAAACTCAAGACAACGTTGAGTTTTTTATGGCTGAGTTGAACGTGTTGCATGCCAAGAAAGATGGTTTGCTCGCTAAGAAACAAAGCTTGATGTTTGACCTTGACCGCCTTACGGTTCGAGCGCCATTTGATGGCATGATCACCCATGTTTTTATTGCTGATGGATCTCGAGTTGGTTCTCTGCATGTGTGGGATACATCGAAGAAGTTTGTCGAAATGCGTATCCCTGATCAAGCGTTTGCCAATATCGAAAAAGGTCAGTTTAGCGAGTTCTTTATTGATACTTTTCCAGGGCAAATTTTCCGCTCTCGAGTTCACAGTAAAGTAAAAGCAACCGGTGAGGCTCAAGGAAATTTACTACCACAAGAGCAGCGAGTTTCGGCACACATTCAAAGGGGCTCTCCAGCAATTGGTCGAACCGTTATTTTAGAAATTGATGAAGAAACGATGAAAAAAATACCGATTGGCGCGACAGGCTCAGCATGGATCAGTGCGTCTAAGCCTTACCCTATACTCGGTTTTATAGACATCATTGGTGGGGCCACTTTACGTCTTGCGTCTGTGAAATCGTATCTATTGGCGATTTAGTGTTTTTTATTAGCTAGCTCTAAATTAATCTACAAAAAGGCGTAAAACATATGAAACTCTTTTACGCCTCTCTCTAACTCAGAAATATCCCAAACGTGTTTCTCTAAACAATACCCTCACACCTCAACACCACCACAAACGCATCCAAATACTGTTCGATAGTCAAATCCGCAGAAACGGGTGGTAATTCTACGGTAATACACGGTAGGTTTCTTTCTTGGCACTAAGTGCCGAATGAGCCTGAG
>PJEL010004177.1_pt1 | contig 12055 bp, 9 predicted proteins | sample 1853271 | NCBI WGS metagenome assembly PJEL01 (sample SAMN08108733, study PRJNA415343) | Invertebrate metagenome, whole genome shotgun sequencing project. | host: Globobulimina | place: Sweden: Gullmar Fjord | collected 2015-08 | reverse complement strand
GATTACGGTCTAATGCAATACGTTGGCCCGAGCCTGGTGGCACCGCAGTAAAGGTCACCGCACCATCAAATTTAGCCAATAATGTATTTAATTTATAAACGGTTTCATTTTTATCCGAAGTAAACTTAGGGGTCCAGAACCACCAGCTTCTACCAGCATATAAAAAGCCACGCTCTACTCCATCAATTAAGCCTTTCACCACGATATCGGCTTCTTTTACTTTGCCACCCAATGTTTTAGATTTAAAGGTTGCATCTGCACGTTGTAAAAATAGCTCTGCTCGTTCCTGTGCATCGCTTCCAGTGTCATTAACCGTTACTTGCTGGCCAACAATAGGGGCGAGATCAGACTCAAAAGCCAAAACAAATTCTTGTACATCTAAGCGTTGTTGTCGACTTTGAAAACCAGCGTTTAATCCATTATCCCCAAACACTTGCGCACTCATAAAGCTTTCGATGGTATCTTCGGCTCCGTCATGCAATAAACCAAATGCTTTAATTTGATCTCCTTTAAAATCAAAGCGATCGGCCGCTTCACTATTATCGGCGGCGTTATTACGTGACGTAGGAGAAACCCCAAACGCGCCAACTTTGGTATATACATTTCGAAGTTGAGGAATTTTAATAATTTGCAATTCGTTTTCAAAACTCTGCTCGCCGTCGGTACCAAACAATCCGTTTTCTGGATCTAAGCGATGACACCCTTCACAGGTAAAACCCGCTTCAATTGGTTTTAACGCCAGTACACTTAATGCCGCTTCTAAAACTGGACCCACACCATCTGAGCGTCGTTTAGCGGCACCCACTTCTATTCCCAAAGGCGTTCCCATGTAAAATTTACGGCCACGTTCTTGCGCATTATTTAGTGAGTTATCAATGGCGCGAATGGGGTTGGGTGGCAAAGATACCGACAGCATAAAGTCAGAAAACGTTTGCATATCGTCCTCTGAAATAGGACCGTCTCTGCCGTTTAATCCATCAAAAGCCACAATGAAGTTTTTGAAAGACATCTCCTCATCAAAACCTTCTTCTAGGGTTGGATTTTCAGGATCTGCACTGAAATACCCAGTGGAGCGATCTCCGCGCCAATGCATGGCACCATGAGTACTCATGCCACGTAATGTTTGTGTGGTCATTGGGCCTTTCATTGGATGAAACTGATTTATACTGGCGCCACCATTAATCGCATCAATATCAATATTGCCTAAACCATTTGTTCCCAACAGGTCACTTAAGCCCAGCTTATGATTTAATTCTATTAATTCTTGTAAGCGCACAGGTAAAGGGCTGTTACTTACGTTACCATCTGGGTCACCAAGATCCCAAGCAAGGCCGTCGTTATCCCCAAAAATATGACAACTGGCACAAGCCGCTTCACCGTTACTAGATGATAAACGGGCGTCATATAAGAATGGTCGGCCCGCGATTACACTTTGGGGTTCCGGGTTAAACAAAGGCACATGAGCCACCTCTGTTTTAGTTTGTGTATCAATAACCGTCACGCCATTATCAAAACGGGTATAAATATATAAACGAGATTCATCAAGACTTAAAGCAAGACCCGCTGGCCCGCCCGAACTTAATTCAATTTTATGGGCAGCCCCAGGGGTAAAACTGTCCGCCTCAAGGGCATCTGTATCATAATAACCCACAGCCTGAGAGCCGAAACCTGCCACATATAATGTTTTACCATCGTTTGTGACCACCATATCAAGCGGCGTTGCCAAACTGCGTTCTCGTACTGATTCCGGCGCTTTTAATACACGGTAATCAATGTGTTTATTTAAATGGCGAGGCAAAACATTTTTGCCATTTGACTGCTGACTATTGGGCGAGTTGATTATGGTAATTTGTGATTCTGCTAAATGCCCTTGCACAGTTTGCCCTGAAAACTCCCCCGCCCCTTCAAAACGATTTTGGTTTTGAGAGTCAGTATTGCTCACATACAAGGCACCTGTAATTGGGTTAGTGACCATATTAAAAAGGGTGGTGCCCACTGTGGCGTGAAAAGCCACTTGCGTTAAATTAGCAGCATCTACTGCAAATACGTCTTTATCCGGTAAGCGCAAGCGCACTCCGTTATTCCAATTACGCCCTTCAATATCTTTAAATTGCCCCGTAACAGGGTCACTATCACTTGGCCCTGCGTTTGGGTCCCACTTAACAATTAAACTGGTTTCAGGTGCATCTATGCCTTCTACATTAGTAGTTGGCCCAGGTAGGCCACCCGGTAAAATACCCCCCGCTTCGCCATCAGGTGCTGTCCAGCCATCGTACGTTTCACACCCTTGCGAGGCATCGAACCCTTCGCAGACAATGCCTACACCCACTACTGCAGTTTGATTTTGGGACAACATGCCAGCCACATAAACATATTTTCCATCTGGGCTTTTTGCTAACGCTCTGGGCGTATCGGTAAAGAACGTCATAATTTTTAACGGCACACCGCCCACCGAGCTTTCAGTGCCTAAATTGGCCATATCAAATATCCAGGTGTCTGCACGATCTACTCCTGGGGTGGTTAATTGCGGATCTCCGGCCCCTTCAACATGGGCAATGGATGCATGACTGCGGTGCTGCCCTCTATGGGCCGTTGTCACAAATAAGCGCGCCGACATCGGTCCGTCGCCATCTGGGTCAGTGATCAAAACATCGCGGGGCTCATCGCCTACCAATAATGTATGAGAAACATAGGCTTTAGCCGCCACATTCACGACGCTTACGCTATCGGATAAGTGATTGGCGACCACCACAGTACTGTCATCTAAAACAGACACTGCCACAGGTTCAAGACCAACACTCACTGAATCAATTACCACAGGGGTTGTGCCGGTCACGTCTAATATTTCTAAGCGGTTATCTGAAATATTCGTCACATATAAACGGGTACCATCACTTGAAAGTGCTATGGGGCGCACTGGGCCGCTATCAAAGGGCACAAAAGAAGGTGCCGCTAAAGCCATACTGGAAAACAGAGCTAAAATACTTAATAGAAAATTAAACCGATCGACCTTAAAGAGAAATCGGACTTTGTTAACTTTTAAAACATTCATCAAGTGAGCCTCGTTGTTGTTTTTATTTGATTCTGTAGCCCATAAACCCTAACCAAAAAAAAGCACAAGAAAGAGATGAGATTAGGACATTTTCTTAATAAATGTCTTATGCGAGATCTATTTACCCTGAGAAATTAAATAGTTACCTAAGGATCACACATCAGAAAGGTGATGTTATTCCAGTTATAAGGTTTTATTTTCACTTAAAAATGAAGCATTTAAGGGACTTTTAAAGTTTAACCCTTTATAAATAGAATCAATAAAGCCTTACATTATAATAAAAAACGGGCGAACAATTTATGGACATAAATAAGAAAATAATCCCTTTTCAATTGCACCCTTTAGGCATTATAAATTCTTTCACGCACTATGGTGCCGATTTAGACACATTATTAAACGCTGCAATGGTAAATACCAATGCATTGCAATCCTCCACAGAAAAAATATCTTACCATCAATTTTTTTTATTAATTAAAAGTGGTATCAGACAATGCAATCATCCTCAATTAGGGTTATTTATGAGTCACCATTTTAATTGGATATATCACGGTGTGACAGGTATGGCCATGAAAGCCAGCAGTACATTTAATCAGGCAGGAATTGCACTGCAACGCTACTCATGTATCGCTCAACCTTATTACATGCCTTTCAGATGCACTCCATTTGTTTATCTAGATAATAAAATGAGAATTATTATTCCAATTAAAAATTTAATGACACGCACACAAATACATACCAAAATTAATACTTTTGAAATTGAATTTAGATTAGGCATGTTAATAAAGATATTAAGTGAATTTTGCAATGACTGTCATGAAGTCATTTCATCATCAAAAGTTGAGTTGACACTGGATAAACCCAGCGACCTAACAACCTATAATAATTTGATAGGAAAAAATATTGAATTTAACTGCCCCCATTCTCGCCTAATATTACCAGCTAAGATTATCCAACAAAAACCAGACATACTGCGCAAGGGAATTTATAAAAATTCAATAGAACATTGCAACCAAGAATTGCGTAAAATTACCCACAATGCACCAAACACAGAACACGTTCGAACTCTTTTAGTTGAAAAATTACCGCATTACCCAAGCATAAATGTAGTTGCAGAAAAAATGGGCATTACCACACGAACGCTTGCTAGAAAACTTAACCAAGAAGGCTCGTCGTTTACTGATATTTTAAATAACGTAAGAAGTGAAGTAGCCATCTATTTTTTACAAGCCACCAACCTCAGTACAGAGGATGTTTCAGAAAGCTTGGGTTTTTCAGATACTCATAACTTTCGTCAAGCTTTCCAGCGCTGGACTGGACAATCTTCTTGCTCTTATCGTCAGCAGAATAATGAAGTAATTGGAGGGTGTTAGAAACTCTCCAATTCTCATATAAAAAAATAGCTATTGTGATACTCGTTTAATATTCAGTCTCTAGTCAAATTCGTCAATCCATACAGCAAACCAAGAGCGGTTGATAATAAATTAGCGGGAACGATATACACGCTTTTGTTGGATAAAACAGCCCCCAATACAGATATGGCCTTAATAGTCATATTTAGGTCATTTTGGCCTACTGGTTGTCACCCTAAGCTATGGTCTGCTCCAAAAACATCCCCTAAAATCCTTGGCAGTTAAAATTTGTGCCAGCTCTTTTTAAGGCACCCAAAAAAATAAAAAACAGGTCAGTAACAATCAATTATTACGTTACTTACCCTGCATACACGAGGCTGCCATGACTGCTAATTACTTAACTCCCCTTGACTATTTATACAAATGGGAAAAAGAAATCCCAAATAAGACTTACTTGAGGCAGCCAAGAAACCGTGTATGGCAAGAGTACAGTTGGACGCAGGTAGCCGATGAAGCTCGTCGCATGGCCGCTGCACTACAGGACTTAGGCATTAAGCATGGGGATCGAGTGGCCATCGTGTCAAAAAACTGTGCCGAGTGGATCATTGCCGACCTGGCCATCATGATGAACGGCGCCATCAGTGTTCCGCTTTACCCTATGCAGTCAGACGACTCAATGAAATTTGTACTTGAGCATTCCGGTTCATCTTTGGTTTTTGTGGGCAAACTAGACAATCCACAGCAAGTTCAAAGCATTATCCCAAAAAATATAATTCAGGTGGGCTTTAACTATGAGGGCACTCAAAGCGAGCTCATGTGGAATGACCTTATTAAAAAGCACGCCCCATTAGAAAAACCTTACCACCCTACTTTGGATGATATTTTCACCATCGTGTATACCTCAGGTACAACCGGTAACCCTAAAGGCGTGGTAAACGATTACCGCTCTGCATCTTTCGCCGCCACTCATGGCACCGAACGATTTAACCTCACCCAAGATGATCACAGCCTATCATTTTTGCCTTTGGCTCATGTGGCTGAGCGTATTTTGGTGGAAATACCCAGTTTATTTATAGGGTTTACCGTCAGCTTTGCCGAATCTCTAGACACATTTGCCGAAGACATTCGCCTAGTTAACCCAACCCGTTTCTTCTCTGTGCCACGTCTTTGGACCAAGTTCCAATTGGGTATTTTAGAAAAACTGCCACAGAAAAAACTCGACCTATTATTAAGTATTCCTTTGGTTAGCCGCTTAATTAAAAAGAAAATTCGCCAGGGCTTAGGTTTGGATAATGCCGTTATGTTTATTTCTGGTGCGGCTCCTTTGCCAGTGTCAGTCATGCAATGGTTTAGTCGCCTGGGCATTAACATTCAAGAAGGTTATGGCATGAGTGAAAACTGGGCTTATGGCACCATTAACCCCACGGAAGACATTCGCTTTGGTACTGTAGGCAAGCCTTTATTTAAAGGAGAGATCAAAATTTCAGACATAGGTGAAATTTTGATCAAGAGCCCTTGCACCATGAAAGGCTATTACCTAGACGATGAAAAAACTCAAGAAGTGATTAAAGACGGTTATTACTATACCGGCGATAAAGGTGAGTTAAGCAGTGATGGCTTCTTGAAAATCACTGGGCGTATTAAAGACACCTTTAAAACCTCTAAAGGTGAGTTTATTACTCCAAGTTTGATCGAAAACTTATTGGCCGAAAATACCAACATAGAGCAAATGTGTGTATTAGGCCTGGGCATGGCTCAACCCATGGCCTTGGTGGTTTTAAGCGAACAAGCTCAAGAAAAATCAAAAGATGCGGTTACGCAAGAACTGCAAGCCAGCTTTGATAAAGTAAATAAGACGCTTAAATCTCACGAAGTACTGAACGGCCTAATTATAGTGAAAGAAGAATGGGCCCCTGAAAACGGCTTAATGACCCCCACTCTAAAAGTTAAGCGCAACGAAGTGGCCGAGCGCTATCAAGCTATCGTGCAAGAATACGCAGAAGCTAAAAAAGTGGTTTGGGAGTAACGCCTACCTTTCAGCGCCCATTTACTTAAATGGGCGCTGATTTCTTCTGTTATGGAAGCAACTTCCCTAATCCTACCTAATAGCTTTAACCTCAGCTGACAGTGTTTTCAGTATGGTCGCATTTAAACCCCGCAATAGTTTTCAATCTAGTCAAAAATGGTTACCCTTACGGGCTTACCACGGAGATCGTTTGTGAAAAATGCAGCTGTATACTTAGTCATAGGGGTTATTCGCCTTGTATCCTTTTTACCCCTTCCCGCCGCACATGCCCTAGGTACCCTAATTGGCTTAGGATTATGGCATAGCCGCAGCGGCGCCGCCAAAGTCGCTATGGTGAATTTAGCCCTTTGCTTCCCCGACTACGATGAAAAGAAAATTGCTCAGCAAGCTAAAAAAAGCCTAATAGCCCTGGGTAAAACCTATGCCGAAACGGGTATGTCGTGGATGTGGCCCATTCCCAAGGTACATAAGCTCATCACTAAAGTTGAAGGGATGGAGCATTTAGAAAAAGCTTTAATAGATGAGCAAGGTATTATTTTGATTGCTCCTCATTTAGGCAATTGGGAAATATTGAATCATTTTTTCCGCCAACACTTGTTTATGACCGTCATGTACAAGCCCTCTAAAATCCCCGCTTTAAATACCTTTATTTTTAATACACGTAAGCGCGTGGATGTGGGTTTGGTACCGGCCGATCGTAAAGGGGTATTATCTTTATTTAAGCTCTTAAAAAAGAAAGGGGTTATTGCAGTATTGCCAGATCAAGAACCAGGACTGTCCAGCGGTGTATTTGCCCCCTTCTTTGGTCAACCAGCGTTAACCGGAAAGTTAATTGGAGACTTAGCTAAAAAAACCCCAGCCTGTTTATTATGCTGTTATGCCAAGCGCTTACCAGATGGAAGTTACGGGGTAGTATTAAAACCCGCCAACGAAGACATTCGCAATGAAGACCCAATCGTATCCGCCACGGCCCTTAACCAAAGCATAGAGGACTGTATTCTGGATTGCCCCGAGCAATACCAATGGAACTACAAACGCTTTCGCATTCAGCCTGAAGGACGTTCCAGTTTTTACCGCTAACCTCCAGCCAAACCATACGCCCTATGGGGCGTATGGCACTGCTTACAACTTTTGATTTATAAACATTAAACGCTATATTTTTTTATAGAAACCCGTTTTTTTTGAGGTCTTCTATCATGCTAAAAGTTGTTACCAATACCCTATTTATAACACTGATGTTATTCACCAACCCAGCCTCATATTCCAATGAGTTTGGAACATCGGATCAATACAAAAGTGCTTTATTAGAAGCACACAATGCGGCTCTAAAAAAGTTGGCCACTCACCAGGAAATTTTAGAACTCTTAAAAAAGTCTCGTCATAACCTTCCTTCATTGGCCAGTATTATTCTAAAAGACAAACTCTGGAATTCATCTCATAAACATCAATTACAAATTACAAATTACCGACAACACTACGTCCAAGATTTTAAAGTCCTTTATTGCCAATAAAAATTACAGTTTTTCCGAGTTTATGTTAACCGACAGTTTTGGTGCTTTACTGGCGGCATACCCTATTACAACAGACTACTGGCAAGGGGATGAGGCAAAATTCATTGCCCCCATAAAACTGGCAGGGGTTTATATTAGTGACTCCAAATGGGATGAAAGCTCTAAGGTTTATTCCTTTTTTGTGAGCATACCCATTAGTTTGGACGGTGAGTTTTTGGGCGTTCTCATATCTGGCTTGGACGTATCCAGTGAATACATTATGGATATGTCCTTGCAGGATTTGTTACAGCTGGATGTCAATAACTTAGAGATACACTAGTAAAACTCAACAACTAGGATTATGGCGTTCCTCGAATAATTTTACATGTACAGGTGGCGTGAGCGTAAAGCTTACCCCCTGCATCCACTAAGCGCGCTTCTGACATGCCTATGGATTTAGAGATATTAATCACCTTACCTTCAGCAAATAGCTTGGTATCCACTGGTACCGGGCGCATCATTTTGACATTTAAATCGATGGTCCCATAGCCTACTCCAGGCTCAAGTAAACTGTGTATCGCACAGCCAGTGGCTGAATCAAGAGCAGTAGCCGCAAAGCCACCATGAACGCCTCCTAGTGGATTTAAATGAGCCTTAGTAGCCGTAGCTTCAAATTGAACAAATCCAGGCTCTACCTTCGCTAAATCAATACCCATGGTATTGCTAATGGATGCTCTAGGTAGCTTGCCGTCTTTCATGGCTTGTAATAGTTCACAGCCATTCATGTCTTGGATATTCATAATGTTCTCGCTACTGCTTATTTAATAGACCCAACCCAATAGGACAAGGCATTGGAATTGGTATTCTAAGCCATAGCCAGCAGTACAGCCATATCCTAAGCTTTTAAAATGTATGCAGCGCCGCCGGTAACGGGTGGCTTTAAGTGACAACGGCTTTATTGATTTTAAAACGATAACGGCTCTCACCAGGTAGTAACATGATTGAATTTGGCAAAGAATTTTTACCTTTACAAAATCCACCCGCCAGCAAGCGTAATATTCAAGTAGAAACCTGCCCATTGGACAATGACCGAGCCCAAATTCGTGCCATGCTCACCGACACCCGAGTCGACTTTGAAGACCCAGGGGTTGTACATGTGGTGCACTGCATTGTCATAAACCTCACCATTGAACAAAGTAACCGCACCATCATCGCTGCCGAATTTGCCATACCCAGAATGGCCGTCGAAAATTTATGCGAGAAACTGCCTAAAAGTGCCGATGCTTTAATTGGTGTTGCGGTGGGAAGTGGATTTGGCCAGAAAATTAAAGAGTTGTATGAAGGCACCAATTCTTGTTTTCACCTTTATACGTTACTGCAAGCCATTATTCCTTACCTACCTCAGGTGTATTCCTGGAATAAAATATTCCCCATGATTGACAACGATCTCCCCACGCAGGCCTTACCCATTGCCATGGAAAAAATTCGTAAAGCCTCCAGCAACTCTTGCCATGCCTGGGCTGCAGAAAACGGAGGCATAACAAAAGATTTTAAAGATGAGAAATATGAATATGTGTTAGAGCGAATTGCTCCAAAAGCAGCTAAGCGCTGGACAGTGTTTAAAAAAGATAGAGAGGAAAAATCTTAGAGTGTGATTACGAAAGACAGTAAGTAACTGAGGTCGTAACGGCGTATTAACAAAGAGCTGATCCCCTATAGTTAAGTAACGTACTAAGGGGAATCAGTCTTACTTAGAATATCAACTGCTACTTACAAGATATTTCAACTGTTTTGGGGTACCAAACAGGTGCTATCAAGTTTAGGAACCCAGAAGCCAAGCCATTCATAAAGGTTAACTCAGTCTTAACAGAGTTCCATTCTTTACCTTGGCACTCTTCTTTAAGGTTTACAGGGTCTGACCCTTCATACAGAGCCGCACCAAAATTGTGGTGCCACTTTTCAAATGTAGGCTGACCAGCTAGAGCATTTCCATTATCAAAATGAATAGAGGTACAACCCGACAAAAATAATAAAGCGACGATAGCAATACTTTTCATAATAACTTCCTTATAAACTTCTATTTACACCAAACTTTTACAGAATGAGGCGCGTAAATCCCCAATGTAATTATAGTTAAGAAGCCATTAGCAAAGGTTTGCTGAGATTGCATTTGAGCAACTTCTTTCCCATTGCACACTTCTTGTACATCGACTCTTTGGTCACCAACTAATCCCCACATATAAAAGCTTTTTGAATCTTCATAGGTCGGGTTAGACTCAAATTTTTGGGTCGGTTTAGGGTGAATAGTGACGGTTGAACAACCTGCTACTAAGATCAGACTACTGATCACTAAAACAAGTTTACTAAACATAAATACTCCAATTAAAAACTATTAATTCCGTTTTAAAATAAAACGCGCGCCATTATACAAGTATGTAAGTAAAAGTAAAAAAGCCAACCTACAAAATAGGTTGGCTTTTTCAAATACAGTTGTTTTTTATTAATCTAATAAATTAAAACGCAAAGTGTTCCGCATCAAGATCCATTAGGTTAGCTGCACCAGTATTCATGGTGGCAACATGGCCACGAGTTCTTGGAAGCAAACGCTGGAAAACAAAACGAGCAGTGGTCAGTTTGGCTTTGTAGAAGTCTTCTTCTGTGGTGCCCGCTTGAATCGCTTTATCAGCAACAACAGCCGCCTGTGCCCAGAAGTAAGACAGAACCACATAACCTGAGTACATTAGGAAATCTACAGAAGCAGCGCCTAATTCATCAGGGTTCTTCATGGCGTCCATTCCCACTTTCATGACCAAATCGCCCCACTCTTTGTTGTGCTTGGCAAGTTCAGTACAGAATTCCGTCATGGCAGGGTTTTCTTTATGCTCTTCACAGAACTTGTGAATTTTCTTGGTGTATTTACGTAAACGCTCACCTTTGGTCCCTAGAATTTTACGACCTAATAAATCAAGCGCTTGAATACCAGTAGTACCTTCGTAAATCATAGAGATACGAGAGTCACGTACGTTTTGCTCAACATCCCACTCTTTGGTGTAACCATGGCCACCGAAACACTGTAGACCCATGTTTGCCGCTTCAAAACCAGCTTCTGTTAAGAAGGCTTTAGCAATAGGTGTTAACAAACCTAGCTCGTCATCGATTTCTTTTTTCAATGCTTCGTCGTCAGAGCGCTGCATTACATCTAACATTTTTGCAATCGTATAAGTAAACATACGGCCGCCTTCGGCGTAGGCTTTTTGCGTTAACAACATACGACGAACGTCTGGGTGAACAATAATTGGATCGGCAGGCTGATCTGGATTTTTAGGGCCCGTCAAAGAACGCATTTGCAAACGGTCTTTTGAATAAGCCAAAGAATTTTGGAAACCTACTTCAGCGTGACTCATGCCTTGTAAAGCAACCCCCAAGCGCGCGTTGTTCATGAAGGTGAACATGCACAGTAGGCCCTTATTGGCAGGACCTAACAAGAAACCTTTGGCACCATCAAAGTTCATTACACAAGTTGGGCTCGCGTTCAGACCCATTTTGTGTTCGATAGAACCACAGCTTACTGGGTTTTTCTCACCCAAAGAACCATCTGCATTTGGAAGAAACTTAGGCACGATGAATAAAGAAATACCTTTAACGCCAGCAGGGGCATCCGGTAGGCGTGCTAGACAAATATGAATGATGTTATCAGACATATCGTGCTCACCTTCGGTGATGAATATTTTTTGACCGGTAACATTGTAAGAGCCATCGGCATTTGGAACCGCTTTGGTACGCAACATACCTAAATCTGTACCACAGTGAGATTCTGTTAGACACATGGTGCCTGTCCATGAACCTTCTACAATTTTGTGCATGTAGGTTTCTTTTTGCTCGTCAGTTCCCCACTTGTGTAATGTCTCTAAGGTACCGCCGTTAGCACCAGATACTAAACTCCAAGCAATGTTAGCCGCTGAAGTCATTTCACCAAACATGGTGCCCACAGAGATAGGCAAACCTTGACCGCCAAAAGTTGGATCTTGGATTAAGCCATTCCAGCCACCTTCACAAAACTGCTTGTAGGCTTCTTTAAAACCTTTAGGGGTTTTAACGCCGCTCTCACTCCAAGTACAACCTTCTTCATCACCGCTTT
>PJEL010004176.1_pt1 | contig 12056 bp, 9 predicted proteins | sample 1853271 | NCBI WGS metagenome assembly PJEL01 (sample SAMN08108733, study PRJNA415343) | Invertebrate metagenome, whole genome shotgun sequencing project. | host: Globobulimina | place: Sweden: Gullmar Fjord | collected 2015-08 | reverse complement strand
ATCAATCTATCGAGCACACATCTTCAACGTACCTGGTGCCTGTGCTCGTGAGGGCGCGGCAAGGGCGGTCAACACCAAAAAGCAGGGAAATGCTTTCCACACTGACAGTATTTCCATGTTTGCCTTGAAATCACTTCAATGTGATTATATCGAGGAATCAATGGATTATACTTGCTATATGGATACTATCCAAGGTGGTAAACGACATCGACTGCATCAATGCAGACGTCTGGTCAACGCCTCCTTCCCCACAACACATGAAACGTAGGATGGTGAACCACCACCACCAAGTACAACAAAAACAACGACTAGTACTACTACTTTCAGATTCCATAGAGATCTTGCTACCAACAGTAACAGTTTCTTGTAGGAAATGGATACATGTATCACGTAATCGTACTCACAGTCTGGTGCATATATGCCATCAATATGGCAGTCTTCCACTGGAGAGGACCCATGTACAAACACACAACACACGGGATTCGTATGGATAGTGTTAATGTTTCTTCATTCAGATACAGTAAAGTAGGTTTACTAAGTGATGGCAGAATATCCATGTGAAAACAGAAATTGAACCAGTCAGACATTCACATGTCGATGGAGTTTTTTCGATACCGAATGTGAAGGAATCAGTCAGCATTCTTTAACAAGAAAAAGAAACAAATAGACAATGCATCATCCCAGTCTGTTGGCAAGGTTGGCCATGTTATACTACTGCCTGACGTTTGGTGGGTTCACCTGGGTGTGGCTTGCCGTGTTGCGTGGAATCTACCTGCTACCACACATTGTCATTCCTCTCATCACGGTATACATGTCGTATGTGTACTTCATAGATATGGATGCAATGCGTAGCGGTTCATGGACGCCCTGGGCAAGGGATCTGCGTGTTTGGAAGTATATGAAGTTGTATTTCAAGAGCGCAACGCTTGAAAAGACAGAGGAGCTTGGCAGTGGCCCATATCTCTTTGTCCACCATCCCCACGGAATCCTCGCCATTGGTTCTTGGCTAGGATTTGGAACGAATGCACTAGGTTTTCCAGGTCTCTTTCCCAAGGTTCGTGATTGGAGGCTGGTCACCCTCAATGTAAACTTTTGGGCCCCCTTTTTGAGAGAGTTTCTACTGTCGCATGGTGTATGCTCCTGTGCAAAGCAGTCTTTACTACGTCTTCTGCGCCTCAAAAAGAGCGTTGTTTTAGTTCTTGGAGGAGGGAGTGAGAGTCTCCTTTCATCTCCAAACACCTATGATCTGGTCCTCAAGAGACGGAGAGGATTCATCAAAGTTGCCCTGGAGACTGGCACCAGCCTTGTGCCAGTCATAAGTTTCGGCGAAACGAATACGTATAGAACAGTGAATCAATTTCCATATGGAAACTGGATACGAAAGATACAGAGAAGGATTGAAAAACGATTGGGTTTTACAATCCCAATCGTACTTGGGACGGGAGTGTTTCTTCCATATGGTCTTCTCCCAAGGCATAACGTTACCCTTCGTGTCGTCGTAGGGAAGCCCTTGGAGGTTCCTTGTGTTGATCCCAAGAGTGTATCGAAGAAGGAATTCCAAGATCTCGTAGAGACGTATCATCAACAGTATATCAATGCTCTTTTGAAACTTTTTGATGAGAACAAGGAGGATGCTCGTCTCACCCTCAGACTAGCTGAATAATCTGATGATGGGGTCTATGTCTGCTATTCTTTATTCTTCTTTTTAAAAGTACATATTTTGTATTACACATACATATATCTATACTCATGGATACGATCAAATCCGTCCATGTTCTTCCATTGGCATGGTCTTCGACGATGCAACGACATCCTTTGGCATGTAGTATGATTCATAGCAACAGCCGTTTGTCTATACGAAGATATCATAGTGATAATGGTTCTAGAGTTCTCACCAGTGAGAGAAAGAGACAGATAGTATCCTCTTTGCAAGGTGGTGGTGCTTTTTCTTCTTCGTCGTCTTCTTCAACGTCAATTGCAGATACGATATCTAGTAGTTTTCCAATACTCGTGATATCGTTTGCAATCCTTGGAATCATGCAGCCATCGTCCATGACATGGATACCGAATTCATTAATAACCTGGGCAATTGGTTTCTCCATGCTTGGTATGGGTCTCACCCTGACGTTTGAAGACTTTACAAGAGTCCTGTCTGCACCACAGCAAATCATGACTGGAGTGGTTCTACAGTACACTGTCATGCCTTCATTAGCATTTATAATATCTAGACTTGCTCAGCTGCCCCTTGACCTGACTATTGGACTGTGTATTGTTGGGGCATGTCCTGGAGGAACTGCATCAAATATTGTGACATACCTTGCCAAGGCAGATGTGCCTCTATCTGTAGCAATGACTACAGCCAGCACTCTAGGCGCCGTATTTATGACACCGTTTTTGACGAGTATGCTCTTGGGAACATTGGTTCAGGTTGATGGCGTGGGACTGTTACTCTCCACTCTTCAGGTTGTCTTGTTCCCTGTACTTCTTGGATGCACGTTGAATCAGCTCTTTCCACGCATGGTCTCAAAGATTACTCCATATAGCACAGTATCTGCGGTATTGTTAGTTGCGTGCATTTGTGGGCGCGTTATGGCATCGAATAGTGTGGCAGTCATGGCTGCTGGAGTCAAGCTTGTTGCTGGTATTTTTGCTCTCCATGCCGGTGGTTTCTTCCTTGGATACACCGTGAGCAAGTACGCAATTGGAGTTCCCGAAAAAGCTGCACGTACCAATTCAATTGAAGTAGGTATGCAAAATTCTGCTCTTGGTGCCATGCTTGCCACCCAACATTTTGGCCCCATGGCTGCCGTGCCATGTGCCATATCAGCATGCTTGCATTCCCTCCTTGGATCCATTCTTGCTTGGTACTTTTCTTCCAAAGATGCATCTACTGCTGTAGATGAGTATACTGCAAACATGTAAGCATACCCTTGTATAGTACGATGGATTTTTTTCATTCTTGATTGAAATTTGAATTTTGAAATTCGGTTGTTGAGGTTGCATATGCATCTTTTGGATTCTTGTCTCACTCAATACGACATCACACCAATTGTATGGTATCATAATGCATTATAAATAATAATGAATGAATTGGAAGAACGGTGCTACCTAGAGCAAGAAACGGCAAAGTGTTGGTCTCATTGACACGATAGTAATTAGGAATGAAGCAGTGAAGCCTCACTGCACAGAGACGAGGATATACGGTAATGAAAATGTAAATATAATAAACAGAAAGAATACTGGTACAACAACGACAATTGATGACTTGCTGAATGGCGTGACTGGTCAACAGAAAACAAAGCGTGTCAACAATAGCAACAACAACACGTTGTTCTCGTTACCAGAGATTGAGCCTCAATCAACGCGTTGCCAGCACAAGCAAGATGATTCCATCCTAGAGCAGGTTGCAATGCGTCATAGTAGGCTTTCCTGGACACGTGTGAGTGTTCGCCAGGACAGCAAGAATAGGGCAAACAAGACGTCTGGCGTGGGAATTCTAGCAGCACTCAAGACGCTGTCGCAGCGTGATGTGATGGATGCTCTTCAATTTACATCAACACATCGTCTCTTTTCAGTATATAGTGAGGATGAACATACGACTGTAGCCAAGGCACTTGTAGGTGCGACATCAATGTATGTGTTTCCCTTGGAAGTAGGAGAGCAGGAGCAGCAGAAGAAGAAGAAGAAGGAAAAGCACGATGCATTGTGTGCAGAAGCGCTGTGTTCTGCATACGATGCGTGTAGATCTCGAGTGTTTACATTTGATGATCAGGATGATCCGACTGAATTTATACTCTATGTGTATGTGGAAGGATACACAGTGGTGTTTCAGCAGTCTGAAAGGGATGGTATATTGGCAACGATATCTCGCTCTACTCCAGGAATGCGTCGATTATTTGACATGTATGGAATCAAGTATGAGACGATTGGAACCAAGAATGTGTTTCGAGGAGCACGGAATGTACATGGAGTCTTTGATGTTCTTCTGAATTCGACAGGGTCCATACGGAAGATTGTCGCACCCGCTCCGTTTGAGAATGCATCACTGGTAAAGACTCCCTTTCGTATTACATCATCTGGTTCAGATGTTGTCATTAGCAGTAGCAGCAGCAATAGACATGATGGTGATGATGCATTCATTCCACCTTGGGTGGTGAGTAGACTACAATACCTCTTGCTCATGTCTTCGTTTTCCTATACGATATCTACCAAATGATGTTACAATAAATTATGCATGCCACGAATCAGCATCTCACGCAAATGCCACCGAGGAGGATGGTGCTTTCCATCCACTCCAACAAACCCAGCATCTCCTTGTTGAAGGGCCCAATAGTAATACACCCGCTGCACATCCTCAGGGCCTCCTTCTACAACATTACCATGTGTATCTCTAGTACAGTTGATTTGCTGGCAGGTGAATTGCACGACAATAATTGGAGAGTCATCCAACATTTTCAAGTCGACGAGCTCCACCTCTGATGTATCCAAGAGCGTAGGATCCGGCACCAATCCAGCCTCTTTCTGTGCTTTCATAATTCCAGTCAATCTTTCTATCATCTCAGAAGAACAGTACTCTTTAATAACCTCCTCATCCCCATTCAGGTAGCCCTGAATCACGATGGGCACATCCTCTTTTAAGCCCCTCAGAAATGCAACCATGTCAAAGGCAGGATCCCTCGATCTCATTTCCCTAGTCGCCATCTGCGCCTCAGATTCTTGCATCAGAGACGAGTCGTCTATTGCATCCTGAATTCTATGAACAAGAGGAGAGTCTGACGTCTCCCAGTACTTTTCGTGCATATCGGCAACCTTTTCATTCACCCTCTGAAACACAGGATTATTCCGTAGCAATGTTCTAAAGAAATCATTCACATCTTTCTTCTTGTCTGTTGTTCCGACGTGCATCACGTCAGTGACGGACGATGTCTGGATATCCCCTGCTCTGAGAGAACCTCCTCGAATGGACCCAGGAATGCTGGTTTGGTTTGTATTCTCTGGCAACACCGCCTTGTACATGTCTCTTAGGAATGATGATACGATATTTTCATCTTTCGATGTCTGTTGTTCAGCTGTAGATACTGCCCTTTGCTGTTGTTGATTGAGACACAGGACAACATGTTGACGACACATTCTCCTTGCTGCTTGTCGTATTGCCAGCATGTTTATGTATATATGTAGTAGAAATAATAACAATACTGTATTTACAATCGTGTATATTGGATTCGATTGAGATGTACATACTCTCTGTCCACCCGCTGCTGTTAGAAAGTCATCAGTATTGCACCAAGGAAAGCAGCCTTCACAACAGACACATGGACTGAGCCACTGTTTGGGTTGGACGTATTGTCCTGGGAGCCATTCACATCATTCACCTCTTCCAACGAGGTGATGATTGATGTCACATTTTCCAGTTTGGGGTCTACACGTGCTCCAATTGCAGATGCTTCCTCTTGGGCAGCTTGCAGCAGGCCTGACTCGGATCCATCATCGAGTTGGGAAATCATAAAGGCTGAAATCTCAGAGTATAGAGCAGGTGAAGCATCTGGGCTCAGGGCAATACCATAAGGGGCAATTGTAGATTCCACCACATATGGAATTTGCACGAGATTTGGTATGGCGTAGACAGAGTCGAATGCGAATAGCTCGCACTCACCACTCTCAATTTCCTGCACAGCCGCCTGTGCATTAGGAACGTCCTTCACTACTACACCAGTACCCTCCAAGAAATTGGTCCATATACTATCCACTTCAGAGCACACAGATATACCATTCAAGAAGTCTGAAGAAGATTCGCTGTCGTATACGGACTTCTTAGACTCGGTTGTGAACAGTCCCATGCCCCCCGAGTAGTAGAATGGCGTCACAAAAGGAACACGAGCCAAGCGCTCGTCACTGATGACAATTGCCCCAATGGATATATCCGCCGTACCATTTTCTACGATCTGGAAACGATTGTCAAGATTACTCACTCCAATGACATTGTCAGCGCAGTTGATAGATGGCCTACTGCACAACTGATTCAGTATATATCCCTCAATTCCACCAATGGATCCAACTGTCCCATTGGCTTGTCCCTCAAACAGGGGTGGCAGGTTCCCTTCCCATACAGCGAGAGTCACATTAAATACCTGGTCGTTTGCAATGCCTGCAAAGTTGGTGCCAAACGACTTGGGTAGACCAGTCGCACCCTCCCTGCCTACCCCAGTGTTGAAGGCAGAAATGGCAGCGACCTGCAGTGCCACGTTCTCGTCTGGTCCCTGCAGACCAGGATCCACAAAGTTGGTCTTTTCAAATTCCAAAATAGAGCTTTGGGATCCTTCTTGGAAAAAGCTTGTCAACCCAGCCGACAGCGAGCTCACCAACTCTTGCGATGCATTGTTAGCAACAACAGCCGAGGCTGGCTGGTTGACAAAGGCTGGTAGGTCAACGCGGACCAGTCCTTCTTGTGGAAATGCAAAAACAGAATCTCCCGCCAGAGCAAGGCACTCACCAGCCTGAATCATCTCCAGGGCATCCGACCGGGCAGGAATATCTACAATGTTGAAGCCAAGGTCCTCCAATGGACCTACATAGCTGCTGTCGAGCATTTCGCAGATATTCGCTCCTTTGATTGACTCATATGATTCTATGTCCCCTACTTTCTCTGGTGTCGTGTACAGGTATCCGGAGTAATCAAAGTAAAATGGCCGAACACATTGAGCCCTCTCACATCGATCATCTGTGACAGCAATACCACTGATGGACACATCGGCACTCCCGTTCACAACCACATCAATCCGCTCATCCAGGGTGTTTGTTTTCAAGTAACTGCAGTTGCTGAGGTACCCCGCATCGGCGTCACAGAGAGACTGGATCATGTCCCATTCCAGACCAGACCATTCAGCAGGATCATCAGAAGTGGCATTCATCAAAGGGCTCGGTTCGGAGGCCCTGATGGCAATGATCGTCTCGGCACGTACCGATGAGATCATCCCAGGACTTGAATGACCCACGAGCCATGTCCCAGCCAAGAGCAAGAGAAAACGTGGAGTCATGTTTTTTTTTGCTTCAACCTTGTTCGAAGAGGAATGAACCGTATCGAACGTGACGTTTGTATGTGTCGGAAAGTCACTGATATGACTTTGTTTATTTTCGTGTGTATCCTTTATATGGATTTGATTGTGTTTTTGAAGTATCACGTATTTGCGTGGACAGGAATGGACTTCTACATTATAATTATAATGGAGATAATTAGCTGAAGCCATATCATCCGATGATCGATATGATCTTCCTAGGGATCCCTATAGGGATCTCTATCAATTCAAACGGTTCTTGTTCAACATCACAGCATCCTCTCTGATAGTTTTATATACTACAGTAGTATATTTGTACAAACGTTTCTATACATATATACACTAGCACAGGAATATAGATAAAACAATAGCTCTGGAGTACACGAGCTCGTGCTACGTTGTGAGTATTTTCAAATTTTCAAACCGTATCAGAGTTTCCTGTTTCAGGACGTTGCACACTGCGGTGTGCAAATATTTAATCTTTTTCTTTCATACTAGAACGACTGATTTTTCTATCAGGTATTGAGTCAGAAGTATCTACAACGTGGATCTTTTAGGGATGGTGGATTTGGTTGATAGGAGAGATAGAGATAACGCGACTCCCTTGATGCATGCTTCTGCATGTCTTGGTACTATCGAGAAAATTCGTGCCTTGCTTTCAGCAGGAGCCAATGCGAATGCTGTTGACAGGAAATACTGCATTGATGTATGCTGCTGTTTCAGGTGATGGGATCTATAGTGCCCTCCATGCCTTGGTGTGGCCACGTCTGTCTGTACACAGACTGTTCCTGGGGCTGTTGCCACAGGAGTTGCCAATTTCAAAATTACCAAGGTTTCGATATGTGTTTTGCATAATGCTCAACAATCTGATTCATGGATTCCTCATCATTCTTCATGATCACTGACAGGGGAATATGACCAAGTTCCTCTTCCCACTTAATTTCCGATTCGGGTGTCTTGTTCACTGGACGGAACAAGCATTTGTGTTCACTCAAGTAATTGTTCTTAAGTCTAAGAGGCTGAGTGAATAATGTCGGAGTCTCGTTCTCAGAAGGAGCATATTTCTGTAAGAGTGCCCTACAGGCTGGTATTCCAGATACATACCTGACGACTGGTTTGGGATCTCCAAAAAAAACAAATACCCAAAGCCTATCCAATCCATTCAAGTCTGTTTTGGATTTACGTGCTTCGTTCGCTTGCTCAGATACGATACCACGTTCTATGATCCTGAAGCCATTTAAAGTGACGGTGAGCTTCTTTTCCAGAATGACATCCTTGACAGCGCCTTTTGCAAACCTATGCTGCCACCAATATTTAAGGGACTGATCCGTTACTCGACTGTCTCCAAAATTTTCCTGTAGGAATGCAAACATAGTTGCCTTTGACACACTCTGATACTTACAAACTGTTCCATCTGGTCCTTCAATCTGAATAAATGCCTTGTATCCAATTGAACGTACCACATTCTCTCGACATGTAACCAGTTCTAGATATTCTGCACGTGCAGTCATCTTTCTAATTTGATTCATATCGCTTGTCTGCACTGTTGTGGACTGAAGATCTACGTCGGTCTTGCAATGGTCAACCACCATCACATGACATTCATCACCAATCTTCTGTATGAGTGGCCTCTCAGTGTACTCGCCATATGTCTTATATCGTTGGAAAGAGTCGTATAGGATTAAATGAACACGAACCTGCAGTGAAATAGGCTTGGTGTCCTTGATATTGGCGGTGATCCTTGGGTATGCTACACGAGTTTCCATACCACAACCCTCTGGCATGGCAAACTCAAACCTCCCATTGACCTGTCTGCACATCATCGATGTATCTATATGAAACCAGATATTATCCACTCTTTTCAATGGGACTTTAAGAGTCTTCCCTGCTCGAGCCATTTTCTGGAGTTTCCCCATATCATGAGAGTGGTGTGCAAGCCACCCCTTATACCATGACGATGGATCATCTTTCGGGTTTGACATCCTGCCCAATATTTTTTCAATCTCTTCTTTGGTGAGATATCGTGTGCAGCCAAAAAGTGACCTCCCTGAGAACTGATTTCTGCAATTTTGAGCCTTTGTTGCAAGCCTTGTTGTGTGAGCCGAGTGCTGCATGTGGAAAATTGGGCAATGATCTGTTTCCCACATGTTCTGATTGCACCACTTTTGAATCTCTTCTATCGTAACACCATTCAAACCAGCATGGACAAGATCGGCTGCTTTGATAGTGATTTCTTTCTTTTGGTTGCTACAATATCTCGTGACGCGTCCCTGCTTGTTGAAACACATGATATCACCCGTGAAGAGACTGAAAAATATAGAATTGCCAAACACGAGAATATGCTTTGCATTGAATGGATATCGTTCTTCTGCATTCCCTGGAAGCTCTACCAGACCTAGTGGCCATGGGGTGGACCAATACAGATGCATAGAGCCACTATCGGCATCACGGAACAAGGCTGGCACATGACTACTTGCGACAGTATATCTATCCTGTAGCATATACGTCTTACTCACATCTGGATCTCTAATATGCAAAATGAGTTCAAACAGGCTGATTTTCACCGCCAGATCCTCTATAACCACCATTGGCCTATACAAATCAGTAGACTTGGCATCCGGCATCATTTCTATGTGGTTATGTTTATTCAAAAGACTCATAAAGGATCCATACTGATGCATCTTGAACTCTTTCCTTAGCTCTCTCGCATCAATATTACGATTATCTTCAAACCATGTAATCACATCAGTAGCTGTGACGCAATCATCAATCACAAGCGATGTGTATTCACTCCCTCTTGCTTTCAAGAAGGTTGTGTGCTCATCTTGTGCCACATTACAGTAAATGGCATATGTGGCGAGTGTGTCTTTATTCAAAGGCAGATTAAAATCCTTCCCAAACTCAAGAAAAGACTTTGGCGATTCTACTCCTCCCATGCTACCAGTATTGCTCTGTGAAGAAAGGATGGACTCAAACTGCTCCATGGTCACAATGGCAAGGGGACCCTTATCCCCATGCAACGGCACAAGATTCGAGAAGCCATATTCCTCTGGTGAATATATGCGTTGATATTTCGCGTCTTCTGCACCCGCAGGGCATGCAGATCCTTCCTCTGTTGGTGGTGCTGTAGGTTGCACCGAGTCAACAAGCTCCCTCTTGTTACCCAAGACACTCTTTGGAGTGTCGTTCTCTTTCTCATCATTCCCTGCACGTGACACCAATAATTGTTGTGATTTTCAAATACACAGACCAAATATAGTCATACATATGACAAAAAGTACTGTTACCTGATGCCTTAAAGTAAGCTTCAAGTGGCTTGGTCCCTTTCGAAGCGTTATCATGCCACTTGGATTTATCCTTTTGGTCCATTCTCGGAGACAAAATCTGATATCTGCATGTGTATTCATGTACACATATGCATATCAAACGTATAAACTACATAATCTGTCAACCGTGTTGAACCCGAAGAAAAGACTCACGTACCACCTCTATGTCTCTTTTATACAGGTACAACAGCAGTGTACAAGATGTGTTATGATTATCATAACAAGAAACATTAATATATATTGCAGACGACATGTTTCTTGCTTGAAATATATATGTGATTTCAAAATTAACAACGTCCGATCGAATCAAATAGGACATGAAAAAAGCAGGGAAAAGGCATAATAATACAGCATGTCAAACTGTGACATGAATCTGACCAGCAACTGCTCTTGCAAGTGACTATGAATATGGCCACATAGTCACACGTGATAGTGGACCTCAGTCTCGTGCATTTACGAGTGATAAAATAGAGTACTATCAAAATAAAAGATGGTATGGCAATATCAAACTCGATCGGCCGGGTCTGGGTGTCAGACCTTATAGTGCTTGTGGAGTTTGAACAGCAAAGAAGCCATCTCGGGAACTTCCCAAAGAATGGCACAAAAGCAATCATGGCTTCCCGTTGTGATCAACAATTAAGTTAAATTATCATTCATATGCCTAAGTATCCATGGACTGCCTTTCCGTTCACCTCCGGAAAGAAAACCGTCAAGTCGCAGTGATGTCACAATCTCGGTCATTGAGAAGCTTACCTTTCTGTCATTGAATATGTCTGTATGTATATATAATCACATATACATACATATTTATATCTCCATCCGAAAGGTACCACCAAGATCAGGGGGGCGAGTACTGGATACGATTTCTCCTCAACGGAGAAACCTCGTTTGCCGTGTGCCAAGCACGGCTATTGCAGACTACGTCATCATTTGCTATACCATTTATATTTTAGAGAGAATATTACATCAATGCCACCACAATTTAAAGTAAGTGTGGACTCCGTTGACGGATGAATCGAGCAAGAGTGTGATGGGTACCCTAGAGACCTTTCTCAGTGTTACACTGATACTGAGTGTTATGAAACTCAGAAGCTGTAGAGAATGTAGTTGGTTCTTGTGTAGTTCCAGTTGGGTCCCCACAAGGTAGAGAGCTTGATGTTACTTCGTAGAGTAAGTATGCAATGATACATGATATATAAATCTATCTCTCTTCATCCAGGTAGACTGGATTGCTATATGTTCAATGGGTGGTATGATCAACTTTTGCAGGAGTTCTGTAACCCATCATCACATATACAGTCTGATGCATCTTGGTTTCAACTTATGCATCTATTGATGCATTTCTAATGTAACACTCAGAAAGAGCATATTTCTGCAAGAGTGCCCTACATGCTCCTGTCCCAGATACAATCCTGACCACTTTGGAGAACTTCGACGACTGCTATGTGTTCTCACGAGGGGGTACACTTGTATTATCAAAATTGAACGGCTAGAAATATACGTTAACGAACAACAAAGGCCAACCAAGGATCATGCATTCTCATGTGAAGCATGAGACGTCCACTAGACGGGCGATCTAGCGGAACCAAATCCGGCCAAATTGACAGTTGCAAAACCCCCTGCAAAATAGTCAAAAGTTTTTATTATGATATAATGGAACAAAATCGAGGGCGTACTC
>PJEL010004175.1_pt1 | contig 12057 bp, 13 predicted proteins | sample 1853271 | NCBI WGS metagenome assembly PJEL01 (sample SAMN08108733, study PRJNA415343) | Invertebrate metagenome, whole genome shotgun sequencing project. | host: Globobulimina | place: Sweden: Gullmar Fjord | collected 2015-08 | reverse complement strand
CTTTGCATACCCGCGATCATGGCTAAAACTGGTCCAATAATACCTATGGTTTGACAGTTATTTGCTGGCGATTTTTCACTGGCAGGAAATAGACAGTGATAACAGGCACTGCTTTCATCGCGAGGATCTATAGTGAGTTGCTGACCATCAAAGCCTGTGGCAGCGCCGACAATTAATGGTACTTTATGTTGTACACAGGCTTGGTTAATTAGGTAACGAGTTTGAATATTGTCAGAGCAATCTAATACCAAATCAATTTGTGGTAAGTAATACTCACACAATTCTGCATCAAGCATTTCATCTATAGCTTCAATAGTGACATCAGGAAACTGCTGTTGTAATTTCTCTGCAGCTGCATCGGCTTTGTTCACATTTAGGTTTTCTTCACTAAAGAGTATTTGTCTAGGCAAGTTACTCAACTCAATGCTGTCACCATCAGCGATATAAAGTGTACCAATACCGGCTGCCGCTAAGTATAAGCTTGCAGGGTTTCCCAAACCGCCGACGCCTAAAATAAGTACTTTGGCATTACGCAGTGCTACTTGTCCTTCACTACCAATTTTATTTAGCATGATTTGACGTGAGTATTTAAGTTGTTCTTGATTGCTTAACACTATTTTTCCTAGATTTTTTTGTTTGGCTTATATTTAAACTTAATGAATAAAAGTACGTACCGCACTGGCTTTGAACTGTAGATAGACATCTTGCGCTATGGTTAGTGCTAATCTTTGCTGTGAGAACGCACTGATAGTAACAAAAAAATCTTGCGAACCACAGTTCACCGTCACCAGTACATCATTTGCTTGATGAGTCATTTGGCTTATAGTGCCAAATAAGTGATTTACAATCGAGCTGTTAGTGGGCTCTGTTAAACAAATGCTGATATCGCTTGCTAAAATGAAGCAACGAACCTGACTCTGTTGTGTAAAGTCTGCATCCTTTACTAAATATATCTCTTGTTCATCACCGACGGCTAGTGAGGTCAAACCATGACCGTTATCAAGTTGCTTTATTGCTAGGGATAAGCTCGTTTGTTGATGAATAATGCTGCAGTCATCATTATTGTTTAACTGATGAATCACTTGGTGAATATTACCAAAATCAATAATTGTTCCCTGCGACAAAACGAGCAAGTCATCACAAACTTGCTGTAACTCATCTAATGAGTGACTAACATACAACATGGGTAGATTGAGCTTTTGTTGAATGTTAAGCATCATCTTTAATAACTGCGTTTTACTGTGTTGATCAAGTGCACTTAACGGCTCATCAAGTAGCAACAGTTTTGGCTCAGCTAAAATGGCGCGTGCTAAAGCAACTCTTTGTTGCTGGCCACCCGATAGCTCATTTGTCTGTTGCCTAAGTAATGGACTTAACTCAGTCAGCTCAATGACTTCATTCAAGGTTAGACGGCTATTTTTACAACGTTTAGCGGCAAAATTTAAGTTTTCAAATACAGTTAAGTGAGGAAATAAGCGACTATTTTGAAAAACTAAACCGACCTGACGATCTTCAGGTTTTAACGAAATGCCAGTAGAGGAGTTAATTAAATACTTGTCGTTGAGTGCTATTTCGCCTTGAGTGTTAGCTTCTAAACCTGCAACAGCGCGCAGTAAGGTCGACTTACCTGAGCCAGAGTGACCAAAAACCCCCGTAATACCTGTTAATGGTAGTTTTTGCTTTATTGATAAATCGAATTGTTGATAGCTAACAGTAATATCTATGTTTAGTTCAGCATTTTTATTGATAGAGGCATTATTCATAAGTATCTTACTCATAATAATTAGGCTCCTTTGCTGTATCACGATTTACTATTTGAACGTTATTTCTTTTCGGTAGATTTAACCAATATATTGCCGCTAATAGAAGCATTGAGCCAATGAGAAGGCTGATAGATAGTAGGTGAGCTTTAGCATAATCAAAGGCTTCAACATGATCAAATAAGGCAATTGAAAGTACCCGTGTTTCGCCAGGAATATTACCACCTATCATTAATATTACGCCAAACTCTCCTACCGTATGAGCAAAACCTAAACTCGCCGCTGTGATAAAACTGGCTTTTGTTAAGGGGAGAACAATGCTGAAGAATCTATCGATAGGACCAGCACCAAGTAGTGCACCCGCTTCTAATAATGAATCACCTAATTGCTCAAAAGCTTTTTGCAAAGGCTGCACCACAAAGGGTAGCGAATATAATACTGAGCCAATAACAATGGCGGAAAAACTAAAAGCCAGTTGTTGACCTGTGGCTTGTTGCCAAAGCTGGCCGGGTAAGTGCTCAGGAGAAAAGGCGATAAGTAAATAAAAGCCTAAAACCGTTGGTGGTAATACTAAAGGTAGCGCGACAATCGCTTCAATGAATATTTTAAAGCGACTGGTCATCTTAGCTAGATACCAAGCCAGCGGTGTACCGATAACGAGTAAAATAATGGTCGTTAATGCTGCCATTTTTAAGGTTGTTATCAGTGCTTGTAAGTCAGGATCTATCATCTTATTTTGCGCCCTGTACTGGCTTTACCTGAGACTGAGCATAGCCATAGCTGACAATTAGTTTTTGGCTAGATGGTGAAAGTAAAAATTTTGTTAACTTCTTTGCTTGTAGATGGTTTTTACTGGCTTTAATTATAACTAACTGTTGCTCTATAGGTTGGTGGTAGTTGCTTGGAATAGTTACGCCAGATAAACCATTTAACACCAGTTGGCTTTGAGCGACTATACCATCAGCGACTGACTTGCTCCGTAATTGCATAAAGGTTTGACCAATGTTTATGCCCTTAATTAAGCGGTTTTCATACGTTTCCCATAAACCCAAATGCTCTAATGTTTCTTTGGCTGCTTTGCCATAAGGGGCAATATCAGGATTCGCAATAGCAAAACGTTTAGGGGGTATTTGCAACTCATTAAGTGAGTTCATGCTACTGGAATAAAGTGCCAACTGACCAACAGCATAGGTTATTCGGCTATTTTCTAGGGTAAAACCTGCTTGTTCAAGTTGCTCTGGACGCTGACGATCGGCACTGAGAAAAACATCAAAAGGTGCACCATGTTTTATTTGTAAAAACATTGCACCGCTGGCACCACTGATGATTTGAGTCTTAATGCCTGTTTGCAGTGTAAAGTCTTGCAGTAGCACTTTAAGCACTGGGGTGAAATTGGCAGCAACAGCAATGCGTAGTGGCTTGTTTGGGGTACCTTTGGAAGAATGATTATCTTGTTGAGCATGGCTGCTAGCAGCACAGAAAAAGCTAACAGCTAGCAGGGAGAGTAAGATAAAGCGGTTCAAGCTAGCTCCAAAGGCCAGCTTTATCAGTATCAGTAGTTTTGGCATCTAACCAGCTTTCTGATGTTTGACCAGCATCACTTATTCGTTCCTTTTTCCAAAAGGGCGCTTTTACCTTGAGATAATCCATAATGAACTCATTGGCGGCAAAGGCATCATGTCTATGTTTACTGGTTACGCCGACAAAAACAATTTGATCACCAATAGCTAGTTCACCAATACGGTGGATAACTTTTATACGACCAATATTCCAGCGTTCTCTGGCCTGAATAATAATTTTAGCCAGTGCCTTTTCTGTCATACCAGGATAATGTTCTAGCGTTAGCGTGGTAACGCTGTTGCCATTATTGTTATTTCTTACTCTGCCGGTAAAAGTAACAATAGCGCCATCAGTTAGGTTATTTTTTTCCAGTAAGGCAACCTCATCAGCCAAGCTAAAATCTTTAGCTTGGATTGATATCTCTTGCTCAATATCTTGGTTAAGCACTTTATCAGCCATAACTTACCCGCCAGTTACAGGTGGGAAAAAGGCAACTTCATCACCAGCTTTAACCAATTGGCTAGCATCAACCATGTCGTGGTTTACAGCAGATAATAGTGATGCATTACTGAAGATTTGTTGCCACAGTTCATTTTTAGCGCTTAATAATTTCTTAATATCGGCGACAGTCTTTACATCATCAGCGGCTATTGATAGTTCAGCACAATCAAGTTGCTCTCTAAGAGCGGCAAAAAAAACAATTTTAATCATAAGTTTTCTCTCAAAATAATTCCAAAGCCCAACTCGTTTCTAAGCTGATGGTGTTTGCCAGTGACCTGACTTACCACCTTCTTTAGTTAATACTTCTATGCCATTAATCTGCATGGCAGGATCGGCTGCTTTGCACATATCAAATAAGGTTAAACAAGCCACAGATACAGCAGTTAATGCTTCCATTTCAACACCAGTTTGCCCGGTTAAGCGACATAAGCTATTTACTTGTACTTGACTGTTTTCATCATCAAGGATGAAGTCTACTTGTACTTTACTTAGCATTAATGGGTGACAAAGAGGTATTAAATCGCTGCACTTTTTCGCTGCTTGAATGCCGGCAATACGAGCAACTGCAAAAACATCACCTTTTTTATGTTTGCCTGTGGTGATCAGCTCAAAGGTCGCTCGGTTCATTTTAATAAACCCTTGTGCTGTCGCTGTGCGTGAAGTCATCGCCTTTTCAGTAACATCAACCATGTTTGCTTCACCTTGCTGATTAAGGTGGCTTAGCTCTGGTGTTAGCTCAGGTGTGCTATTAGTTGTATCAGTCATTAGCCACGAGTCTCACATGCGTCTGCGGTAATATTTAGATGAGGTACAAAGTTACAAGGGCGATGACTTGCATCTAATTGTTCTTTAATGACTTTATCCCAAGCAGTTTTACAGGCATTAGTTGAACCAGGTACACATAACACCACTGTTTTATTGGCTATACCACCAAATGCACGAGATTGAATAGTAGAAGTGCCAATTTCGGCTAATGAAACATGACGAAAGACTTCACCAAAGCCTTCTACCGCTTTATCGAATAAAGGCGTAAGTGCTTCAGGGGTATTATCGCGAGCAGTAAACCCTGTTCCTCCCGTTGAGACAATGGCATGAATGCTATCGTCAGCGATCCATTTTGAAACTTGTGCACGTAGTTGGTAAACGTCATCAATAACAATCGCTTTATCAGCTAAGTTATGTCCTGCTTGCGTTAAACGCTCTACTAGTGCTTGACCTGATGTATCGTTTGCTTCAGTACGTGTATCTGAAACCGTTAATACCGCAATGTTTAGAGGTATGAATTTTGTGCCGCCATGTGCTGACATAGGTTTATCCTTTACTAAATCTTTTAAAATGTAAGTTAAATTTATTTCAGTTAAAATTGTTGCTGTGCTTGCTGCCACTGCTCTGGGGTATTGGTATTAAATAGCGTGTTGTTACTTAAACTAGCAATGGCTTGATGGGGGACTTGATTGAGCATGCCTCTAACAGAGGGGCCATTTTTTTTATTCTTTTTGTTATTGCCTTCAGTCCCAGAACGTAACACTTCCCCTTGAAATGCTTGGGTTAAAAAGAGCTTCAAAAAAGCATTGTTCGGTAAATATAAAGGGATGTGGTGTGCTTGTTGTTGGCTATCTTGAAAAAAAGTCGCTTTGTGGCTAAGTTCACCTTTTAGACGTAACTGCGCTAAAGCTGCTGGTGTCATTAAAGGTAAGTCTACCGGTAATATTAAAAAGGCTTTCGGTTGTAAATGCTCTGGGCTCTTTGCAAGGAAATGCGCTAGCACACTATAAATACCACCGACTGGACCTGCTTGTGGAATCAAGTCCGGAATTTGATGTTTATCGCCACTAACAACAATATCTTTAATACCGGCATCTACTAATAACTGCTTAGAAAAATCAAGCATATTGCTTGCAGACTTTTCAGTGCTATTTCTTATTTCATGCTGGCGAGTAAGCTGAGCTTTATCTTGCCCCATGCGTGAAGATAAACCACCAGCAAGCACAACACCTAAACAATCAATAGCTTGAGTGTTAATCATACTAACCTCCGAGCATAGCTAGGTGTTTAGTGGCACCGGTTAATTTTTCATGCAGATAGTGAGTCGCTTTTTTATCACCGAGTAAAGAGACAATGCGTTCTTGCAATGGCGTGATGTCGTCACTTTGCAATTGCTCGCGTAATGTTAAGCCTTCTTCACCAAATAAACATAGATGTAATTTACCGCTCGAACTAACTCTTAAGCGATTACAGCTATGACAAAAATCTTTAGAGTAAGGCATGATTAAGCCAACTTTACCCAGGTAATCTGGATGGTAAAACTCTTGTGCAGGACCTGCTGATTTAGTTTGGATAACAGGTAACCAACCCGCAAGTATCAAATTCTGTTTAATGCGTGAGCCTTGTACATGCTGGGCATCGAAGAATTCTTGATTATCACCGGTTTGCATTAACTCGATAAATCTCAAAGTGACTGGTGTGTCTTTAATCCAATCAAGGTAGCTTTGAATGTCTTTACCACTGTATTCACGCATAAGTACGGTATTAACTTTGATTGACGCTCGACCATCGGCTAAGCCCATATCAATACCATTTAAGATAGTGGTAAGTTTATCGTGACCCGTTATGGCATGAAATTGACGAGGATCTAAACTATCAATGCTGATGTTAATGGCATCGATACCAGCGTCTAACCATTGTGGTAAGTGCTCAGTTAGCTTAAAACCGTTGCTGGTAATAGCAACCTTTTTAATTCCCTGAGTTTCTTTACAAATTCGAATTATTTCAGGTAGGTCTTTACGAAGCGCAGGTTCACCGCCAGTGATGCGGATCTTCTCTGTGCCTAATTCGGCAAAAGCTTGAGTTAAACGTTTGATTTCAGACAGTGATAAAAAATCACGCGGCTGATCACACTGATAACCGTCAGGTAAGCAGTAATTGCAGCTAAAATTGCAAACGTCGGTAATTGAGAGACGCAGATAAGAAAACCTACGGCCAAAGTTGTCTGTTAACATGTCACCTTTCCAAATGTAGGGAGGCTAACGCGTTTCCTTGTTAACCCTGGCAACTAAAACCAATTTTTACATGGGCTTAGTTACGGCATATGACAACATTACGGCCTTTAGAGTTGGTTATCTTCTAACCTAAATATAAGGCGATATTAGCTGTGATAGCTCGGTGTTATAAATAATATTTTGATACAGTAATAAGTATATACCCGCTCTACTTCATGATGCAAGCTCAAGGAAGAGGGGATATCCTACTCTATGGGCGAGATAGTAATTTTTTTTGCCGACCTTAATATTGATCAACGTCAATAAAGCAGTGGTTAAATCACTATTATTTTTATGGGTATTTGAGCGATACTAGCGCTAATGAATCTAGCTAACTAGATTTAAGTACTCTTTTTTAGAAGTACCTTGCAAATCCACCTAGTTTAAAGAGAAAATTATCGTACTAATTTTATGGTACCCAAGTAATTAAGCGAGTTTTTATGTCTGATTGTTGTTCGGCTCCAGGGCTTTTACCTTTTGAACAAGCCTTAACCAATATGCTAACGCAAGTGTCTCCTATCACCGAAACACTAACTTTACCTATAGAACAAGCGCTGCACTATGTATTAGCGCAGGATATTGCCAGTCCATTAAATGTGCCGCCCCATGATAATTCAGCTATGGATGGTTATGCATTTAAAGTTAACTGCTTAACAGAGAACAAAACTCTGACACTTGTTGGTCGTTCTATGGCAGGTGCTCCTTTTCAAGGTCAGTGTAAAGCAGGTGAATGTATTCGCATTATGACAGGGGCAAAAATGCCTGATTGTTGTGATTCGGTTGAGATGCAAGAAAACGTTAATGTCGATGGAGAGAAAATCACTTTCTTACAAGAGAAAAACTTTGGCTCTCATGTGCGTAAAGCGGGTGAAGATATAAAAGTTAACCAACAAGTTCTGCAGCAAGGCCATAGAATAACAGCTGTAGATATAGGCGTGTTAGCTTCTCTAGGTGTAGCTGAAGTAACTGTTTACCGTAAGTTAAAAGTTGCTTTGATTGCCACTGGTGATGAACTTAAACTACCCGGGCAAACATTACGCGTTGGCGATATCTATGAGTCTAATAGCTTTGTTTTATCAGCCATGCTTAAAAAACTGCATGTTGATGTGATTGACTTTGGCATTATTGAAGATGATTTTGAAGCGATAAAAGCTGCCTTTGTGAGTGCTGATAAACAAGCAGATGCCGTTATTTCTTCTGGTGGCGTTTCTGTTGGTGATGCCGATTATACTAAAACGGTGTTAGATGATTTGGGCGAGATAGGTTTTTGGAAAATAGCGATGAAACCAGGCAAACCTTTTGCCTTTGGTAAGTTAGCAAACAGTGTCTTTTTTGGATTGCCTGGTAACCCCGTTTCAGCGTTAGTAACTTTTCATCAGTTAGCACTTGTAGCCTTAACTAAAATGCAGAATGCGGAGCCTTTAAAGCGCACACACTTAACAGTAAAATGTACTAGTGAACTACGTAAGTCTCCAGGGCGTATGGACTTTCAGCGCGGTATATTATCTATTAATGCACAAGGTGAAAATGTAGTCGCTTCAACTGGCTCTCAAGGCTCTGGAATATTATCAAGCTTAGCGCAAGCTAACTGCTTTATTGTTTTACCTAGTGAGCAAGGTAAAGTACCAGCAGGAGAGATGGTTACAGTGCAGTTATTTGATCAGTTCTTATAAAATAGTTAAATAATGACCAATAATTCAAACGCTTGTTTGTTATCTTTGAGAGTTAGGCGTACAATAATTGTTCTAAAGTACAATTATTGTTATCAGATCCAAGAGTGTAAGTAAAAAGGATGTTGTTATGAGTCATGATCTCAGTTTTGCTAAAGTTAATGTTTTAAGTGAGAATGTTGCCGAAGTTATTGTTAAGCAAGGTGTTGAAATATCTTTAGAAATGTCAGAAGAGTATAATGATTTTCTAACAGAAAGATTCCCCGAAAATTTTGCCTTGCTAGTTAATAAAATTAATCAGTATGATTTTTCATTTGAGGCTAAATTGAACATGGCTTCCCATGAAAACTTAATAGCTATCGCTGTGATTACTTATGATAATGAAGGTAAGCAGTCAGTTGAAAAAATGGCGACTATGCGTGAGATTGATGGTTGGAATTTAAAAGTATTTGATGGCTTAAACTTAGGCAGGCAAGAAGGCATAGATTGGCTGCAAGGTGAGCTGAATGCTGTAGCATTGGATAACTGATCTGACTAAACGTAAAAAGCTAAAAATAACAATTATAAAAGGCTGTTAGTATTACTACTAACAGCCTTTTATGTTTTATAGCTATTTAATTCTGAACTATTTTAATTGAGCAAAACACTTATCGGCTGCAACTAAGGTTTTTTCAATGATTGCATCACTGTGAGCGGTTGATAAGAAACCAGTCTCATAAGCTGATGGCGCTAAGTAAACACCTTCTTCTAACATCATGTGGAAGAAGCGCTTGAACATTTCCCCGTCACACTTGGTTGCTTGCTCATACGTTGTGATAGTGTTTTTGTCTTCAGTAAAGAAGAAACCAAACATTGCACCAACATAGTTAATGCTTAAGCTTATGCCGTTACGCTCTGCCGCTGCTTTAAGACCCATTGCTAACTTCTCAGTAGCAGCACTTAATTGCTGATGCTTATCACCTTGAGCTAATTCAGTTAATGACGCTAAACCTGCTGCCATGGCAATAGGGTTACCTGATAAAGTACCTGCTTGATATACAGGACCTACAGGAGCGATATAATCCATAATCTCTTGTTTGCCACCAAAGGCGCCAACAGGCATACCACCACCAATAACTTTACCTAAAGTTGTTAGATCAGGCTTAATGTTGTAATGCGCTTGTGCGCCACCTAGTGCAACACGAAAACCTGTCATTACTTCATCGAAGATTAATACGCTAGAGTATTGATCACAAACTTCACGCAAACCTTCAAGGAAACCGGCTACAGGAGGAATACAGTTCATGTTACCGGCAACTGGCTCAACAATAATACAAGCAATTTCATCAGCATATTTAGCAAAAATTTCTTTTACTTCATCGATGTTGTTATAGCTTACCGTTAGGGTATGTTTAGCAAAATCTTCAGGGATACCTGGAGAGTTTGGTACACCCATAGTTAATGCACCTGAGCCGGCCTTTACTAGTAATGAATCGGCGTGACCGTGATAACATCCTTCAAATTTTAAAATTTTGTCGCGACCTGTAAAACCACGTGCTAAACGAATTGCACTCATGGTCGCCTCTGTGCCTGAGCTCACCATACGTAAACATTCCATAGACGGTACTAGTTCACGAACTTTTTCTGCCATTGTGATTTCTAGCTCTGTTGGCGCACCAAAACTTAGGCCATTTTTAGCTGTGTTGATCACGGCATCTAAAATAGCTGGGTGATTATGCCCTAAGATCATAGGACCCCAAGAGCCAACGTAATCAATATAAGCTTTATCGTCAGCATCAAAGATATAAGCACCTTCTGCACGTTTGATAAAGCAAGGGCTGCCACCAACACCGTTAAAAGCACGAACAGGTGAATTTACGCCACCAGGAATGATTTTTTGAGCTTGTTCAAATAACTGTTCTGATTTATTCATAATTGTTTCTTCTAAAAGTCGTTACTAATAAGGCAATTGCCACTAGGCGTTTTTATTTGTGAACCAGTTTACTGGTTTTTCGTAATGGGTTAATTGATCTTCAACACCTAAAGTTAATGCAAAAAGAGCCATGCGTACTAAAACGCCATTTTGCGCTTGTCTAAATATAGCTAGGTTATCTAGGTCATTCAGATCAGTGTCCAGCTCATTGGCTTCAGGGCGAGAATCTCGTGGCAAGGGGTGCATTATTACCGTATTTTCTTGGCAATATTTTTGATAAACCTCTTTATTTAAACTGAAATGTCCACGATATAGTTCCGCTTCATCTTTACTGGCGAAACGTTCTTGTTGAATCCGCGTTTGATAGATTACATCTGAGGTTAAATTTCCTGCCATGGTTTCTGTTTGAATCACTTCATGGCCAGCATCACTTAATGTTGAAATTACACTGTCAGGCATTTGTAAGGCTTTTGGTGCCACCATGGTAACTTTTACATTATCATATAGGCTAAGTAATTTAGACAGCGAATGCACTGTGCGACCATGTTTTAAATCACCCATCAAAACAATATTTAAATCATCTAAACCTTTATTAAAATGCATCATTTCTGATTGAATGGTAAATAGATCAAGTAGCGCTTGAGTTGGGTGTTCATTTGCACCATCACCACCATTGATGACTGGCACTGTACTGCCTTTAGCAAACTGCTCAACAGAATGCATTTGTGGATGACGCATAGCAATAACATCAGAATAGCCACTAATTACTTGAGCGGTATCAAAGAGAGATTCACCTTTACTGAGCGATGAATTTTCTTGGCCTACCGTTTCGCGAACAAAGCCACCAAGTAAGTTAAAGGCTGTACCAAAGCTGACACGGGTACGAGTACTCGGTTCAAAAAATAAATTACTTAAAATAGCACCATCAAGTACATGACAACGTTTTTGTCTTGAAGCATACGGTGCCATTTGGGCTGAAACTTGTAAGATTTTTGCGATAGCTTCACGGTCGAATTGTGATACCGACAGAATATGGCTGCCTTGGAATTTCATCATCTTGTTTTGTTACATTGAAAGGGGAAAAATTTGTCAAGAATATAGCATAAAATAGCTAGTTTGCGAATGCTCTATGGGTGATTAATAGCTGCTGTGAGGTTGAAAAGTGAAACAAAAAAAGACAGAGAATTCTGTCTTTTTTTGATGTTACTACGCGGCAGTGCTTAACGTCGGCGAATAATTGCTATGAAACTAAGCATCATTAGTAATAAATACGTGCTACTACCGCCGCCGGATTTACTTGTGGTGGTAGTTGGAGGGGTTGTTGACGGCGTTGTGGTAGTACCACTACTTTCGGGAGTGAAAGTAACATTTCTTAGATAAGCCTCATCTTCTTCAGCACTGGTCGCTGCATCCTTTTGGTAAAGCCAAGTCACTTGGTGATCACCTGTCGCTAGATCATCAATGGTTACCTTAGTATAACCGACAGTTCCTGAGATAAAGTTGACTTGCTCACCATCAATAATGAGATATAAGGCATCATAAGGAGATTCTGGGTCGTCAGTATTTTCTTCTGATGAAACTGACCATTCAAATGATAAACTGCCAGCGCCAGAAAA
>PJEL010004174.1_pt1 | contig 12058 bp, 10 predicted proteins | sample 1853271 | NCBI WGS metagenome assembly PJEL01 (sample SAMN08108733, study PRJNA415343) | Invertebrate metagenome, whole genome shotgun sequencing project. | host: Globobulimina | place: Sweden: Gullmar Fjord | collected 2015-08 | reverse complement strand
GATAATAAATCTTCATCATGGATTACATTTATATTTATAAGGTTCAAATAGTCTTTGATAATACTTTCTAATCTTAAAAATTGGTCGTAGTATTTTTCTTCTTTTTGAGTGTCTTCTCTACAAATCACACCATTTTCTAAAAGATAAGATGTGATTGCTTGAAAATCTTCAAGATTAAGACCTGTTTCTTCTATTAGGTCTATAAAGCTATTATAAATATTAATTGCCACTAGTTTTTTCCTTTTTTCTAATTATATATTCGTCTGTTTCAAAGTATATATTTTTACATTTATTACCTGTATATATCACTTCAAAACTATCTTTATCTTGTTTCATAATATCTGTTGCATAAAGTGCAATCAACATTTCTTTTGGATTAGTAATAATAAATGAATTATTTGTAATAGTATCACTTTGGGCTTCCTCAAAATGTTTTTGAATATAATTTCTAATTTCTTTTTGAGAATAAGAAAAAGATAAATGTTTTTTTTGTTCAAAATTACTTTTTATATATGCTTCTTTTGGCATTGTAATTTCTTGCGCTAAAAAAGAAACAGCTTCATTTTTTTTGTGTTTTCTTTTTATTTTTATTGCACCTAGGTTTAACATATTTAGATTTGGATATTGTATAGCTTTTCCAATATTTTCTAAAAGTTTTTCTTTTTCATTTTTTTCTTTATTTTTGATGATATTTGCAATTTTCAAAATCTCTTTATTTTTATTGAAAAACAAAGAGTTTGTTTGCCTAAAAATCACTGTTCCTCTTTGAATGTAAGAAGAGATTTCTTTTTTAAGTTGTGGAAGTTTTGTATCACAAGCATTTTTTAATCTAAAATCAATTGCATCTAAAATATTTTTTAAAGCATTTGGATTTTTTCTATACATTGGAAAGTGAGCTAAAAGTTTCTTTTGTCTTTTAGCTAAACCAGTTAAACATAAATCTTTAACAATTTCTTCAATATCTAAAATATATCTGTTTGCTGAATCTTTTCCAAACTTAACTGCAATATCTGATGCAAACTTGTCTTTTACAAAATCAATAAACTTTCCACCTGCTACTTTTACATCTTCCATAGCAAGTTGCATAAGTAAGTTTTTTTCATCTCTTAAATCATTTATATTATCTGTTAAATCAGAAACAATATATTTTGAAAAGTTAATTGCGTCAATTAAATCAGCAGGATCATCTGATTTCTTATATGATTCTAGTGAAGCTTTTGTAGCTCTAACATTTCTTTGACGAACTAAGATATTTTCCTCATCACTTGAAGCATATAAAATTTGTGCGAACTTTTTACCATTTTTAGTAAAGTTAAATGTTTTGATTAATAAAGCTTTATCCATAACAAAATCAATCCAACCACAATCTTTTAGTCTTCTAATAATATATGAAGCCTTATCCTTATCTTCTTCAAAAACACTTTCTCCATCGTCTTTTTGCCAAGGTATTTCTTGTATAACTGAATAAACAATGTCCCTAGCTTTTTTTCTATCTAAAGTCTCATCCACAATAAAATCATTTCCATATAAAGCTTCATATAAAGAGATTAATGATTGTTCGACAATTTTACTATTTGCTCCGGTTAAAGCATTAAAAAAGTCTGGATGATTTTGAGTGATTAGCATCTATGCCTTTCCTTATTTTTTATAACTGGAATTATACTTTGAAAAGATTAAAATAACTAGAAAATACTCTTTTATTTTTCAATATTGCAATTTTTCTGCATTTTCAAGTTTTATAATAAATGATAAATATTTCAAAGGAGATAATTATGTATAAGATATTAATCGTTTTAGTTATGACTATCCTTTTTTCTGGCTGTGGTGGAGGTGGAGGATCTAGTGATACTTCTAACAAAACAGCATACCTAATTGATTCTGCGATTAGTGGTGTTGAATATACTTGTGGAGATATCTCCGGTGTCACAGGTGAAAATGGAGAATTTACTTATAATAATAATTGTAAGGTGACTTTTAAATTAGGAGGTATTGTTTTAGGAAATATCGATGGTTCCTCAATAAATGATGATAATAGTGTTTTACCTGCTGATTTACTAGGATTAGATAGAGAAAATACAAGTGATACTAAGATTATAAATCTAATTCAATTTTTACAATCAATTGATGATGATAACAATCCTGATAATAATATTGTTATTACTGATAAAACCATACAAGCTTTTAAAGACTGTACTCTTGATTTTAGGAAAGAATCTGATCATTTAGAAGAAATTAAAGAAGTGATTGTTTTAATCAACAAAGAATTAGTTACGAAAGAAAATGCCTTAAAACATTATGAAGGTATATTAAGTAAAAGATTTGGTATTGATATTGAGAAAAAAAAGCTTACTATTGAGAATGAGGCTAGTAATATTGATATTAAAAATGTAGTTGTTGTAAATGAAGAGATTATTGAAAAAAAAGCTGTACTTTTAGATAAAAGAATACAAGAAGATGAAAATTTAATAGTAGTTGAGAAAGTTTTAATAAAAGAAATAGTTATTGTAAATAAAAAAGAAGAGTTAGATGTAATAGAAGAAGAAATAATTATTAAAGAAGTTGTTCAAGAAAAAGAAGAAATCATCGTAAATAATGATGTTATAGTTGAAAAAATGATTATAAAAGAAGTAGTTATCATAGATGAGAAAGAAAAAGAGTTAGTTGAAAAAGTAGTTATTATTGAAGATGAAATACTTAAAGATGAAGAAAAAGGTTTTTCTTATAACAATCAAAGAGATGTACAAATTAATATTCAAGGCATTGCTTCACAAATAGATAAACAAGTACTACTTTATGAGAATTTAAAAATTGTTTCTACCCCTGTTGGAGATTTAGAGACATTTGAGAATTTAATTATTTCAACAATATTTGATAATGATGGAAATTTCAAAGTAAAACAAACTTTAGGGAATCACATACAAAGTATATGGCTTGTAATTCCATATTATAGAATACAAATAGAAGTACCTATTGTAAATAATAATATTTATTTCAAAATAGATAAACAAGGATATTCATTATGAAAAAGTTAGCAATTATTATTTTATTTATGAGTATTTTGTTCGCAAGAGATTTTAATACAACAAGTGGACAAGATTGGAACTATTTATTTGATTCTTATTCAAATAAATCAATAAGTGGAGCAGGAATTAAAGATAGTAATTTAGCAACTCCTATGTTTACTATTAGTGATGAGATTCTAAATACTTTTTTATATGCTTTACCAGAGGGGTCAAAAGCAAATATTGATCATACAGAATATTTTCCTGTTGATGAACCTGAAATTTTAATTTCACAAACAGCTGAAGCTTTTGTAACATTTTATTCTGAAGGTGCAGGTTATCGAAATACTTTAGGTTTCTACACTTATGAAGGAGATACAAATAGAACTTCCCCTACTTCTACAGCTGAGTTAAAAGCAAATGGTAAAATTATTTTCCCTAATGCTTCTTTAATATATAGTGGAGGTGAAATGGAATATGGTTTAACTGTATCGCTAGGTGTTTTAAGTGAAGGAACAAAAGTAATATTCTTTGTAATCTCAAATGGTTGGACAGGAAGTGGTATTCGTTCAAGTGATTGGATTTTTTCTACAAAATCTTCTCTAAATTTAGAATATGATAGTACTTCTACAAAACTTGTACCTGATCATAAACATGTTGCTTTATTATGGAGTAATGTAGGAGAAGGAAATATTTTACTTATGGGATTTGAAGATATTTTAAGAACATCAAGATCGTGTGATCATGATTTTAATGATGTTTTATTTTCTTTTTCAACAAGTCCAATGGCTGCACTTACTTCGGATAATGGAACATTTACAACAGCGCCTGTTCAACTTGATTCTGATTCAGATGGTGTTAGTGATACTTTTGATGAGTTTGATTTTGATCCAGAAAGAGCATATACTACAACTTATCCAAGTGAAAATGACAATGCGACATTATTATTTGAAGATATGTGGCCTAAAGAAGGTGACTATGATATGAATGATATGAGTATTGAACTTAATATTAAAGAAATCAAAGATAGTAGTAATTTAGTAAAAGAAATACAATTTAATACAAAATTAAAAGCAAATGGAGCTGCTTATAAAAATGGTTTTGCAATGCAAATAAATACTTCAATTGAAAATATTGAGTCATCAGTTTTTTATGTAAATGGAGTTGAAAGTAATACAAATGTATTAAGTCAAGATAACGATACAACAATTGTAACATTTTATACAGATGCAGTAAAAGAGTTTAAAAAAATGCAAAGTTATTCAGTTTTTTCATCTACTAGTCATAATAACAATCTGTGTAATGACCCATATAATCGATTTATAAATGTTTGCGCAAATAGACCAAGTGTTAATAGTCCTTCAATCACAGGTACTATAATACTTAAGAATGCGGTAAGTTTAACAAGTCCACCATATAATCCTTTTTTAATTGTAAATAATGGTGTTCGTCAATATAATGAAGTTCATTTACCAAATTTTATGCCAACATCTTTTGCTGATGTTAGTTTATTTAATACAAAACATGATGCATCGAACTTAGAAAATAATTTAACATATAAAACAAGTCAAGATAAGCCTTGGGCTTTATTAATTCCAACATCTTTTGCTTATCCAGTTGAAAGAGCAAATATTAGTGATGTTTACAGACATTATGATGATTGGGTTAATAGTAATGGTGCAAATTATTCAGATTGGTATTTACATGATAAAATAGATTCCAATTCAAAATTATATGCTGATCCAAATAAAATCTATATTCCGTCAGATAACTAGGAAATGCAGATAAATTATCTGCATTTCTAAGCAATATTGAGATAAAATCTTTTCAATATGGAATTATTAGATAAAGAAGAATGTATATACCTTTTAGATGATGATAATTTTGATTTTCCGACTTTGGAAATGATGAATAATGATCTTGTTGCAGTTGGAGGAGACTTTCATCCCCAAAGGCTTATTAGTGCTTATGAAAATGGTGTTTTTCCTTGGTTTATTGATGAATATAATCATATTCATTGGTATAGTCCAAATGATAGAATGGTTTTACTTCCAAATGAATTCAAAATCTCAAAAAGTTTAAAAAAGAGTATTAAAAATAAAGGTTTTGTAATAAAATCAAATGAAAATTTTGAAGAAGTAATTAAAAACTGTGCAAATATTAAAAGAAAACATGAAGATGAAACTTGGATTAGTGAAGAGTTTATTCAAGCATATACAAATCTTTTTAATTTAGGATATGTGTTTTCAATTGAATGTTATTTAAATGATGAGCTTGTTGGAGGTTTATATGGGCTTTTAGTAAATGGAATATTCTGCGGTGAAAGTATGTTTGCCAAAGTTCCTGATGCTTCAAAAGTTGCCTTTTATCATCTATGTAAACAAGCAGAAGAAAATGACATAAAACTAATTGATTGTCAGGTTCATAATAAGCATTTAGAATCGCTTGGAGCAAAAGAAATTTCAAGAGAAAATTACTTTAACTTTTTAAAATCAATATAATTTAAATTATGCTAACATTATTTAAAAATTTTAGAAGGATTATTTATTAAAATAATGCATAATTTAGATGATCTTCATTCTTTTATTGAACTTATCCCTGATTTAGTATTTTTCAAAGATATTCAAGGTCGATACACTCACTTTAATAATACTTTTTTAGATTTTTATAATGCATCAAGAGAAGATATTATTATGAAAACTGATTATGAATTATTTTCAAAAGAAAATGCTGATAATTTTTGTGCAGTTGATGAAGAAATACTTTTTAAAAATAAAGATAGAAACTATGAAGAATCATTTATACATAAAAACTCTTCAAAAATTCATTTTGATACAAGTAAACAAATCATTTATGATAAAAATAATCAGCAATTAGGTTTATTTTGTATTGCAAAAGATATAACCTCTAAAAAACAATATCAAAATATATATGAAGATAATAAATCATTATTAGAATATATTGCAATTGAACATAATCTTGATAATATACTTAATAAAATAATTCAAACAGCAGAAGAATCAAATGAGAATAGTAAATGTACAATTACCTTAGCTGATCAAAATGGCTGTAAACTTATAAATAAGCCAAAATACGATTACTTTTTTACTAAAGAAATATTTTCTTCAAGTGGAAAACTTTTAGGTATATTTTCTTTATTTAATAAAACAGAAAAAAAATTTGATACCTTTACAAATAAATTAATTGAAACATATATTCATTTATCCTCAATCGCAATTGAAAAATACTATAACTATAATCTTATTAGAGAAAGTGAATATCAAAGATCTCAACTTTTTGATAATGCTCAAAGTCCTTTGATGTATATTACAAAAGATAGGAAATTAAAAAAAGCAAATCAAAGACTAGCTGATACTTTTGGTTATGAAAATCCCAGTGAACTTATTGGTATGAGTATGAGAGATCTTCATTTAAGTGAAGAAAATTTTATTGATTTTGGGAAAAACCATTATGATCCTATTAAAGAACACGACTTATTAAATATTGAATATAAGTTATGTAAAAAAGATGGTTCACATATTTGGTGTGAATTATCTGGAAAAGCCCTAGATAAAAGTAAACCTACAGATTTAAATAATGGTGTTTTATGGACTGTAAATGATATTTCATTAAGAAAGTTATATCAAGAAGAGTTAAAAAACAGTGAACTATTAAATAAGAATATACTAAGAACACTACCTAATATGGTTTGGTTAAAAGATATTGATGGAATTTATTTAGCTTGTAATTCTGAATTTGAAAAATTTGTAGGTGCAAAAGAAAAATATATTGTTGGTAAAACTGATTATGATTTTATAGATAAAAAAACAGCAGATTTCTTTAGAAAAAATGATGAAAAAGCTATGAAGTCAAATAAACCTATTTTAAATGAAGAATGGTTAACTTATGCAACTTGTAATAAAAAAATATTACTTGATACTACTAAAAAAGCAATGAGAGATGAAAATGGTAAAATTCTAGGAGTATTAGGTGTAGGACATGATGTTACGTTAAGAAAACAAAAAGAAGAAAAACTAAAAGAATTAAATATATTAGCTGATTCTTTAACAAAATCGCAAGCTAGCTTATTATCATTATTTGATAAGGGTGATGCAGTATTATTTAAGTGGGAAAATAATGATAATTGGAGTGTAGAATATGTATCTTCAAGTGTTAGTAAACTTCTTGAATATGAAAAAGATGAATTTATTAGTGGAAAGATTTCATATGATTCTTGTATTCATAACAAAGACTTAAAAACTGTATTTTCAGAAGTATCAAATGCAATTTCGAATAGCTCTGATTATTTTAAACATGAACCTTATAGGATTGTGACAAAAAGTGGTGAAGAAAAATGGGTACTTGATTATACTGTTACTCAAAAAAATGAAAAAGGTGAGATTACTCATTTTATTGGTTATATTACTGATATTACAGAACAAGAACAACAACAAAAGATTATATTACAACAATCAAAAATGGCTTCATTGGGTGAAATGATAGGAAATATTGCTCATCAGTGGAGACAGCCTTTATCGATTATTTCATCAGTTGCTACAATATCAAAAGTTCATAATGATTTAGAGCTTTTATCAAATAATGATTTCGATAAAAATATGGGTTTAATTAATTCGAATGCACAATATTTATCTCAAACTATTGATGATTTTAAAAATTATATTAGAGGGGATAAGGAATCAAGTAAATTTAATTTAAGTGAAAATATAAAAAGTTTTCTAAATGTAGTTCAAACTTCAATATCAAACAATAATATTCAGGTTATACAAGACTTAGATGATGATATTTTTATGCTTAATTACCCTAATGACATGATTCAAGCTTTTTTAAATATTATAAATAATTCTATTGATGTTTTAGTAAATTTAGAAAAAGATGAAAGATATTTTTTTATTAGTACAAAAAAAGTAAATGATATTATTTACATATCATTAAAAGATAACGCTAAAGGAGTAGATAAGAGTTTCTTAAAGAAAATATTTGAGCCTTATACTACGACAAAACACAAAAGTTTAGGTACTGGCTTAGGATTAAATATTACGTATAATTTTATAGTTAATTCTATGAATGGTAATATTTTAGTTCAAAATGTTGAATATATATTTGAAGAATCTACTTATACTGGATTAGAGTTTATTATTAGTTTTGAGGCATAAATCAATACTTTTATTTTCTCTAAAGTTTATAGTAATATCATATATTATAACAACTCTAAAAAGGATTAACTCATGAATATTACTCATAATTTAGATCAATTAGATACTTTCATAGAGTTTATACCAGATTTAGCATTTTTTAAAGATACTGAAGGTAAATATACTTTCTGTAATGAAAAATTTCTAAACTTTATTTCTATGAAAAGAGAAAATGTAATAGGTAAAACTGACTTCGAATTATTTAGTAAAGAAAATGCTGAGAAATTTCATAAAATAGATAATGATGTCTTAATTTCAGATGAAGAAAGAAATTTTGATGAATCATTTGTTCATCCTGATGGTTTTATATCTTATTTTCATACTACTAAACAGATTGTAAAAGATAAAGAAGGTAAACAATTAGGTCTTTTCTGTATTGCTAGAAACATTACAGTGCGAAAACAATATGAAATTATATATGAAGATAGTGAGACTTTACTTGAGCATATTGCAATTGAAAATGTTTTAGAAAATATTTTACTAAAAATTGTTCATCTAGCAGAAAGTAGAAATCCAAATAGTAAATGTTCAATTTTATTATTAGATAAAGAAAAAAAACACTTAATAAATGGAGTAGCACCTAGTTTAGCAGATTTTTACACTAAGGCTATAAATGGTTTGGCAATTGGTGATAAAGTTGGTTCTTGTGGAACAGCATCATTTAGAAAACAAAGAGTTATAGTAGAAAACATTAATACTCATGAATATTGGAAACCTTTTTTAGAATTAACACAAAAAGCAAATCTTCATTCTTGTTGGTCAGAACCTATAATTTCTTCAAATAATGAAGCATTAGGAACCTTTGCTATTTATTATGACACTCCTAAAATTCCTAGTGAATTTGAGTTAAAATTAATCTCTTCATATGCTCATTTGGCATCTGTTGGTATTGAAAAAAACATGAACTTTAATCTTATAAGAGAAAAAGAAAAAGAAATTCATGAACAAACAATAAAATCAAATAATGAATTAAAAGAGATGAATACAATTGCACAATCCTTAACTAACTATCAAAGTACTTTATTGTCACTATTTGATAAAGGTGATGCTGTATTATTTAAGTGGAAAAATGATGATAAACAAAATATGGAATATGTATCAAAAAGTATAGAAAGACTTTTAGGTTATACAAAAAATGATTTTCTTACTTTTAAAAAAACATATAAATCATGTATTCATCTGGATGATCAAAAAAACGTACTTGAAGAAATCAATAAGTTTATTGAAGATAAAGAAGATTATTTCAAACATCGACCATATAGAGTAATTAGTAGAAACGGTGAAGAAAAGTGGGTACTTGACTATACAGTAACTCAAAAGAATCTAAAGGGAGAGATAACTCACTTTATCGCTTATATAACTGATATCACTGAGCAAAGACATCAACAAGAACTTAGTTATCAACAATCAAAAATGGTTTCAATGGGTGAAATGATAGAAAATATTGCACATCAATGGAGACAGCCTTTATCTGTAATATCAACAATTGCAACAGGTTCAAAACTAGAAAAAGAACTTAATGTTTTATCAGATGAAGATTTTATGCGAAATATGGAATTTTTAAATACAAATGCACAGTATTTATCTAGAACTATTGATGACTTTAGAAACTTTATTAAAGGTAATCGAGACCTTGAAAACTTTAATCTTTCTCAGAATATTCAAAGTTTTTTAAATGTTGTTGAGCCGTCTATTCATACATCTAATATTAAAGTTATACTAGATTTAAATGATGATATAGTAATGCAAAATTACCCAAATGACATGATACAAGCATTTATAAACATAATGAGTAATTCAAAAGAAGTTTTATTAAATCTACCAAGAAATGAAAGATATTTTTTCATTACTACAAAAAAAGCTAATGATAGAATCACTATTTCATTAAAAGATAACGGTGGAGGAATAAAAGAAGAGTTACTAGAAAAAATATTTGAGCCATATACTACAAGTAAACATAAAAGTTTAGGTACTGGGTTAGGATTAAATATCACTTATAATTTTATCGTACAAGGAATGAGTGGTAATATAATAGTTCAAAATACTACTTATACCTATAAAGATAAAACTTTTAAAGGAACAGAATTTATTATAACTTTTAATTAAAACCTTCAGTATTTTGAATTATTCTCTCTTTTCAAAATGCTGATAATCTTTAATAGTTTTCCAATCTCCACCCCATTTCCAATCATACTTTTCAAATATTTTAACAGCTGCATCATTTTTTAGTAATATTGCTTTATCTTTTGAATCTAAACTTTTTTTATGAACTCTTTTTTTATATTTTAAAGATGACTTGTGTGAAATAAAACCTTTTCTTGAGATATATGGATTTTGAATAGGATTTATATCTAATGCCTTTGCATACGTATGTTTTGACCAACGAGAAGTATTAGCAACTTTACGACAGTTAAACGATGAAGTATTGTTTGCTTCAATTGATTCAAAATCATTCGCTTTAAAATCACTTACTAATTGCATTTTATTAATTGGATATTTTATAGAATATAACTCTTTAAATATTAAAACTATTTCTTTAGAAATATCTTTATGAACAATCATCTCCCCTATTTTACTTTCATTATTAAAATTCAAATATGTCATAGTTAAATATCTTAGATCTTTTATTGAAATTGGGCAATTTTCTTTATATGATAAGCCTTTTATCATTCTTTGTTTTACTTTTGGACTTATTTCTGAAATTGTATAATTAAACTGTGCATAAAGTGATGTTGTTAAAAATGATATTAAAATCAAAACCAAATTTTTTTGTAGCATTTTAAATCCTTATATAAATATTATAATATATTTATGTGTATTATTTGCGATTTGTGTCAAAAAATGTTATTATTAACTTATATATTTAAGGAGTATGTTATGGAACTGAGACTTAAATCTGTAGTAACTTGCCCAAATTGTGGAACTAAAAGAGAAGAGACAATGCCTCTTGGTAAATATGTAACTTCATACACTTGCGAATCATGTAAAATCACTCTAAAACCAAAATCAACTTGTTGTTGTGTTTATTGTTCATATGGAAATACCCCCTGCCCTAGTTTTCAAGAAGGCAAGAGTGTTTAATAATTAATTTATATTAATTGAATTTTTAATTCTTTGCCTAAAATTTTAGCAAAATTTTGTAATGTAGAAAGTTTTATATCTTGTGCATGATTTTCAATTCTAGAAATTGCAGATTTTTTTGTATGTAATTTTTGGGCTAAATCTTCTTGCGTAAGACCAGCTTGATTTCTTGCAAGTTTTAATAATTCACCTATTTTGAATTCTTCATAACCATTATCAAAATCTTTTGCAAAATCTTTATCATTAGATTTTCTTTTTTCTATGTATTTTTGTAAATCACTCATCTTTCAAATATTCCTTTCTTCTTTTTTGAGCCAATTCAATTTCATTTTTTGGAACTTTTTGGTCTTTTTTTCTAAAGCCATTGGTTAATATAATTAAAGTCCCATTGTGTTCAAAACCTAATAATCTAAAGTTATTATTTCCAACTTGTATTCTTACTTCAATAATATCTTCTGTATTTGATAGTTTTTTATAAAATTTAGTTGAAATAGATATTGATTCTTCAATTAATTGTAAAACCCAAACTACTTTTTTTACTTCTTTACTAGATAAACTATCTAAGAAGTCTTCAATAGGAGTTTTTCCCGATGAAAATTTATAAAAAAGTACCTCTTTCATGTTGATATGTTAACATATAAGTTAACTTTTGTCAATTTCATAATTACAACTCCTATTTTAAATAATTCTTGTAATTATATACAAATATTGAGACAAAGGTTAATTATATTTCAAATTGAAAGATGTTAGATCATCTAATAT
>PJEL010004173.1_pt1 | contig 12061 bp, 17 predicted proteins | sample 1853271 | NCBI WGS metagenome assembly PJEL01 (sample SAMN08108733, study PRJNA415343) | Invertebrate metagenome, whole genome shotgun sequencing project. | host: Globobulimina | place: Sweden: Gullmar Fjord | collected 2015-08 | reverse complement strand
TGTGAACCATTTTTGTCACTTGTTTTATTCTATTTTCTTTTGTCATAATTCTATGTTTTTTTCATTTTCCAAATATATATTAATTTTTGATTTTACACAAAGCTAATGACGTTACCGAAGTTTTAGGTCTCTCACACACTCACTTCGTTCGTTTCCGTTCGAGATGACAGGAGAAATGGTTACGAGTTACTGGTGACTGGTTTCCTTGCCACTGGCCTTCCTTAAGGACGCACGTTACGACTTCGTTGGAAGTGACAAACATACGTAAAAACTACGTATAGCGTATTAGGCACCGAATCGGCGTTCAGCGCCAGAGGGGGGGGGAGTTTGGCGCCAGGGAGTGGGGGAGTTTGGCAACAAAAGGGGAACTACTCGCACAGTGCTTTGATTTTCTCTTCGACAGCATAGAGTGGGAGTCCTCCCTTTTCCGCAGCTTCGAAGTAACCTAATATGGTATGGGCGCGGTTCTCCTCCTCACGCTGTTCTGCTACAAACCACTGCAGGAAGTTGAAGGTCCTGAAGTCTTTCTCTTCTAAAGCTACGGCTACCAGGTGGTGAATGTGGCGAGTTACGGCTATTTCATTCTGGAGGAAGCGCTTGAAGAGATCTTTGACGGAAGGGTAATCGCCTTTGGCGGCATGCCCCTTAGGTCTATAGAGAGGTGGTACTTCGCTCTCGACAAGGTAGCGGATGATTTTCATCATATGGGTTCTCTCTTCTTCGGACTGGGCATAGAAGAAGTGAGCAGTACTTGGATAGCGGTGGTGGTCGGCCCAGATGGCCATGTTAAGGTAGGTGTCCGACGCCTGCAGTTCGCGGTAAATCTGTTCATCGAGGAGTTTTTTTACTTGTTCGGTCATGGTGTATGTGGTTTCTTTTATTATTATAAAGGTTATCAAAAGGCCTTCCCTGGTGGTGGGAAGGGCCCAATATAATCATTATCAGCTTTTTTCCAAAGAGGAACATAATATGATAGAGCAGAGCGCAAAGAGGATAACGTCCCCGTACTGCCCCTTTTGCGTATCCCATGCATTTTTAGAGTCCCCTCACTCCCCTCGAGACGACTTCGTCGTTTTAGGACAAAAGTGCCCTATAATGAATGGTCCCCTACGAAGGTCCTCTTTGCCAGCTTTCGCTTAAAGATTGTAATTGCCTCTTAAGCGAAGCATCCAAGCGCCGCTCTCCTACGTCGAGGATGTACCCACCTATGATAGTTTCATCGGTATGGACCTCAATAGAAGCCTCCTTGTTCGGGAGGAGTTCGCCTATAATTCGCTCAATCGTCGCCATGTTTGTGGCATTAAGAGGTCTGGCAGCGGTGACATGGACTTCCTCTCTCCCTTGGGTTTCTTGGAAGTGGTCGATCGTGGTGTTGATTATAGATTCTAGGTGTTGCGCTCTCTTTTTTTCTATGATGAGTGCCAGCCAGTGGTAGGTGGTGGTGGTGAGGTGGCTTTCGATAGCACGGAAGAGTCCCTTTTTTACCTTCTTACTAAAAGTGGGATTCTTTAAGTAGTTCATCAGGGTCGGAAGGGAATGAAGGGCTTCCTGCAAGCGGAAGAGATCTTTTTGTACCTTTTCTACTACACCACGCCGCTCGCTGACATTGTAGAGGGTCATCCCGTAGGTTTCAAAAAGCTGTTGCATCCTCATTTAAACTTTTTGCTCTTCCCCGCCACGCTGTTCCCTATTGTGGAGTTGGGTCTTCGCTAAAAGCAAGGAGAGGAACTTCTCTTCCTTATGTTTGGCTTGCAACTCCATTGCTAGCAGCTTCTCCGCCGTCTTGACGAGGAGGGTGCCTGCTTGCTGCTTGACTTCCTGAATCACCTTCGCCTCTTTCCTGGCTATCTCTTTGCTGGCTTCTTCCAGTATCTTCTTCCGCTCTACCTGGGCTTCATAACGTGCCTCTGAAAGGAGGGCTTTCTTCGTAGCCTCTGCATGGGCGATGAGGAGGTCGCACTCTTTCTGGTTCTTTTTGAGGATTGCTTCACGAGCGGCTTCCGCTTCTACCGCCATTTTCTTTGCTTTGAGGGCCATTTTTTCTGCCTCCCGTTGGCGCTCCTCTTCGGCTTTAACGTAAGCGAGGATATGCTTCCAGGCATACTTCTTTAGGACCAGGACGGTCCCTATCATCATCAAGGTTTGGTAGAAAATCAACCCTACCGATGGTGCAAAAAAATTGGGCATCTCTTATAATGGTTCGTGCCAAGTTGTAACCGCCTTACTAGGCTCCGAGTGCGTACAAAACACCTACTGAAGCGGCTAGTATGATGGTAACAAACAAAACGGCACCTTCTAGCATACCGCCTAGCAACGTGGCTAAGGAAGCGATCTCGGTTTTTGCCTCTGGTTGCCGCGCAATAGACTCCACCGCTGATTTCGTTATCCGAGAAAAGCCGTAAGCCGCTGCGAGTGCTAGCAGACCGCCTGCTAATGCGATGCCTAAAAAGGCATATCCTATTGTTGATTCCATATCTATTTAATTTAAACTCTGTGGTGGGGAAAGGTGGGTTTCGTGGTGGTGTTCCTCTTTCAAGGCTCTTCCAAGGGCAACGGCCGTCAGCAAGGTAAAGATGTACGCCTGCAAAAAGGAGACAAAAAGCTTCAGCATGAGGACGCCAATCCCTATAGGGATGATGATGATGGGGGTGAAAACATTCTGCAATATGAGGATGGTCCCCAGCATAGCCACAATGAAAGCGTGGCCACCTAGCATGTTGGCGAAGAGCCGCACACTCATAATGAAGGGACGGAGAATAAAGGTACTGAAGATTTCGATGGGGACGATGATAGGATAGAGAAGGAGGGGCAAGTCAGGGGGTGCAAAGATATGGCGCCAGTAGTGGCCACTCGCATAGCTGTGGATGACGATGCAAGAGATAACCGACAGGGTGAGGGTGATACTCAAGTTGCCCGTGATATTGGCCCCCTCAGGTACCAGCCCCAAGATGTTATTAGCCAAAATATAGAGGAAGAGCGTCAGCAGGTAAGGTGTGCACGGCTCGTAGTGCTTTTCACCTATCTGCTTGCGAGCCACTTCATTGCGGATAAAGACCACCAGCTTATAAGGGAGTATCCACAAACCCGCAGGGGTATGGTTTTTACGCCTTCGCAGATGGTGCGCAAGACCGAAGAGCAAAACGAAGAGGAGGAAGATGCTCCAAAGCATTCCTACCACATTTTTGGTAATGGAGAAGTCGTAAAGGGCAAGGCCATCAGCAGCGGCGATATGCCCATGGTCGACATGGATACCTAGGGCGTGGGCATCATGCATAAGGCTGTGCAGGGAAGCGTAGAAGAGCCAACCGCTTCCTTCCTTATAGAGGATGATAGGCAGCTCAAGGTGAACATGACCGAAGTGAAGGCTATGGTGGTCTTCAAGGTGACCGAGGAGTGCTGCAGCTATGCCAGGTTCCGCATGACTATCTGATGCCCAAGAAAAAGGGAGCCACCAGAAAGACCCCAAGATAAGCAGGGCGTAGAAGGTGATTTCCTTTTTTCTTTTCTCTTCTATGGAACTGAACATCGGGTACAAAGATATATTTTTTTAGAAAGTCACAGAGAAAAAAGTGCCTTCGAACCCTTTTCCGTAGCCTACTGCTGAAGGTAGTTTGCCACCGCGGCTTTAAATAGGCTTCCCTTATAATCAGTAACACCTACCATCTAAAGGTACGGATAGCCTCTTTTTCAACCTTTGTTCCTATCTTTGCCCCAGTAGTCTTGTACTACACCCATCTTGCGAAGATAGCTCAGTTGGTAGAGCACGACCTTGCCATGGTCGGGGTCGCGGGTTCGAGTCCCGTTCTTCGCTCATGTAAACCTAGGTGGCGAAAATGGTAGACGCGCTGGATTTAAGTCTCAGTGAGCTTTGCTCATGTGGGTTCAATTCCCACCCTAGGTACAAAAGGGACCACCCAAGCTATGTAAAAAGTTGTCCTTAGGTGGCGACCACATACTAGGAAAGAGACCTTGATGTGGCAAAGGTATGCGCTATGCTCTCCTTACCATGACCAAAGTTAGTAGATGTTATAGCCACTTTTCTTTTCGCCTAAAAAAGGATAAAACACGGAGGAGGACTAAGAGGATGCCCCAGTAACCACGAGGCAATGGCCCTCTGGGAGGTTCTTTCCTACTATTGGCGATAATCGCATGGGAGTCGAAAGGGTCTTCCTCTTTTGCTATGGCCTTTCATTCCCCTCGGTCGGTCAGCTCATCTTCAATCTCTTTAAAGGTGTATAGTTCTTCGCTATCGTCACTATTGCTTTCGGTCTCTATTGGTGTTGCTCGGCGTTGTGCGGGCTCTTCGAAAGTAGGGGTAATCTCCTTTCCTTCCCAACCAAAAGACCATCGGAAGATGTCCAGAAGGCAAAAGAGAGCATACTGCAAGGCAAGGAGACCTAATAGCCCTCCCATCACCTTTTCTTCGGCGGGTGCCCATGGCGGCCACGAAGGGAGCAGCATTTCGGTAGTGAAAGCACCTTTGCGAAGCAAACCCCACAGCAAGATAAGGCCCCCTAAGAGGTTGCCTATCATCCACACAATGCCTGGTAGCAATAGCTGTTGTTTTCTTGCCAGAACCACACGGTCACGATCGTGAGGGTCACTAGACTGCACGTCTCTGAAAAGGGATTCCCATAGACATAACCGACAGCTAAGAGCCCTGCAAAGCGAAGGGATTTGTAAAACAGCACGCCGTAGGACATCTGGTGCCATACCTGCTTCCAGGAAGGTGCATAGAAGTAGGCATCAGGCAACGTCAAGAGGAGGGATGAGGTAGAGGTAGATGACTATTGCCTCCCTATCCAAAGGGAAAGGCTTGTCGATAGTTGTACGGAGGTAAGGATGCACTTTCTTCCAGATAGGTTTGAGGAAGTCATCGATTTTTTTGTCGGGGAGGCATACGATGGCAAAGGAAATCAAGCCAGAGAGTAGTGCATGGAAAATCCATTTACCTACTCTGTAAGGAGGGAAGAGATAGATGTGGGTGAGTTTGCCACCAGGATAGATAACGTAATCATAAAAGAAGGAGAGAGCAGCGAGGAGGAGTATCGGGATGACCAGCTGGGCTATCTTTTTCCCTCGTGCGTACTGGTAGGCATAATTTTTGCCATCATTATTAAAGAGCATGGCAGTCAACAGTACCGACAACCATCCTAAGGGCATTGTGATTAGGAAGGCTATATAGAAGAGAGACAAGGTAAAGAAGTTTGGACTCTTGCGGTTGGCGATGTGGAAGATGCCCATGCGAAAGAGCATGTAGAGGACGGCAAAAGAGATAGGCAGGCTTAAAAGGTGCACCCAGTAGTGGTAGAACCCCTGGACGATAGGCTCCTTGCCACTGATATAAGGGGAAAAGCTCTCTTGATGGTACGGGGGACGGGATCCTGGCTGGATAATAGCCTTTTTTTTCTTTGGCACAATAAGGGTATCGGGGCAGCTTCCTGCGGCTTGGCCTGCCTTTCTTTTGCGGATGAGCATCTCACGGGGAACCTCTCCAAATAGTACTCTCTTCCGCACGTCGCTATCGCCCTTTATGAAAGCTTTAAGTTCATCGTTGGTAAAGAAGATAGGCTTTTAGTTTACCCTCTTGTGTTAGTTTGTATCTCTTTCCGCTCATTTTACGTTGCCCTATAAACTCTTTGACACAAGCGTCAAGGTACTTTCGCATCTTAGGGGAGTTTGCTTTCTTCCGCTTTGCCGCTTTACCTATCGTCACGAAGGTTTGATGCCCCATGATGAGCGATAATTTCTGTAAGACCTTTTCTTTCTCTGCTTCTGTAAGGTCTGCTTCACGTAATCCTGTCAGGCTTTGCCATCCTACCTTTTGCATAAACCGCTGAAAAAGGCCTTTTTGTTGAATGTGCCAGGATGCTCTTCATCATCAGCATAGTAGGCCTCTTCTGCGGATAACTTGTTTTCACCAGAGTATAAAACACTCTGCAGAATGTCACTCCTGATAGATTTCATCTGTAGTTTTTTAAGGTATGGCAGCTGCTTACCCTTCTCCTTTAAAATGCGGTCCGAAATTACAAGGCGCTCCTGCGTAACTCCAGTGATTAATAAGGTGGCGGGAGACCTACCGTAACGCACAGGTTTTAGAATTATCCCACAATAAGATGTCAATCCCACTAAAAAGAGGTCATTTTTTTACCATTTTTTCAATATCACCTTTAGGGACATGTTTTTTAAAATATGCTTTGGAAATATCTTTAGGATTGTGTTCTATGGTAGTCTTTACGATCAATGCATGGTCTAGGGTTTCAAAAAGTTCGATAACCTTGGACGCAAGAATGGTCGTATCTTGTTCATTGATAAGGAGTACATAGGGCTTATCGTGAAACTTAGGCACTTCATTGTGATTTATAAGTATTTCGGCTGTTTCAAAAAAAGCATTTCCGTCAACGGTTTTTTGCATAATATCAACCCGCCCAGAAGGCAGGTACCTACAGAGGAAATGTCTAAAATATCTGGTATGATATATAAATCTATATAATAGACGAAGCCTAGAGGGGAAAAACAGGAGGCGTTTCATCACAATAATCCCACTTTTATTGGGGACTATATAGTCGTTATTAAGATAAGGCGATATAGCGAGGAAGCCTCGGCAGCGATTGTCCACCCGACATGCGTTGGCTATTGCGAAACCGAAGCTTATTCCCCCTAGAAAATAACGTTCAAGGTTTAAGCGAGCAATCTCTTCCTCTAAATATTGTCGGTACCCTTCAAAGTTCATCTTGGCTAATGGTTTTTTATCTGGGGTAAAACCAGGCAAATCAATAGGATAGACGTTAAAAAAATCGGAAAGAAAGTCATAGAATCCTTTTAGGATGATACTGTTGCTTGGGAACGAGTGGATGATTATCAGATTTTGTTTTTGCATAAGCGTAACATATTGCTTTGATCATCAAAACAAAAAAATATGAGGTAGTGCGTCAAAAAGTGTGTCTGGCATCTCTAGAGAAATCTTCATCATTTGGTTCCTGTTGTTTAGATTTGTTATGTTGTTGGCTGCTCTAAATTCTTGACAATTATTGAACTGACAATAATAAACAAGAATCTGCACTTAGCAAAGCATTTCTAATTTTAAGTGTGCTTCGAAATTCTTTATTGAGTCTCTCGATAGAATTGGTCGTATAAAATCGTCGTATGAATGTCGGATTGATAGTTTAGTCGAGTAGGTAAGAGAGGTTTCACCTCAAACCTCCCACAGAACCATGCGTGACGATCTCCCATTACACGGCTCTTCTTATTCAATCAGAGTTATTTCAGAAACCAGCAGCCGCCCAATGGGCAAATAGTGCTGTGTATGCTCTTTTTCCTCTACTTCCTCATATTGCCACCCATCATGAACCTCCGCCGTAGCGCCTGCTAACCTTTGCATAGCAAATCCCGACAAGCAAAGATAAAGGGCGACCATTACCCTGCTTTTGTAGCACCCTTGTTTCTCCATATCACCCGAAGGAAACCATCTTCCTTTCAAGAAGTATAGCGAATTATTGGCTAATAAACAAACGGAGAGCCTTATTTTATGGTAGCAGAACTAAAGTGCAAAGTACCGCTGGCTACCTCTACACCTTCTGCTTTGGGCCTTATCCACGGTGCCATTCTATCCCGATAAAAACCGCCACGCACCCTTGCGTAGTAGGTAAGGGTTTCTTTTCCTTAGAAGTTGTGAATAGGATAACTTTTGCCTCGGTTTCCTTTTTCATGCATGGACCTGATTTTGCGACATAAGAATATACAAGCAAAACCTAAGATAAATACAACAGCCATAAACCTATCCCCTTGCAGTGCATGCTTCAAAATCACATAGGACCCCGCCGACTCTGAAGAGGTCTCCCAATACTGGAAGATGAAAATGAACGTATTATTAAGAAAGTGCGCCATGACAGGGTAGGCAAAGGAACCCGTCCACCAGTAGAGGTACCCCAAAAACATTCCCAGTAGGGTCCTGGGAAGAAAGCCTCGCAAGTCCCGATGGAAGAGAGAAAAGAGAAAAGCCGTTAAGAAGATAGTAATATGGTGGTTTTTGATAACCCTCCCCATTATCACCTGTAAAAAGCCTCGGAAAAGTACCTCCTCAACCAAAGCAGGCAGCAATGCCAATACAAAGATATTTAAAAGCAGGTGCGGTACACTCTTTATCACGCCGAAAGTAGCGTAGATGTTATCCGCTATTTCATCCTCTTCTCCTTCAATAGAAGCAGTAATTAGCTCATCGACAGATGAGGAGTCAACACCCAAAGCGTTGAGTAACAAGTAGTATATCCAAAGTGTTAGCAAAAGAAATAAAGGAAGCGCAACAACCATTAACAGGAAGAGGAGGAAGCCGCCCTTAAAAGAAAAATCAGGCTTTCGGAAAACACGTTCCCACCTATCATCTTCAGAAAACCAAAGGCTGTATAGCAGAGGTATCCCCAAAAGGCTACACATACTAATATACTGCAAGAGCAAGAAACCCAGCATCACCACATGCATATTAACCAACGAACCATAGGCCTCCATGCTCACTATCTGCCCCAACGTAGTCATTACCTGTACTAAAGTTTTTTCACCAAAAATATATCCTACGCTAGGAAACCAACCAATGCATAGCCCCTCAAGCAGTCCAACGATGCCACTCATAATAATCGAAAAAAGCACTATGATCACCTTCGTGTTCAAGAAAAAAACAGCTACAAATACCAACAGACTCTTTATCCCTCCCTTACCTTTTTTATTTTCCATTATTTTATCTATGTAACTTTGAGAAAATACCCCAAAGTCGCCTCTTATTACCTGACGAAGCCATCACAGGGCTCCACAGCACATCCCGTCACTCTCACAGCAATCACCATCACACGCTACACACCCATCGGCGTCACGAAGGTCCATCATCTTACGACAGAGAAAAGCAAACAACATCCCCCAAATGACGAAAGCCTGCACAGGAAACCCCCCTCCTTCCTTAACACTTTCCGCTACCTCCGATATATCTTGGTTTGACAGGGAAAAGTAGATAAGGTAACCGATACTATTGTTAACAAAGTGTGCCAAACACGGGTAGACAAAAGAACCCGTCCACACATAGACATACCCTAAAAACATCCCTCCCAACGTTCTATGGACAAGTCCTGGCAAGTGCCCATGCCAAAGAGAGAAGATGAAACCCGTGATAAAGATAGTAATATGGTGGTTCTTGATAACCCTACCCATCATCACCTGAAAAAAACCACGATAGAGAACCTCCTCCACAAAGCCAGGCATAATAGCACCAACAAAGAAGAGTATCCCTAGACGACCTACACTATTAACCTCCCGTAGTATAGCATAGAACTTCGAACTGCTTTCACTCTGTTCCAGCTGCCTTTTGAATATCCTCTTAAGGGCTTCCAACATCTCAGGACTTATAACCTTAAAAAAAGTCCCCTCAATAAGTACCGTTGTCATCCCTAGCACCTGCATACCGACAAACATCGCAGAGGCAACATAGAGGCACCCCTTTAAAGAAACGGGTTGGCGCCGAAAAACACAATTCCACCGATTGTCTTTTGGCATAAAAAGACTATAGATAAAAGGAATGGCAAGTAAGTAAAACATCCAAAGATATTGGAGGAAAAATAAAAAGTGCCAAGTGGAGCCCTCCCCCCTCCTCGCTTGAAAAAGCTGCATTGCGGTTTCTATATCTTCCCTATTTAACAAGTACCCTATCGAAGGGAAAGCCCATAGCATAACCCTTTCAACCAGCATCAACATGCCAATTGTCAAAAAGACAATACGGCGGATAACGCTATGTGAAAAATAGAGAATAAACGTGTAAATAGCGAGTTGAGATGCAGGATGGTTGACCCCAAAGTGCCTTTTACTTTTTTGAAATGACATAGATAGCAGCGCCAGTTAAATGGCCCATTTTAAAACCTCCAGCCCACAATCCAAAAATACATTCAGTAGTTCGCAGTAGTCCACCATATTGGTCATCCCTGTCCCCAGCATTGATTGCTAACTACCCCTTTCTTAAGTAACTGAATTTACGCAGTTCCCCCTGATAGTACGTGATAATTGGAGAATGTACCTCTGAAACCTTACACCTATGCACCAGTAACCACTTCTGTCATTTCGACGGCAAGGAGAAATCTCCCTCCCTGGAGCGGCCGCTCCAGGGAGGGACCTCGAACGAACGTGAGAGGTCTCATTAAAGGGTCCGCGCCCTGGGATACGATCAGCAAGCGAGACCCACTGCCCAGGGAGCCGCGCCCTCTCCTTTTTAGCGTCCGCAGCCTCTCATGCGTGAGCATTGACCACCCTCTTCTCCAGCACCCAATCCTCAAGAAAGAGGGAAAAGAAGGCCTTGTGGTGGGGAAATTCGAGAGCTATGCTCTCGTCCTGAACGAAGTGAAGGAACCCATGCCCAACAGCCCAAACATAAGCCGACCTCTTCTCCTAGCTCAAGCTTAAAAGTGTAGTAAAAGTGTCCATTTCTAGTCAATTATGTTTAACGTAACACGCAATAGCAATATATTCTATGTGAAAATCTAGCATTATCATATTTTATTATTAACTTGCGGGTAATATGTATGACACATACCATACCGTTAAGCTCGGTGTAAACCCGCTTAACAAGATAAAAAGCCTATCACACACCCTAAGGTAAATCCAAAGGAAAATTGATTCATAAATTATAGCAATATGGTACACTACAAAGATATACGCACTTATACACTTTTACTATTCCTCCTCACCGTAGGCGCACCCCTGCAGGCAGCCCAGCTTAAGGAATCCGTAACCTACCAAGACAAGGACACACAATTGCAGGAAAAAGACACAGCGCTTCAGCAACAGCGGGAGCAAAACACTACCTTACAAGCAAAGATTGCTGCTCTACAAACCCAACTGCAGCATAAAGACATAGCGCTTAAACGAAAAGATGCAACCCTTCAACAACAGGTAAGGTTGCTAGGCAACTGGCTACAAGTCAAAGACCAGAAAATAGCAAAGCTAAGTCAACAGCTAGAACAAAAAAAAATCAAGATGCGCACAATATAGTATCCCTTATGTGGTCAATGGACACCTTAAGCAGAGAGCTAAACGAAAAAAAAATGCGATAAAGGTATGCTTAGCTGATATCGGCAAAAAGGAAAAGCAACTTCATGCCCAAGAGCGTCAGGTGAGCAGTCGACAAATAGCGCTCGCCAACAAAAACTATGAGATCGCGATGCTTAAAAAAGAGTCTGGTGAAAAAAACGAACTTCTATTGTGCAACATCGCGTGTAAGCTTGACCAGCTAAGATGGTGCTACAACATAGAAATATTCGATATTAATAACCAGGGACCCGTGACTAGCTTTATCTATAAAGCACAAGGTAAGCATAAGGAAATAGAAGAAACAGCGCAAAAGATGCGCGCACTGCGGAAAAAGTATGACGGATTAAAATGGAAGGATTTTTCTGATGTGAATAAAGATAGACTTTATTGGGGAGCTATATGTCTTGGGACGATGAAAAAAATCGAAAGATTTGCTCAACTTTTCAATGAATTTTCCATTTTTTTAGCGGTAGCCCAAAACCTATATATGATTTTACCTATACAAAAATCCAGTCAATGGGGGGTTAAAGAGTTATATACTCAATTGAGTGTAAAAGAAGAGGTGTATCGGTGGGAGATTAAGTCCCTAGTAGATAGCCTAAAACTAAATAAAGAATCACGGAATTACTTCACTAGCTGGAGATTAATTCCCGTGGTAAACCCCTATTTAAATTTCTAAGGGTATAGATAACTGCTAGAGTCTAAAACCACAATCTGTGCTTTTTCACAAACAACATTAACAAGGCACAGATTGAACCCTTCGTTTACGATAATAGCAAAAGAAAGCCCACCTGCTTTAGCACATACGCTTACCCATAAGTCTAAATTTTATTTTCTGAAAGTTCAAATCCTAACGCCATCATATGCATTTTTTGGATACCTATCCAGTCCTGTTGTAAAGACTAGATTTTGTTGTAGAGACGTTCCGTCGCAACAGAAACATGTGTAACAAACAAGCTTCCTGAAGATTTTTACGCCGAACAAACTTGCTTGTATGCAC
>PJEL010004172.1_pt1 | contig 12063 bp, 21 predicted proteins | sample 1853271 | NCBI WGS metagenome assembly PJEL01 (sample SAMN08108733, study PRJNA415343) | Invertebrate metagenome, whole genome shotgun sequencing project. | host: Globobulimina | place: Sweden: Gullmar Fjord | collected 2015-08 | reverse complement strand
GAGCGCCATGAAAAGGAATGGTGGTTCAGGACGGAAGGGAACGATGACCAAGACAAAAGCGTTGATGCCACTACGAGCCTGGCATGGAGGCTAGCCAGCTATCATAGTTGGGCGGAATTTTTCCGCACAACATAACCAACTGATATTACAGAGGAAAATCAGCCGCCCGCGACCAAGAAAGGGCCGTCAAGTTTACGGTACCGTAATCGCAGGGGGCACCGGGCGGTTTCATTCCTCCTGGTCATCCACAAGTTCATAGACGGCGTCGAAACTCCCTTTGCGGCGCGTATTTTCGCTGATTATTTTGAGGGCGTTGGCCCTGTTCAATGCGCGGCGCGGCGTCGATGATTAATCGGCCCCTTTCATTTTTAATATTTTTGATGCGTGTAACAAACAAGGCCATCTCATTAGTGGATTCACCAATGAGTTCTTCGGGTGTTTTACGTCTCATTTTCATGCTCCCTTTTTTCCGCCTTCACCCTACGGAGCGGAAGCGCCCCCGGTCAACGGTAGAATTATTCGCAGCACGATGAAGTTGGCCCGGAAATTGCATTAGTTTTGCTACCGAAAGTGTCTTGCGTCCGGGGCGGGTTTCCGGTAGCGTAAGTATTCAATATTTTGAGGGAGACGGAACGTGAAACCATACATGACGGAGCTAGAGGAACGGCACCTAAAACTTCTAACCGTCCTTCTGGAGATCAAGGGCGCTTATGACGATATGCCAAAAAATGCCCTGGCGGTATTCCTACTCGTAGCGTCCCGGTCCATTGAGCCCGAAGCGTCGCGAGGAAGCATTGCAACTTTCATCCGCTGCTCGCCACCATCGATCGTGCGGTCGGTCGAACTCTTGGAAAAGCTCGGGCTGGTCGAGGCCGGGAAGGACCCGGCCAACCGGCGGCTCCGGAAGTTGAAACTTTCTCCGGCCGGCAAAGAGTTGTCCCGCCGGATCAACGACACGTTGAAGTGAGGGTTGACGATGATTAAAGATCCGGAATGCCCTAACAATCAAAAGGCTGAATATTGCGTGTGGTGGAGAATCGAAAGAAACGGTCGCGAAGGGCATGGTACTGCTATCACGAAGGAAAAGGCAGTGTTGTTTTCGGAGATTTATAGAGAAAGAAACGGTGCCACTGAATGTACATACTGGGTCGGAAAACATCCTACAACGGGCGCTGACGTGTAATTAGGCCGCGGCCTGTTCAAGAACCTTTTTCATAGCTCGGCGGCGCCGGACCATCGGTAACAGAATGTCTAGGACATCGGCCCACGCTGGGAACCACCTACACTCCTCCGCACACGTCCGACAGGCGCAAACTACTGCGTCCGGGGGGTATTGCCCCAAATCCGAAACCATGATCGTAAGCGACGCCTCCAGGTCCTCCCGTGTTTGGTTTTTTGATCCGCATCGGAGCTTCATTGTCGTTACGGCCATTACCGTGATTTCTCTAGGGGTCGGCTGGTTAACAAAATCCACGATCAACAGCGCCGCCGCAATGTCGTCCGCCGGGGCTCCGGCGAATTCGTAGGCCATAAATTCCGACCTAGAATTCAATATCTCCCTTAACGAGGACACCACGCATGGTGTTAATGACTCCACCATCATCCGGTCGACCTCGGCCGGTTTGAGTTTTGCCAGTTCTGTTGGATCTCTCAGAAGGAGACCCGTGGAATTTAATTTCGTTGGCAAGCCAACCGCTCCATGCTCTGTCCCACCCAGAACTGGTTTTCTTTGAACCCCTGGTGGCAGATAACCACCATTCCCGGAAGGCTTCGCCGATATCGGTGATCTGGTCATGGGTAAACCCTTTTCCAAGGGCGGCAAGTATATTTTTTTCATTGGGCTTCCACTCCTCTGAAATTCGAGTTCCCTCGCGTGCGCGTGCGCGCGCGGGGTTAGAGAGTTCTTCTTCTTCTTTTATTCTTCTTACTTCTTCCGTCCCATTTAGTGTCCCGTCTAGTGTCCCATTTGGTGTCCGGGAGCGGTCGGCGCCGTCGCTCGCTCCGTACTGAAAATCGTTGTATTTACAAATGGTTATTATGTTGCACACATTTTTCCAAGGTGTCCCATTTAGTGTCCCACTTGGTGTCCCATTTAGTGTCCAAGCCTCTATTTTACAGAACCCGTTTTTCTCGAATCTAGCAAGCCGATTATGGGCGGTAGAGCGCGGGCATTCCCACGCCTCCGCGATCTGCCTTATGGGTATCGCGATCTGCCCACGGGCGATGTGAATCTTCGCGCCGGAGACGGTGACGGTCGTGTCTTTCCACGCCGCCTGGGATATCAACCACACGGCAGCATATCGGTCCGCGTTGCTCAAGAACTGTTTATTGGTCATAATGCCGCGGTCTACGGCGAACCTGCCGGTGCTCATGGATCTTGGGGCTCTACTTTCCAACTGATGTCATTTAGCAAGTCTTTTGATTCGCGCGGGTCATATCCGAAGGCGCGTTTAAACATTTCGACCATGTCAAGACGGTATTCGTCATCGTCTTTTATCGCTGGGATACGCATGAGTCGTTTTCCTTCCTGTCCTATGTGGTACAAGATCGTTGAGTGGTCACGATTGAACGCCTTCCCGATCTGTACTGACGACGCGCCTGTCGCGGCCGCTAGCATGATTGCCTCCTTGCGGGCGGTTACAATATTTTGCCTACGGCAGTCGCCGAGAAACTCCTCCACAGAAATCCCGTGCCGAGCGCAAACTGTAACCACGATCTTCCTCAGAGGCTGGTGTCGTATAATTGGTTCAATTCCGACCTCAGGAAACGGCGTCATGGCTTGGCTCCTTCCGTTTCGTAGTCCCCGGCCCTGGTCATTTCGGCCCGGCACTTCGGGATGAACACAGTTGGGATTGCAACAACGTCGTGCCCTGGCAGGACGGGCGGGAACTCCCGGTCCTTGACGATCACCAGCCAACCGTAGGCTGAGGCAGAGCCCATTTTTTCAAGAAGGCGCCCTTTGGCGAGCGGCACGCGCTCAACGTGTTGAGCAAAGAGCGCATGCCGCTCCCATGGCCTCCATATTCGGTTAAAGCGCCCCCCTGCTTCAAGCATCTGAATCCGCCCGAACATTACGACACCGCGCCGGGCGAGGCTCAGGGCAACCTCGGTAAACCGGATGAACCGCGGGTTTTTGGCCGGGCCGAACGGCGGGTTCGTGATGATCCAATCGACTTCCCCAAACGGGGGGTCGGCTCGAAACTGACCTTCCTCTAGGTTGAGAAAGTCGAATTCCTTGAACCCGGCGCCGTAATCAAACACGTCAGAACCATGGACGGTTTGGTAATATTCCCTCAAGACCCGCACCATATGACCTTCGGCGCACGCTGGCTCCCACACGGTGTCACCTTGGTTGTAGAGGTCGAGCGGTACCATGACGCGCTCGACGAAGGCGCGGACGGCGAAGGGTTGCGTTGGGAAGTGGTCGAGGCTGTCATGCGGCTCAACGCGCCGCGCCATTATCGCCGTGGATATGTTCTGCACAAATCCCTCCAAAAAAACACCGATGGCCAGTAAGGTTTCTGCGGTTTATCGTGTTTTCCAGGTTAATCCTTCAACCAAAGTACCGCGCCGTGACAGTCAACGATCTTGCTGACTCCCGGCGTTACGGCTGCTCTTTCCTTGGCTTGCTGCTCCAGGGTCTTCCCGCACTCTTTGGGGTCCAATAGCCAAAACGCGTAGCCATTCAAGTCGTTTTCATATATCATTTCACCACGGGGCACGGCTTCATCCTCCTCTTGTACGGCTTCCTCTTCGGCCGCCGGCGGGTGTTCCAGGCTTTGGTTGGTGTCCACTCCTTGGCGGGGTTGGCTGGTGGGCGCGGGCCGTCAGAATGACACGTTTTGCAATGAACGTAGCGCGGGTAGACGTGAAACTCTGTTTCCGCGCAGAACGGGCACGGCTTCAAGTCGTGTTTGGGTTCCTCTTTCACGGGCGCGCCCTTCCTCGGCGCCCGGGGCCGGGTGTTCCAAGTTTCGGTTGATGACATCCCCGCATGGAGGGGGATGGGAAAACCTTGAGGGTATGGCCCGTCTAAATTGCAGTCCTTGCAGGTGACGTAGAGCTGGTAGATGTGAAGGTTCGTGCTTCCACAAAGTGGGCACGGTTTCAGATCGGGCGCGGGTTTCTTTTTCATGGTGTTCTTCCTTTCCTTCGGACAGTTAAAGCCGCCTCGATGGCCCTTTGGCCGTCGGGGCTCACAAAATATACCCAGCGCTTGCGCCCATTTTTGTCGCCACGTTTTTCGCGGTTCACGAGCCCGTAGCGCCGAAGATCGGTCAATACCCGAGCGCCGGCGGGACCCATCATGTCAGGTCGGAGATTTAACTCGATCAACCCCGCGAATTCCGAGGCGGTTGCCGCCTTTCCGTAGGCTCGGAGTTTCTTTGTGCGGTCGACCTGGACCGGGGAGACGCGCTTCGGCGACCACCGGGGCTCGGCAAACCACTCCTTGGTGGGGCTGGCGGGTGGGCACGGGCCGCCAGCCCCGCACGTTTTGCATTGAACGTGGATCGAAGAGACGTGAAGATCTGTTTCCGCGCAGAACGGGCACGGCTTCAAGCCGTGTTTGGGTTCCTCTTTCACGGGCGCGCCCTTCCTCGGCGCCCGGGGCCGGGTGTTCCAGGCTTCGGTTAATGACATCTCCGCATGGATGGGGATGGGAATATCTTGGGGCTGTGGTCCGTCGGAATCGCAGTCCTCGCAAGTGACGCAGAGTTGGGATGCGTAGAGTCTCGTGCTTCCACAGAACGGGCACGGCTTCAAGCCGTGGTTTGGTTCCTCTTTCACTGGCGCGCCCTTCCTCGGCGCTCGGGGCCGGGTGTTCCAGGCTTCGGTTAATAACATCTCCGCATGGGTGGGGATGGGAATATCTTGGGGCTGTGGTCCGTCGGAATCGCAGTCCTCGCAAGAGAACGGGCACGTGACGCAGAGTTGGGATGGGTAGAGTCTCGTGCTTCCACATTTCAGATCTGGCGTGGGTTTTTTCATGGTGTTCTTCCCTTCCTTCGGACAGTTAAAGCCGCCTCGATGGCCCTTTGGCCGTCGGGGCTTACAAAATACACCCAGCGCTTTCGCCCATTCTTGTCGCCACGTTTTTCGCGGTTCACGAGCCCGTAGCGAAGAAGCTCTGTCAAGATCTTAACGCCGGCGGGACCCAGGCCGTCAGATCTGATCTTTATCCCGATCAACGTCGCGAACTCAGCGGCGCTTACCGGTTTTCCGTTGGCCCGGAGTTTCTTTAGATGGTTAATCTTGGCCGTCGAGACGCGGACCGGCGACCACCGTGGCGCGGCGAACCAGTCCATGGCTTTGGCGTAGTTGCCCGTCAGGCAGTCCCCCCCCTTTTTAAGACGCAGAAAAAAGTTCCCGTCGTTAAAAATATCGAACCCAGCGTTACGTTCAGTGGTGTAGGGTTGTGCGCAGTGCGCGGCCAGTTCGATTAGCATTTCATCTATGTGTATCATTCCAGAATTGTGAATGTCGAAAGCACGCTTGTCAATGGAAATTTCTAGCTTGACAGGGATGCGGTCACCAACCTATGGTGATGGTTCTTTCTATTGGTATGCGGGAGGCAAGTGATATGGCTACCAAAACATGGACGCCAACCAATGACGAGCTGGCCGCCGAGATGCGGGCAGAAGCGGAAAACATTGAAGCCCATGCCGACGGCCTGAACTCCGACCGCCGGGCGGCACTGTCCGGCCGGTACGGGCAAGCCCATGTGTGGCGGAAACAGGCCAGAGAGTTACGGGCAAAAGCCGATGCTCTAGAGGCGCAGGGGAAATCGTAATGGCCGAAATCTCACAATTTAGGCCCATAGGGGAGCCGGAGCCTGGGTTTTTCAAGATCCAGTTGCGCCGCGGCGCACCGTTCGTCGGCGCGATTATCTACAAACCGTGCCCCATGGTCCCGTCAATCTTCGAGATTGGATACGATGAATGGTGCCAGCCATATGACCGCCCGCAACTCCTTTGTGCCGATGCGGGCGGACGCGATATCTCCGTCGATAGAGTCTGGATCGGCGGGACTAGAATTTCCAAAGGAGAATACCTATACCTCGTTCACGACGCCGAGTGGTGTCACCTGTACGCCCCGGAAGACCCGAGGGCAAACCCAACAAGACGCGTTGACCTGGGCGAAATGGCGCCCATTTTCTAGAACCGAAAGGACAGAGTTATGAACACGACAGACCAAGACCGAACCGGAATCGGCGGGAACAATCCGCCGCCCGCCGAGGTCATCGCAGAACGAGCGACAAACCTGATCGACACGGCGACCCGGTGGCTCAACGAACGACAAGACATTGAGACAGACGACCAAGCCACCGCGCTGGCCGACTTCATAAAGCAGATCGGGGTGGCCCGGCGGTCGGCCGATGAAAGCCGCAGGGCCGAGAAACTGCCGCACACGGCGGCCGGAAGGGCGGTCGATGAGGCCTACCATCCGACAATCAAAAAACTCTTGCTGGCCGAAAGTCTCATGAAGGACAGCATGTCTCGGTGGTTTCAGGTGAAGGAAGCGGCCCAACGGGAATTGGTTGCGGCCGCGCAGGCCGAGGCCCGGCGCCAACAGGCGGCCGCCGACGAAGCCGCGGCGGCGGCGAAAAGGTCGAACGACCAGATCAATGCCCAGGTGGCGGCAGAGGCCCAAGCCAAGGCGGCCGATGAAGCCGCCAAGGCGGCCGCCCGGCTCGCCAAGGACGAGCCCACCGTGCGCGGCAAGTTCACCGACGAGAAAGTGGTCATGAAAACCGTTAAGACGGTCGAGGTCACTGATTGGGAGGAACTGTACATGCGGTACAGTGAAAACACGAGGGTCAAGGATATCCTTCGCTCCCTCGCAGAGGCAGAAGTCCGCTCGAAGGACGGGGCGAACGAGTTCAAAGGCGTCACTGTAACCATAACCAAGGAGGTCCGGTAATGGCCGAAGATACCACCACGCCCAAAACACAAGTCGCCAAGGTTCCGCTATCATCCGGGGGAAAGCTGCTCGCTATCGTCCCACAGAACATCGACGAAGCGTACCGGCTCGCCGGAATTATCGCGGCGTCCGGCTCGGCGCCGAAATCCTACGAGGGAAACCAGAACAGGATCATGGTCGGTATCCTCCAAGGTGCCGAGGTCGGACTGCCGCCCTTGTCGGCTCTACAGTCGATTGCCGTCATCAATGGAATGCCGTCGGTCTGGGGTGATGGTGCCCTGGCCCTGGTCCAAAGCTCCGGCAAGCTAGAAGGCATGGAAGAGAGTGTCGAGGGCGAGGGGAAAGACGCCGTCGCCATTTGCCGTTTGAAACGAAATGGCAAGGAGTGGATCGAACAGCGGTTCAGCATGAAGGACGCCGAGATTGCAGGATTGAGCAAGAAACCCGGGCCGTGGCAGCAATACCCAAAGCGGATGCTCACAATGCGCGCCCGGTCATGGGCTATGCGCAACGGCTTCGCCGACGTGTTGCGTGGTCTCAGCGTCCGCGAGGAGGTCGAAGATATGATCGACGTGACGCCCGCCGGGCCGACGCCGCCGCGGCCGGTGTCCGACGATTACGTTGACGTTGACGCAGAACCCGTGGAGACGTTCGACCTGCTTGACCAGTTCGGCACCGGGCTCGGCAGTTACCCGGCTGGCGAGTACGCGGAAAACTTCCAAAGCTACCTTTTAAAAAGGATTCCATCCCCTGGGGAAGGGGTTGCGTTCCTGAGCAACAACGAGGACTCCGTCAATGGTGCGGCGGCCGGCCTCCATCAAGGACACATCCTCAAAGGGTTTTTCGAGGACCGCATGAAAGACTTTATCGAAGCCGAAAAGGCCGAAGAGGCCAAAAAGGCCGCGCCGAAGAACCCCGCGCCGAAGGATGGCGCCGCCGACGCCGCCGACGACGGATGGCCCGGTGATAAGCCATGATTACCATGAAGGAAGCCGCGGAGGCCATCAACGGCTGCGGAACCTGGGAATTGGAAGAGGGAAGAGAGGGTCTGCTCAGAGCGATCGAGGCCGCGCGCCTTGTCGGTGCCATCAGGTGGGATGACTGTGGGGGTACGTAATGTGGAAGAAGATTTTTTTGGTACTGAAAATTTTGTTCGTCGCAGTCTTCGCGGTGCGAGTGCTCCTTGAATTCCAGATCCTGCACGATTACCTAGATTCCATTATCGAACGCCTGGGCAGAATCCTCGATCAATGCAGTAGGTGATTGACACCAGGATAACGGGGTGGTCTAATACGCGCATTGGGCCGCCCCGTTTGGCCCCACCTTCCTAGCGAAGAGAGACCACACCACTCGGCCGGTTGACCTCCCAGGGTTTTCCGGCCGCTTTTCTGTTGACGGTAAACCGGCCGGATGTTCTAATCCTTTCGAGGCTTGCGGGACGGGTTTAATTTCCTTTTTCCTGTTCCGCAGATCAAGCCGCACACCCCTTGGCCGAACCGGGGGGTCGGGGGCCTGGGTAGCAGTCCTTTCCCAGGCCTCCGCAGCTTGACCGGCAAAGTGCCGACCGACCTGCCGGTCGTTTAAACGGCCCTAACCTCCCTTCCTGGATATCCTCCGATCAGCAAACCACCAAGTGATTGCGGCTTCGGTCATAAGCAGGACCGAAATCACAACCCGTTCGCGGACGGTCATGGTGTCGCCGTCGATTTCGATCACCGCGCCGTCGGCGACGCTGAAATAAATTATCCCGGTAAGCACCACCAGGATCAGAGTTAGGAGCGGCCGGACGAACCTGAGCGCCGCCGATATGTTTCCCGATACCGGCCCATAGCTGGCGTCGTGCTCGTAGGACCCGGCCAGCATATCGGCAGTCGCGCCCATTTGGGCAATCCACGCCTCGTTTTCCATTTCTTGGCCGCGGGCGCGTATGTTCATTTCCAGCAGGCGGGTCTCGTGGTCATGCTTTGCCTTGTCGGCCTTCATCCGCTGCTCGCGTTCGAAGTACCCCATGACCGAGGAAAATGCAGATCCCAAGAGGCCCAACAGCGGCCCCGAGAGGATAGTTGCTATGATACCCATCGTCCCCAGCTCCTTTTTCGTCCAGTGTCCGTGTGAATGAAAGTCCGGTACCGCCCGATACCCTTGAATCCGGCCGCCAGGGCGTCAGCTTCCGCCGCGGCGCCGTGGCGCCGGCGCAAGGCTTGGTCGATGGCCTTGCCGGTCTTGTGCGACGAGAGCGGCGCGCCGCCGACCATGGCGTTGTGGATGGGGCACCGGTATGCCGATGTGACGACAATCGGTCCGGAGCGCTCGCGTTGCGCCTGGAGGGCGTCCAGCGCCTGGGTGTCGATGACAAGCTCCCCGCAATGGGAGCAAGCCAGTTCCTTGGGCAGGAAGTTCGGCCACCGCGCCCGCCACCGGCCGAGTGGCACGTCTTTCCAGTGGCGGTATCGGAGGGCCGGTATGTCCTAGTCCTCCCCCCCCGCCGACGTGTCAAAATTCAGTGGCCGGGTGCTATAGTCATTTTTGAGCGCATCCTTGAGATCGGCAATTTGATCCATTAGATGACGGACAAAATCAGGTTCGGCATTTTCCTTGGCTTTAATCGCCTCTCTTCTCGTCCTGCTCGTGTATGTGTTGTACGTCGCTATCTTCCTCGTAAGCCCATCAACGGTGGTGGTCAGATCTAAAAGAGACGAACTAAATTCCGAAAGGGTCTCTCGGATTTCATTCCTGGCTTCGCGCTCCCTCTCAAGATCTTTGTCTTGGTTCTGCACAGACACGACAACGCCGGCAAGGGTCGTGTCCAGGTCGGTCAGGGTGACACCAACCCACGCCATAAACGCAATGCCGGCCGCCGCCATATAGTTGGGCAGGTTTTTCGTGAACACGGTCACTTTCTCTTTTGCATATTCTGCCATGATGGATGATCCCCTATCCTACTGGACCGACCAGGGTTGAGTTTGAAACTCTCGCCCAGGTGAAGTTGTGGGAGGCAATAAACCCTCCCCACTGGTGCGCTCCGGAGTGGTCAGAAGCGACGAGGACTTTTGAAATCTGGGGCACCACGCCTCCGGTCGAGCTTACCACGGGCGCTCCATTTACGGAAATCGCGAAATCGCCGCCGGCGAAGGCCATCGCCATCTTTCCCGCCGTTCCGTTCGGCCACGCCCCGCCGGCGATTGACGCTTGCACCACGCCGCCCGTGGTTACCGTGTACCAAACGACCTCGTCGATGATCTGGACACCGACAAAATTGTCGGGATCGTCTCCGAAAGAGACCATGGACGCCGGCGAACGCGTGGTGGCCGGAGAAACGCCCGTGAAGAAGAAACTCCCGACCCCTGGAATGAACCATTGCAGACTTTCAAACACGGCTAGGTCAGCGGCGCGCGTTACCGGCGTTGCCGAGGTCGGGACGTAGGAGGACATGGCTCCTGTCTCAAATTGTGAGCCCCACAAGTGGGCTCCGTGCGCGGCGTTGCCGGGATATGATCCCGCAGTTCCGTCGGGGGACAGTTTTATTTTGCGGTGGCCGGTCACGGTGGCCGTCGCCGTCGCCGTAACAAAAATACGGAAGTAGTCATCGTCGACTTGAATTATTCCGTAATCGTCAGGAACCCCGCTCGCCACGTTGGAGGCCAAGCCAGGGTCGGATATATCGAAGAACACTTGCGTGTTCACCCCCGCAATTTGAATGTCAACGCCCGGCCAGCGGTCACTTCCCGACATCTGCTTTACGAACGTCGAGGCCGAGTATTGCTCGCCCGCCACGGCTTCAAACTCGCTTGTGGCGTCGTGGTGGCCGGACCATCCGGTTTCCGTAATGGTGTCGGCAGTAAGAGCGCCGTCCGGAGCGGTTTGGGTATTGGTGGTAACGGTAACTCCTGGGGTTCCGTCGTGGTCGGTCTTCCAATAGGAGTTCCCTAAATCTTCCGAGTACAGACCGATTGTCTGCATCTCGGGCTCGGCTACCCATCCCGCCTTAGATCCTCCGAAGGCCCTCTCCACGGCTCGGGTGTTTTGCTGGCTCAGGAAGAGCCCGTCGTATCCTTGGACGAACTTCTCGACCCCCGAAACTCCGGCCATGAACGCAAACGCGCGCGAAACAAACATTTTTCAGTCTCCTCCTAAATTATTCAACTCCCCGTCGGGAGTTCGCCGCGGGTCATACTTGCATACCAGCAAGTGCCCGTCGAATGGGTTGCCACCGTCTTGCCCGTGCCCGAAATAAACGGTGTCTGTAACCGGTATCGTCCCGCTAGCTGACGTTACCGGGGTGCCCCCGTCGATTGAGGCTGCGAAGCTGTTTTCTGCCCACGTCGCGGCCAATCTGACGCTGTCTTCTTTCGGCCAAGCCCCGATAATGGCGTCGACGACCGTTACGCCACCGTCGACAACCCTGAAAATGGCGTCGCCGTCATGCCGCAAGAGCGCGATATAATTGTCGGTGTCTGTCGACGATGACAGTGAGACGACGCGCGCCGCGTCTTGCGTCGGATCAACGCCCGACCGGGCCTCAACATAAAGTGTGCCCTCACGGCCCCCACGATAGTTCGCCCACTGGGTGGAATTGATCTCCATGTGGTCCGCCGCCCTCGTCGCCGTGGCGGCACCGGTCGGCACGTACGATGAGACGTGCCCAACCTCAAACTGCGGCAGGCACGCCAGGATGTTCAGGGGCGTAGATCCTTCACGCCTGACTATTCGGACCGTTACAGAAGTTTCGGTCGCGCCAAGCTGGGCATTCGTCCATGCCCTCTTCCATTTTTTTGTGACGTGCTCAGTAACGTCGCCGGGCGTGTACCCGAAAGCGTCTGACCACGTCTCCAGCTCAATTGGCTTATTCTCATCGTCGGGCGTGGCTGCACGGATGAAGACCGTGTGGGACAGGAACGGCGACCCCGATAGCCCGAGCACCTGTTGCTCAACCGAGTCGCCTATCGCCGGGAACGAGAGGAGGGCGCTCTTCTTGCTCTGGTCGGGCGCGTTGAGCGGCAGATAGTTCGCCGTGGCCGTCGCCGTCCCGATCTTTGCCCAGGCCGGATCTGAGAAATCTACCGATTGGGTGAACAGATTTTCAGTTTCTCCCTCCAGCAAGGCACCGTAGGGTGAATAGATCAGGTCCGGCCCCAGCTCACC